>Ga0255055_10001728_pt1 | contig 15665 bp, 10 predicted proteins | sample JV7_2_27_MG_FD_188633 | JGI IMG/M metagenome (GOLD analysis project Ga0255055, IMG submission 188633) | Seawater microbial communities from Jervis Inlet, British Columbia, Canada - JV7_2_27 | ecosystem: Environmental > Aquatic > Marine > Inlet | place: Canada: British Columbia | collected... | reverse complement strand
AAAGGAAAGAAAGGGAAAAGGAGAGACGGCGGCAGCAGATCATGGTGGCCGCAAAACGCGTTTTTTCCGATAGAGGTTTTAATAAGGCCACTATGGAAGACATTGCCCAGGAAGCCGAACTCAGCCCTGGTACTCTCTATCTTTATTTTAAAAATAAAGAAGAATTGTATGCCTCTCTTTCCCTCCGGATACTCCAGTATTTATTAATCAGGGTCGAACATGTTAATGAAGAAAAGGACTCCGGACCTGAGGAAAAGTTAAAGTCGCTTGTGGATGCCATGTACGATGTTTACGAATTCGATCCCTTAATCATCATCAATATGTTTCATCTGCAATCGAGTGAAACCCTGAAGAATTTATCGCCCCAGCTCATGTCAGAAATCAAGGAGTTATCCCGCAAATCGCTGGGGTCCATTGCGCAGATATTTAAAGAAGGCGTCGATAAGGGGATATTTGTTGACCGACATCCCCTGGCTCTGGCTGACACCTTCTGGTCTCTGTTTTCAGGGGTTGTTTTATGGCTGACCAGCAAAAGAATTATTGATGAGAAAAAGGATTATCTAAAACAGACCCTGGATGTCGCTTTTGATATATTCGGCCGCGGTATAAAAAAGTAACCTGAACGTTATAGGTTGGTCCGCGGCGGACTGAGCTCCTTGTCCTGTTAAAAAGGGAAAAATATCTTATTTTTTATCCGCCGCCGGCGGACCAACGGGCTCAACCCCTAGAACAGTTTTGTAATTTCATCCACCTCAAATGCAGGCCAGCTCACCGGCCTGTTTTTTTTATAAGCATTAACACCTTGACCCCTGTCCATTACTTCTCCGATGCAGGCGATTTCAATGCCGGCCTCACGAACATCTGCTATCAGTTTTTTACAACCCGCCTTACGGCAGCATATCAGGAGGCTGCCGGAGCCGATCAATCCCAACGGATCGATATCGAGCGAATCGCATATTTTTCGAGTTTCGGGAAAAACCGGGATTTTGTCTACATCGATCTTAATCTTGTGACGTCCGGCAATACTCATTTCTTCGAGAGCTGTTGCCAGCCCGCCTTCAGTGACGTCATGCATTGCACTGGTTTCCGGGATTGCGGCGGCAATTTTGGCTTCAGCAATAACACTGATGTTATCCAGAAACCGGCTGCAGCGGTCAATTTCTTTTGCTGCCATGCCCATCTTTCTTAAGCGCTCTCCAAATTCCCGGGCAATTATGGCAGTTCCTTCTACCGCAACCCCTTTGGTGAAAAGCACGCGGTCGCCTTTTTCGATATTGCGTTTATCAATCAAATTACGCCTGGAAACCGTACCTACCATCATTCCGGAAATGATCGGTCGGACAACGGCATCGGTGATTTCGGTGTGCCCACCACACAAAGTAATACGCCAACGTTGGCAAAATACCTTGAGTTCGTCGACCACATAGCGAATTTGAGATGCTGTTGTGCCGCATGGGAAAAAAAGCGTGGTCAGAAACCATTTGGGATTCGCACCGGAAGTGGCAATATCATTGGCATTGACCAAAACAGCATATTGTGCGATGGCGTCCGTCGCAAACGTAATCGGATCGGATTTAAGAACCAAAACTTCTTTGGATTCAATATCAACGGCTGCAATGTCTTCTCCGACGCCGGGGTTAATCAGAACCGTAGGGTCAGCGACTCGAAGCTGATTCAGAAAATCACGTAAAAGGTCATTCGGCAATTTTCCGGCCGGAAGCGGCGTTCCCATGCGAACGATATTTTTTAATTCCCGGATATTTTGGATCTCAAAGTCGCTGCTTGGGGCAATCGGTTTAGATTTTCGGTGCGGGTCAACCAGGACGGTTATGGCGCTTGCCTTCTGGCCGGCTTGAATTTCAGAAGCGCTTGTAGATACGATCAAAAGGTTTTCAACTGCCACGTCCATCTTTTCTGCGGCAACGTCGATTAAATTAGCCCCCGGCGTGTACTGCCAGAGTTCGTCGCGACTGATGATCACCTCCATGTCGGCCGAAGGGATGGATCTAAAAATCCGCAGGACGTGTCGGCTGGCTTTCGCGCTTAGGGTGCCCATAATTCCCAGCCGGAGGTTTTTTGAAATTAAGTAGGGGATTGTTTTCAGAAAAGCAGCATCGGGGGTTAATTTTGCAGCCGCCTTTAATTCCAGATCTTCAAGATCCGACAGAAGCTGCTTTCTTTTAGCAGGCGTTGGCAGATTTTGAATATAATCAATCAGCGGGGTCTCCGATGGACAACCAATGCCCGCTTTTAGTTTCTTTTCTGCCAGCTGGCGTTGTTGAATCACGGTTCCCTGCAATTGGAACAGAACCGCTTTGATATGTATCGGCCGGTCTTTCATTTTGTGTTTCCATGCCAGAAAGCCGGTCAAATGTCAAACTTCGATTATTCAACTATCTTGAACTCGATTGGCTTATCCAAAACCGGCTGAATCGCTAACTTTCCGATAATTTCCGCCAATTCAGGGTTTTCATCGCCCCACCAGTTATGCGCGGCCCGAACCTTTCCCCCTTTGTCGATCACTTTTACAGCCCAGTTGCCGTTGTTCAAGATATTATTTTGCTCAATCAGAACTTTTGAATCCTCCAGAATAAAACCGCCGGAGCTATTTTCGGTAATTACGGAATTTTTTACTGAAAGCTGAGCTTTTCGGGCGGCAACTCCGGTTTTGCCGGATGTTCGGATGAGACTATTGGAAATTTCAGCTGTGCCTTCTTCCAGGACGATTCCCCAGACATTGTTTTGAAAAATACAGGATTGTAAAGATACATTCGAATCCGATGCTCTCAGACCAAATTCGGCGTTCGAAATTTGAGCATGCTGAATTTTATTGGCGTTGTGACTCTGATCTAAAAATACGCCTTTCCAATTAGAAGCACCTAAACTGGCAAAACGAACCGGCTCAGCTTCCGTGCCGTTAATTTCCAGCTCTCCTTTTACAATCAGTCCAAGTTTGAGAAACCAGATGACCGTGCCGGGCATCACGGTAAGCTTGGCGCCGGGCAAAACCACCAGGGCATCCTTTACAAGGTAGGGACTTTTTTTTGCGTTTAAGATCGTATCTTTGGATATAACAGCCGGCAGCTCTGTCGGCGTACCTATTTTTACGGGACCCAGTGTGTCTACCCATTGGTTTCCTGCACCTTTATTGGATCGGAGATACCCGACAATGCGTCCGTGGGGTAGCCGATCTTTAGGCCGGATACGATAGGCCCCTATGTAGACCCCCGGTTCTTTTTCTTTCAAGGGCAGATTTTCGATCAACGGGGGGATACTCCAGCTGGCGAATTGGTTCTTTTCACCGATCAAAGCCACTTTTATCAGATCGCCAGGTCGCAGCAGTTTGCCGCTCCCGTTGTGTACCAGGGCCTGGATTTTAGGCGGCGGTTCGGTCACGGCTTCCGGATTTGGAATGGTGGCGACCATCTTCATACATAACTCGGCGGCTGCCTGAATGTGAGAGGCCTGTTGATAGCTGATGGCCGTTTTGACGATCGCTGCAGCCAGACCGGTAAGACTTAACGGCACCTCTCCTTCCTGCTGACGAATGCTATGCTCGAGCTCCCAGATAACCTCTTGGGAGTCGCAGCGAACCATTGTTGCTTTGAGGGCGGCAGCATTGTCAGCATACACCAATGCATAGGTCTTGCCTAAATTGAGAACTTCTCCGAATATAACGGCGTCCACGCCCAGCAGTTGCCCCAGTTGCGTTGCCGAGACCGCTTCACCGGCGGCAATTGAATGGTAAAGATTATTTCTCTTCAAATTGTCGTCAATTACAAAAGGCTCGAGATCCAGATAGTTCAGGGAGCCAAAAAAATTGTAGAACATTTTGCGGACGATACTGCTGGCTTCGGGATTGGTTGTTTTATTGACAAACGGAAGTATGGCCACCTTGTGCGGAAGCTGTTGCTCCTCAAGCACGGTGGGCTCCGGCGGTCCCAAAATCATATCCTTTATGGAGCAGGAGGTCGCCCCGAATGTCAAACACAAAGCGATTAATATTGTTAGGATTGTATTTTTTATTTTCATCGGATTTAGTACCTTACTACAAATTTTTGGTGTATTTAGTGGCAAAACATTTACGCCACCAAGACACCAAGACGCAAAGATGAACAGTAACTGAACGTTTCCTTTGTGTCTTGGTGCCTTTGTGGCAATTTGTTCCGGCTTATCCGGGTTAGGTAGTTTCGTCTGTGTTAAGTGTTGATTAAATTCGGTCGTATTACCAGGGGGTGTCGGAGTTTTTTTCACCCTCCTGATCCTCAAACAGATACTTCATAATCCTGGAACTTTCGGTTCCGGATTCTTCCAGAAGGCGCTGGATCTCTGCGCGCTTTTCTTTTTCTTCATTTTTTGCAAGCTTGTTTTTACGGCCGGCATTTGTGGCTGAAACCATTTTTTGACGACAAATACTTATTTTTTCTTTGATGGCCTTAGACCCGGGATCGATGATACTGTAGCGTTCAAAATAATTAAGTGCTTTGGACCAGGCCCCTTTTTTAAAATAACCTTCTCCGTGTTCGCGGTAAAATGTCTTGATTTGCTGAATGCGTTGAAGCGCCAATTTATGTTTGGGATTCAGCGAAAGTACGGCCTGGTAAACTGCAAAGGCATTTTTGTTGACCGGAGTAAGGTAGCGTTTCGCAAGAAAATGCGTCTCAGCTTCTTTGAGAAGTTGAGCAACATTTTGCTTCTGACGGCTTTTTTGCTGATAGGCCAGCCAAATCCGGCGAATGGCTTTCTGGGCTTCTTCAAAGTACAGGCTGTCTTCGCGAATGGAAGAATACTCCTTTAGGGCTGATTGATGCCGATTTACCGATTCCAGCTGTTCGCCAAGCGTTAAGCGGTAATAATCCAGACGGTCCCAAAGGGCTTCGGCTTCTTTCCCGTGACCGTACTGTGCCAGATATTTTTTCAGGAATACTTTGGCCGCGTCTACATTTCCTTTTTCAGCTTTTTGCTGTGTGATCGCCAGGGTTATTTGAGCAAGCATCTCCTTGGCAGTTTGGGTATTTTCAGAAGAAAGATCGGTAAGCAGCAATTGTTTTAGTATATCTCGCCCCGCAAGGTACTCGCCCAGTTCGATCTGGTTTGCAACTTCAGCAAGCCTTTGCTGGTTTTTCCACGGTGTGTAGATATGTACATAGGACAAGTATCCTGAAAAAACGATGATCAGCATTGCGGCCAACCAAATTCCCCGGTTTGAGCGTGTTGTTTTGGTGATTATTTTCTGCGTTGCCTGACGGGCGTCGGCCGGGCTGTCAGAAATGAATGTGATTGAAAACGTACCCATCCGGAGTTGATCTCCCGAAAAAAGGCGCCTTTCGGATATCGTTTGATCATTTAGATAAAGGGGATTGGTGGTGCTGATGTTTCTGGCCACAAAACCGACCTTTTGCTTTTCAATAACGCAATGTTTGCGCGAAATCGAAGGATGAATCAACTTCAGAGTGGCTTCATTTGATCGCCCGATGATGAGTTTCTGCATGTTAAGGGGGATGATCCTGTTTTTGCCGGAGGATGTGGTACACACCAATCGAGGTCCAACCGTTTCTTCAGTCGGCGAGTCCAACACCAGGGTTTTTGCCTCCATCGAAGTTTGGTGCGGAAGTTGATGAACCTTATTGGATAGCTGGATGAGAAACTTGGTTTTACCCAACGCAATTTCATCTCCATTATTTAAAAACTTTCCCGCGGTTTTTTGACCATTTACGGAGATTGGATCCTGTCCCAGGTTTTTAATGAAATACCGGTTGTTTTTTGTTCTCACCTTGGCCTGAACATCTGAAATATGAGGATCTCCAATAACAATTTCACACTGCTTCGACTTTCCGACCAGAAAGTCCTCTTTTTGGGTTTCGTAATAATGTCCAGGATTGGTTTTTTGAATTAATTTAAACATGGGCCTCGCCGATTTTTTCGCAATTTTCGTATTACGTATTATCGAATGGGAGCGTTATGGTGAATTTTGTGCACCAGGTATATATTTTTTATCGGCATTTTTGCCCGTGGCTTTAATAAGATGATGCATTATTTCGAAATTTTTCGGAACTAATTCTGTTGAGAGATTATTTGTTAGATTTATTTTGGCCATGCCGGTGGGATTTGTTCCGTTTTTTGTCAAAAAATCTGACAATATTGGGCATATGATCAATGGAATTGAATTGTTATATAAATTTAAGTGATTGAAATAATATAACATTTAAGTAAATTCCGATTTAGGCCTGTTTATTGCAGCTTTAGGGGTCGACTACTGGAATACCAGTGAGTCAAAAGTAGAATTCACTCGTGAAAAAGCCAAACCCCGAGTAATCGGGGGACGGAAAGCCACGGGTCCGCCGCAGGCGGATCGCCGGGTTGCCTGAGAACGTCGTAAGAAACCGGGTTACCTGGAAGAGGTGGCCCGGTTTTTTTGTTTTTGGCACGCGAGTAGTGGGTTGGTTATCGTTTTTTTAAGGGGGAAGGTTGGGGAGGCGGGGCTACTGGCCCCGGGTATAACTAAATAAGGGGGCATACCGTTGGTCGATTCAACCGGCAAAAGCAAATCCGGCAAGATTGAACGGGTTTATCGGATCAGGATTTTTTTAAAGCAGTTGAGACTGAATTCAGGCACGGGGTTGTCTTGCAGCGACTCTTTGCGGCTAACCCTGAAATGGATGGTACTCTTAATTTGTCTTATGATCTTATCCAGTTGTGGGATACAGCTCCCATTTGTGAAAGACAACGATGCCTCAAGTCAAAAAGTTAAACTCAGAAATCCCCCAAAATCAATCGCAATTCTGCCTTTTGGCAACCAGACAGAGGTCGAGGATCTCGATGAATTTGTGCGCGCCACTTTTTACGGCCATTTAGCACCGCATCCATACAAAGATATTGAGTTGCACGAAGTGGATCGAAAGCTTAAGCGTTACAACTTGATGAATTATGAAAAGCTTAGTCAGGTTTCCGCTAAAAGGCTGGGCCGGATTCTTCGTTGCGATGCCGTTGTCATAGGAGAGGTGACCGAATTTCAACGCGTGTATGCCGGTGTGTATTCCCAAATGGCAGTCGGGGCATCTATTACGATTTGGGATACGCGCAGCGGCAAAAAACTTTGGTCCGATCAGCACGTTACCCGTCACCACGAAGGCGGGGTCCCGCTGGCGATCACCGATTTGGCGATGATCTCCATTCGATCCGGGTTAAATTTGCGGGACTCAGAGAAAGTGAAAACAGTTGATGAGCTTTCCCGGCATTTAATCAGCCGTCTTCCTGTGCCGGATACAGACATTAATGGCAAACGCTTCAAACTCGTCAGCCTCAAGCGACTTACGAAAAAGAAAAACAGCACCTCCAACAGCACACCCAACCGCACAAAACTCAGAAGCTTAAAAAAGATCACCAAAGGCCACCACCAACAATACCGCTAAATGCACCCAAGTTCTTTTCCATCGACATCGTCCTCGTACTCGAATGGTCCATCAAACAAACCCGACGACGAGTACCGCTGCGCTGAGTACGCGTACGAGCACGAATAGGCCAATATCGATTCTCCGAATTGAGTTAAGATCCAATTCGGCGTTATGGGTTATTGGGTATCGTTCCTGAACGATTGCGCTTGCAATTACCTCTCATTTTTTTTAAAAATACTAGAAAATGAAAATTTTCAATATCCTGGAAGCACAGCTTCTTCAAATTCTGGACTATTTCTATGCCCGCTGGCCGCAATCGATTCCCGATACAGATCGCCTGCTGCAGTGCAAAATTATCTCGCATCGGGGCGAATACGACAATTTGAATGTATTTGAAAATACTTTTGCCGCTTTTGATCGCGCTAAAGCCCGGGGTGTTTGGGGAATCGAGTTTGATCTGCGCTGGACCCGAGACCTCTATCCGGTTGCCATCCATGATGCCGATCTTCGAAGAGTGTTCGGCGCTAAGCTTGAAATCCGGAAGACCACATTAGCGCAGCTAAAATCCGAATTTCCGTTGGTTCCATCGCTGGCTGAAATGATCCAGCGATACGGCAAACGCATTCATCTGATGATTGAAATAAAGGCGGAGGTATATCCGGATCCGGTTCGTCAGGGCCGTATTCTAAAAGATCTGTTTTCAGCGCTCGAACCCGAAGAAGATTACCACTTTTTGACAATGAAACCGGAGATGTTTGACCTGATTGAGTTTGTACCCAAGTCCACATTTCTTCCGGTTGCAGGTTTTAATTTCTCCCGATTAAGCAAATTGGCGATCAGGCAAAATCTAGGTGGGGTTGCCGGTCACTATCTTCTGCTGACATCAGCGCGACTAAAAAAACATCAAAAGTTGCAGCAAAAAGTGGGCAGCGGGTATGCGAATTCAAAAAATTGCTTATTCCGGGAACTGAATCGGAATGTGGAATGGATATTTTCCGATAACGCTTCAGAGCTTCAGGGGATTGTTAATCGTCTTCGACAGAAAGCTTAAACGTGATAAGCGTATCGTGGAGTTTAGTTATATTTTTGACAAACTCATTTTTAGATTTAATGAAATAAAGGATTAGCGATGGAAAAGGATCATTTAAAGATTATCAGAAGCTGGAAAATGTACGATTGGGCGAATTCCGCATTTGCAACCACCATTATGGCAGCCGTTCTTCCTGAATTCTATAGCTCTGTGGCAGGCGCCACACTGGAAAAAACAACTGCAACCAGTTATTGGGGGTATTCCAATACGATCGCTATGTTAATGATCGCTTTAAGTGCACCTATCCTGGGAGCGATGGCAGACCATTCCGGCACAAAGAAAAGATTTCTTGGTGGATTCGCCCTAATTGGCATTTTAGCTGCGGCCCTTTTAATTTTTATAGGGGAGGGGATGTGGTTTTATGCTTCACTTTTGTATATTTTTGGAAGAATCGGTTTTGGGGGTGGCAATATTTTTTATGATAGCTTATTGCCCCATGTGGCCAGAGCAGAAGAAATTGATCGCGTCTCTGCCGGAGGATATGCTTATGGATATCTAGGCGGCGGAATTTTACTGACGATCAATGTTCTTATGATACTATATCCTACCTCTTTTGGAATCCCTGATAAGGAATGGGGCTCGAGGATATCTTTTCTAACGGTTGGTATTTGGTGGGCTGTTTTTTCCATGCCCATTTTCAAGAATGTCTCTGAACCGCGGACTATCATTTCGAAAAATGAAAGTCCGAGCCCTGTTTTGGCCGGATATCAGCGCTTGAAAAAAACCTTCAAAGATATCAGAAAGTTTAAAGATCTGGTAAAATTTCTCGTGGCCTTTTGGATTTATAATGACGGGGTGGGCACGATTATTATAATGGCTGTGATTTTTGGAGCGGAAATTGAGATTGGCACAACCCATTTGATCGGAGCCATATTAATGGTACAATTCCTTGGATTTCCATTTACTCTATTATTTGGCAGGTTGCCAAAAAGAATCGGAACAAAAAATTCGATTCTTATTGCATTGGGGATTTACTCAATTACTGCCTTTCTGGGATATTTCATGAAAGAACCGATTCACTTCTGGCTTCTGGCCATATTGATTTCAATGGTCCAAGGTGGAACCCAGGCCCTTAGCAGATCGATGTACGCTTCCATGTCCCCACCGTCAAAATCGGCAGAATTTTTTGGCTTTTATAATGTGAGCAGTAAATTTGCAGGTATCGTCGGGCCCTTCCTCTTCGGAATCGTCGGACAATTAACAGGCACGAGCAGGATTAGTATTGTGGCCATTGTTCTTTTCTTTTTTATTGGCGGCCTCGTATTGACCACTGTTGATCATTCACAAGGAATTAAAGATGCTCTTCGTGAAGAAGAAAAGGAGAGGTTAAGAACTGGTTAAATTTGCCATGTAAGGGATTAGAAGCCTGGTCGAATTTAAATCGCTAAGATAAATTCTGCCAAAAAACACTGATCGATGAAGGCGGAAGTGTGCGGAGATCTATGATTTGGCTTATCTTCCGACCGGTACTAAATACAGCGGCTGCTCATCAGCAGTCAGATGGGCAACTGCATTTACCTCGACGTCTCGAAATGCACCGATAACGACTGTATTGAGCCCTAATGCAATCGCTTGCAAACATGCGTTTTGAGCTGCATGTCCGACTTCCATGTGTACATAGCGTAGGCCTCTTTGGCCGTATTTTCCAGTCGTACGTTCATATACAGCACAAAATAATAAAACTGCGGGTGCTTTTCTTATAGCGCTTTGTCGCAAAGCAGCGCGGCTGAGTTCGGATCGTCGGTCTCCCGATACAATCTCAAGCAGCAAATGGTCAGCGGGCTTGTATCGATAAATGGCGGCTGAAAGGTTTTTGATGTTTCCGGCAACCACATAGAGTTCCAAAGGATAAAGGGCACCGGCGGAGGGGGCGGTTCGGAATCCTCTGGGACGCGTGATGCCCTGGGCAGACCATAAAATCTGGGATATCTCGGAGATGTCGAGCGGATCATTTTTATACGATCGAACAGATCTTCTCATATGCAACGCATGTTCGACCGACACGTCGCCATCGTATCGGGGTTGGGGCAACTGGATATTATGTGAAAGGGTTGCCGGTGACATGGTTTCACATCATGCGGTCAATTCAGCTTTGGTTTTTTATTATGTGGTTATGCAGGCGTCCGGCCCGTAAGCAGAACGTTTCCAGCTTAGCGTCAATGAGTTGCGGGAAAGGAGAGCCATCGCTTTCGATTGCCAGAAATGGCAGGTCGTCGATATCGGCAAGGACGGCCTTAAGTTGATTGTTTTGCGGTTCGGTAGCCAGTTTTTCTTTACTGGTCATGGTTTCGTTTAAAATAGACTCCGACAAACGATTGGGCATGCATCCAAACGGACCGATGGCGATGACTCCGCAAGAATGGGAAACGATCTCGGCCATAGATCCCCCGACGGTAATAACCGCTTCCCCTGGAAGGTTTTTGGATATGTAGGTTGAGGCATTATTGATAAAGCTGTCGATATCGAGGAGTTCTGCGTGCACCAGCCCTGATTCGGAAAGAATCGATTTGATTCGTTTTTCGTAACGGACCTGGAAGTTGCTGCGGATTTTAAATTTGAGCTTTTCCATCATTGTCATGGAATCGCCGCATTGCAGTCCTTGATCGACCATGTAGTTGCAATATAACACCCATTCGGCAACCGGTGCACAACTGGTGGCAAACCCTTTTTCAGCCAAACGTTCGGTGATATAGCGCCGGGAGAGCGCATCCCGACGCACAAATATTTCTCCTGCCAGGGTGATGGTCGGAACCGTCTCCGGCGGTTGCTTCATGGGAATTTGGCGCAGATGCCCGGCCGTGCGCGTCAATTGCTGTTCAAGCGCGGAAAATCCTCCGGTTTCCAGCGCTGTTAAAATCGGCTGCCACTCCGTCTCAAATATCTCCAAGGCGTTTTGCGGGTCAACGGCATTGGCCATAATCATCGATCGGATATCTTCCATGACATCGGACGCAACAATTGCCCACCAGGCCCGGGTGTCAAAATCTTTTTCCAGCCCCAAATAGCCGTCTTCGGCCGACAGCGTAAACAGGGCCACGTCCGGAATTTGAAGCCGTTTGATGAGGTCCTCCATAAAAATATAATATTGCCCGAAGCGGCACGGTCCGGAACTGGTGGAAAAGAAATAGACGACGACCTCATCTTCTCTTTTGCCGTTATTAATGTAATTCAGGAGGGCCCCGGTCGTCAGGATCAGCGGCAGACATTCTTTACAAGATGTGTTGGCACGCCCCAGCTTTAGCACGGCTTCATCCGCGGGTCGATGTGCCTTGGCATTAAACCCCAATCCTCTCATGACGGCCGCAAATGCCTCGGAGAGTAACCTGCCCATGGATGGCAGCAGCACCGTAACACGCGGATCGGTCATCGCTATCGCCTCACCGGATGATGTTATCACTTTTGCGGTTCCGTTTTGATTGGTTATCTGAGCCGGGGAAAACGTATTGCGCTTATGCGTAATTTTTTTCTGGGCGACCAGCTGTCGGTAGGCCTGGACGATATCCAAAAAGGCTTCGACACGGGTTTCCAGGCCCGCGTCGGCGGTGTGGCTGTCCAGTTCCAATGTTAATGAAGGTTTGCGGCCCATGATTTCTCTGAAATAACCGACCACAAATGAATCCGGTCCGCAGGAAAAGTTGGTGATATAAGTGCCGAAGAGCTGGGGATGTCGTTCGACCAGCCGGCCCGCCTTCATCATTATTTGGCCCATTCCCCAGTACATATGACGCTTGTTGCGCTCCTGGTCGAATCTGAGAAAATCCAGCGGTATCACCTGAATGCCTCTGGAGGCGAACTTATGGGGAATGCCCATGTGGGCCTCATCGGCATATCCATTGTAGGGCCGGGAGAAAATAACCACCGCGCATTTATCCGGATCGGCTTCAAGTTCCGCTATGGCGATCTGGCCGATGGTCTGCATTTCTGTGATGCAATCGAGTTGTTTCTGCAAAGCTTTTTCAAATGCTTTTTCAGCCGCTTTGCGTTTTAACCCCATTTGAATAGCGGCTTGAATCAAGGGGCCGCGGGCCTCATCTATTCCCTTTGACAGATCTATCAGCGGGGTTAACAGCCTGGTGCCGTCCTGGGCTAGTTGGTCCAGCTTTTTGCGAAAGGTGGTTTGCAGATAAAAGGTTTCACCCTGAACCAGAGGGCACACCTGGGATTGTGAATTCGGAGCGGCGTTCTTTTCATCGGGTACCGCTTTGAAGTGCGGTAGGAAAATATAGTCGGGTGGATGGTTGGATTCGATTAGCGAATAGAAAAAGCCGTGGGCCAGTTCAACCGGATAGCAAAAAGGTGCATTGCGCTGGTCAATACCTTCCTGGGAGGGCTCTTGAGGCAAAATAACCCTGTAGCCCAGTTCAGAGAAAAAATTAGAATACAGCGGATAATAGGTGTTAATCAAAAAGCTTCTGTTAAACCCAACTACCCCCCGTTGTTGGATGCCCATATCCGCCGGGGGACGGGCCCCGTATTTTTCAAATATAAGCTGCTGGCGCATTTTAACGAGATCCAGCTTTTTGACATCATAATGGACATTGTGACGTAGATTATAATAGCGATTGCAGGCACCACCGAAAGGATATTTTTTGCCCTCCACCCGGATCATGGCGATCTCACAGCGCCGGTCGCATTTTTCCTTTCCGCCTTTGCATACAAATGGCTTTTCGTAGGTAACTTCACGGTCTGCCAGGTTCTGCAGGTCAAAATGGGTTTCGGACATCAAACCCGTATCAATTCGATTTTTAACTGCCAGCGCGACGCCATATGCCCCCATGAGTCCGGGTTCCGGCGGAACGATAATGGGCTTGCCGACCAGGGAGGCCATGGCCAGCGGCACGGCTTCGTTGTAGCAAACGCCGCCCTGCATAAATACTTTTTCACCCACCGGCCGGTTGCCCTTTACCCGGTTTGCATAGTTCATGCAGATGGAATAAACCAGTCCGGCAACAATGTCTTCATGCCGGACACCTTCATGAATGGCGTTTTTGATATCGGAGGCTATAAATGCGGCACACTGGTCGTTAAAATTCGGCGGACGCTCTCCTTGCATGGCCGCACCGGCGATTTTTTCCATTTCAACACCCAGGGTTTCGTGGGCCGATTCTTCTAAAAACGACCCGGTGCCCGCCGAACAGGCTTCGTTCATGGCATAATCGGATGGCACCCCGTTGGTGATGTAGGTGTATTTGGCGTCCTGTCCTCCAATTTCGAAAATGGTGTCGACTTTGGGGTCAAAGTATACGGCCGCGGTGGCATGGGCGATGATTTCGTTGATGACGCCGTCGCTGAGCGCATGTAAGCCGGCAATCTGGCGGCCGGAGCCGCAAATCCCGACGCCGATAATCGATATTTGAGCCGGATCCACACGCGACTTGATCTGTTCTGAAATGGAGCGATAACATAGCCGGGAAGCGCCGACCGGATCACCATTGGTACGCAGGTACACCGAGGCTAACATGGCATCATCTGATTTACGCAGCAGCACCGCCTTGGTTGTGGTGGAACCGACATCCAGACCTAAAATACAGACGTCACCGGGGCGAATGTGTCCTTTTTCGATGGTTTTAAATTCCACCTGAGATGCGAAATCTTTTAGCGGTGGCAACGTGTCGAACGCTGTGGCTTCCAAATGAAACAGATTCGCCCGATCCTGATAAGGCGCTGTTTCGTGTTCAAGCGCCCATAACGCGGCGCCCAATGCCTCGAAATAAGGCGCTTCATCCGGTACCATCAGTCCCGGTATTTCCTGTCGCAAGTATTCGATCATCATGCGGTTGCGTGCGGTGCCTCCGATAACCATCAAATTGCGCCGTTCCACTTTTTTGAGGAGTTCCAGGATTTTGTTGGCCATCATTTTGCATAGTCCGGCGGTGACCTGAGATTTTGGAATTCCTTTATTGGTGGCGTGGGTACAATCGGATTTGCAGAATACCGAGCAGCGGCCGGAAACATGATGGGGCGTTTCTTCAGAGGCCCACTGGGCGGCTTCATCCAGAGAAACATTCATGCGCCGTAATTGCTGTAAAAAGAACTCACCGGTGCCCGAGGCACACTTATTTCCGGTGATGACATTGGAGATGCGCCCGGAACGGTCCAAAGCATAGACCATAAAGGTCTCCCCACCGGCAGAAATTACGGCCGGGCAGGCGACATCTGACGGTTTGATATATTGATAGGCATATTCGACGGCTTCAGGCTCGGATATGGAGGTCAGATTTACAAATTTACGGAATTTGCGCCCGGTGGCGGCTATTGTGTCAAATGAATTGAGATCCAGCTGCTCAAAAGCCTTTAACAGGGTCTGCTTGGGATCGCCTTCATGGGGATATAGGGCGTAGTCAATCAGGGTCGGTTTTGGATCCTGTTGGGGACTGCCGGAACTTTGATCGATCGGCTCCAGTTTCAACTGCACAAGGGATATGGTTGATGCCCCCAGACAGATACCCAAAGATTTTATCGTTTCAGCCATTGATTCTTTTTCAATTCCCTATCGATTACTCTGTTCCTATTTTGAATAACAGGTGTTTTAAAGTTTCCTATTGGGAATGATTGTGGCCCAATATTCGGTTCATGCCATAGCAGGCCTGAAACCTGATTATGGAATTCATTTTCCAAATATCCGGTCATCCGAAGGTGGGCAAAAAGGTTATGCCCGGTCTTTTGGTGCTATCATCAAAACCAAAAAGCCGGCATTTCCGGAAAGGTTATCAAATAGGTAATGCACGCATTCAGTAATTCTTTAAACCTCCGTTTACTTTAATTTGAACTGACTTGCAAGGCTTATATTTATTTAAAATAGCTTGACACTAAAACGGTTGTTTTATACAAACGTTTGAAATCTTCAAAGGATAAGACCCATGGATGCCAGCATAAACCTAAAGAACGTTAAGAATGGCTGCACCAAGGAACGCATTCTCGATCAAGCTGAAGCACTGTTTGCCTTAAAAGGCTACGATGCGGTCAGTGTCAGAGAAATTACAGGTGCAGCCAGCTGCAACCTTGCAGGCGTAAATTACCACTTCGGCAATAAGCAAAACCTTTATCTGGAAGTGTTCCGGTCCCGCTGGTTGCCGCGCGCCATACGGATCCAAAACTGTTTTCGGGAATCCCTGGCGTCCAACGGGACCCTGACACCATCAATCGTTGTTGAATCGCTGGCCCAGGCTTTTATAGAAGGG
>Ga0255055_10001726_pt1 | contig 15671 bp, 13 predicted proteins | sample JV7_2_27_MG_FD_188633 | JGI IMG/M metagenome (GOLD analysis project Ga0255055, IMG submission 188633) | Seawater microbial communities from Jervis Inlet, British Columbia, Canada - JV7_2_27 | ecosystem: Environmental > Aquatic > Marine > Inlet | place: Canada: British Columbia | collected... | reverse complement strand
AGAGGAGTATCCGGATGCAATCCTCTTCTATCGGATGGGGGATTTCTACGAGATGTTTTTCGAAGACGCCCAGGTGGCTTCACGGGTATTGGAAATCACGCTGACATCCAGAAATAAAAAAGACGAATCTGCGGTCCCGATGTGTGGCGTGCCCCATCGGGCGGTTACCGGTTATATCGCCCGGATGATCGATCACGGTTACAAGGTTGCGGTTTGCGATCAGATTGAAGATCCGGCAATCGCCAAAGGGCTGGTTAAACGGGATGTTGTGCGAGTCATTACGCCCGGAATGATCCTTGATGAAGCGTTTCTGGACAAACGTTCCAACAATTTTGTTCTGGCGGTCGCCCGTCATGGAGACGTATTCGGCTTGTCCTATCTGGATATATCCACCGGCGTCTTCCGATTGGCCGAATCGGAAGATCTGGCTGCCATGCTTGATGAATCCCTGCGCATATCTCCCAGAGAGATCCTTCTGCCGGAATCAGCCAAAACCGATCCTCAAATGGCAGCCATTCGGGAAGCCTTGCTCGAGCGCTCTATTACCTATCTGGCAGACAGTGCGTTTGAGTATAAACGCTGCTACAGCCGGCTTACCGAACAGTTTAAAACCATTTCTCTGGAAGGTTTTGGGTGTGAAGAGTTACCGGCCGGGGTGCGGGCCGCCGGAGCGCTTGTTTTTTATGTCCGTGAAACTCAAAAGCAGAAAATCGAGCTCTTTACCCGTCTGGAAACATACGCGTTAGACCAGTACCTTCTGGTGGACGATTTAAGCTGCCGCAATTTGGAACTTGAAAAAAACATTCACTCCGGTACGCGGCGCGGCACGTTGATCGGTATTATTGATCATACCAAAACAGCCATGGGCGCTCGTTTGCTTAAATTCTGGCTGCGGTACCCGCTAATTAAAATCGAAGACATCCAGGCCCGCCACCAGGCGGTTGAAGAAACAAAAAATTACATCGAATCGCGGCAGGGCATTCGCGAATATCTGAAATCGGTCTATGACATCGAACGGGTCGGCAGTAAAATTGTTATGGGGCATGCCAATGCTCGGGATTTGATTGCCCTGAAACGGTCTCTTTTAGCATTACCGCAAATCGAAAAAATGGTTTCAACGCTGAAATCCGCGCTTTTTCAGTGGGATGAGAATCTGAACCCGCTTTATGAACTGGCGGAAGTGATCGCAAATGCGGTCCGGGAGGATGCTCCGCCGACGATCAATGAAGGCGGGATGATAAAACCAGGCTATCATAATGAATTAGATGAACTCGTAAAAATCAGCCAGGATGGCAAAGGCTGGTTGGCCAATCTGGAAGTCCAGGAGCGGGAAGCCACCGGAATCACCACATTGAAGGTGCGGTATAACAAAGTCTTCGGATATTATATCGAAGTGCCCAAAAGCCGTGCATCGGATGTGCCGGCCAACTTTGTGCGCAAGCAAACCCTGGTCAATGCCGAACGTTACATTACCGATGAATTGAAAATCTTTGAGACAAAGGTTTTAAATGCGGAAGATCAGCGGGCAGCCCTTGAGCTTGAAATATTCAATGAGATCCGACAGGAAATTGTTAAAAATTATAAAAATCTTCAAAGTGCGGCCGGATTTTTAGCCCGTCTGGATTGTTTGCTTAACCTGGCCGAGGTTGCCGATCAAAATGATTATTGTCGACCGGAAATGACCATTGACGGTCATATTCATATTGAAGACGGGCGCCATCCGGTTGTGGAAAAAATGATCACCGGAGAGCGGTTTGTGCCCAACACGGTTTCGATGGATAACGAAACCAATCAGATTCTGATCATCACCGGTCCGAACATGGCCGGGAAATCCACGGTTCTGCGCCAGGTGGCATTGCTGGTCGTTATGGCGCAAATGGGATCGTTTATTCCGGCCAAAAGGGCGTCCATCAGTGTCGTCGATCGGATATTTACACGCGTCGGCGCTCTGGACAACCTCTCGCAGGGACAGAGCACTTTTATGGTCGAAATGCAGGAAACGGCCAATATCCTTAACAACGCCGGCGAACACAGTCTGATTATCATGGATGAAATCGGCCGCGGAACCAGCACCTATGACGGACTGAGCATTGCCTGGGCGGTGGTGGAGTATCTGCATGATTTGCATAAAACCGGTGTTAAAACTCTGTTTGCGACCCATTATCACGAATTGACGGACCTGGCGCAACAAAAACACCGGGTTAAAAATCACAATATCGCCGTCAAAGAATGGAACGACGAAATCATATTTTTACGCAAACTGGTCGAAGGCGGCACCAATCGCAGCTACGGCATTCAGGTGGCCCGCCTGGCCGGAATTCCTGGAGAGGTCATCAGCCGGGCAAAGAAGATATTGTATCGCATTGAAAATGAAGAACAGAGTTTAACGGACGCCTTTTCCAGCAAAGAAAACGGGGAAAAAAGGCGGCAGCAGATGGATTTGTTCGGCAGGAAAGATCATTTTTTCGTTGAAAAGTTATCCAAAATGGATATATCCAAAATGACACCTCTGGAGGCGCTCAACTACCTGAATGAACTCCGGGATAAAGCCAAAGACATCAGCAATTGAAGGGCTCGCAAATTTGACCGCTTTTTGAAACCAATTGCTTATAAAGCTTGTCTTCATTTAAAATTGCACGGGATGGTGGAATACTGGAATAATGGAATATTGGAGTGTTAAAAAACGACTTATAGTTACGATCGTCCTGTTAATTCTCGGTGAAGTCACCTTGATTCCGGCATTTTCCGGAGCGACTCCGCGGGATGCGTATTTTGATGCTGAAGCCTGTTACCGCAGTCTGCGTCAAAATCCACAGAAAATAAAATACCGCCACAACTGGATGCGGTGCATCAAAAAATATCAGTCGGTTTACAATCAAGATCCTGCCGGGCCCTGGGCGCCAGCCGGCCTTTACATGTCTGCCAAAACGTATCTGGATCTGGCTAAATTTTCCGGCAAGGAATCAGATAAAAAAGAAGCCCTTGACCGCTTTCAGCAGATTGTCGATCGGTATCCCAAAAGCCGCTACCGGCAAAAAGCCGCGCGTGAAATTCGCAACCTGGGCGCAACCGTTGCCGCCAAAAAGACGCCGCCGGCAGCACAAGCGTCTGCGGCAACGCAATCAATGCCTAAAGACACCTATATCAATGCCGAAGCCTGTTACAGTGACCTCCGTAAAAACCCCCGAAAAATGAAATACCGTGACAACTGGCTGCGTTGTATCGATAAATTCCAGGCGGTTTATGACAAAGATCCGGACGGGCCCTGGGCGCCGGCCGGTCTTTTTATGGCCGGGAAGCTTTATCAGAAACTTTACGCCTATTCATTCGCTTCGGATGATCTTGAAAGCGCGCACGGCATCTTCAATCAAATCATCACCCAGTTTCCCGGCAGCCGCTATCAGGCCAAAGCGTCTTTGGAGATCCAAAACAGGCCCGGATCAGCAAAAAAACCCCTGACTGCCGAATCGGATCCGATTGCCGAAAAAATTAGGACTCGAAAGGCCCAAAAAGAATCCGTTGAAGGTAATCGCAGTGCATCGCCCCGGCCGGCTCCCGGAGGGATGGCCACCGTTACCAATCTGCGCTTTTGGTCCAACCCGAATTATACCCGAGTCGTCATCGATGCCGACCGAGAGACCGCTTACTATCATCATCTGCTCAAAAAAGATCCGTCCCTCAACAAGCCTCAGCGGCTTTATGTTGATTTAAGTAAAAGCCGGCTGGGCGAACAAATTCGCAAGAGCATCCCGATTCACGATGATCTGTTGATTGACGCCCGCGCCGGCCAATACACGTCGGATTCCGTCAGAGTGGTCGTCGATATTAAATCCTTTGAAACCTATAAGATATTTTCTTTGAAAGATCCGTTTCGCATCGTCATTGACGTGTGGGGGACCAAGACCGCCAAAGCCCCCCGGGCACCCCGTCCGTCTGAAACGGTCAAAAAAGGGGGTAAAATTCCTCCCGGCTCTTTGGCCAAACAGCTGGCGTTAGGGGTTAGACGAATTGTGATTGATCCAGGTCATGGCGGCAAGGATTATGGGGCACCGGGTTATCTTAAAGGTGTACACGAAAAACATGTCGTTCTGCAGATTGCCAGACGGTTGGCCAAAAAGATTAAAACGGAACTGGGACTGGAAGTTATTTTGACCCGCAATCGGGATCGATTTTTAACCCTGGAAGAACGCACCGCCTTTGCCAATACCAAAAACGCAGACCTGTTTATTTCCATCCATACCAATGCCTCCAGAGACCGCAGGGCTTATGGTATTGAAACCTATTTCCTGAACCTGGCCACCGATGAGGAAGCCATACGGGTGGCTGCCATGGAAAACGCCACCTCCACCAAAAATATCAGTGATCTGCAGAAGATTTTGTTTGACCTGATGCAAAACGCCAAAATCAATGAATCCAGCCGCCTGGCTGCCTATGTGCAAAGTTCCATGGTTCGCCACCTGAAAAACAAACGCTATAGCCGCGTAAAGAGTAAAGGTGTCAAGCAGGCACCGTTTTATGTGCTTTTAGGCGCCCAGATGCCTTCCATCCTTATCGAAACCTCTTTTATCAGCAACTCTCGCGAGTGCAAACGCCTGGTCAATCCCAAATTCCAGGACCGACTGGTCGAAGGCGTTGTTCAGGGGATTCGAAATTATATTAAAGCAACCTCTCCAACGGCATTATTAAATACATCGCAACAATCCCGGCCACAGGGGTAGCCATTTTACCATGACGGATCAAACTTCAGATACGGGTCCTGCCTTCAACCCCTATCTTGCCCTGATAATCGGCACATTGGCGGTATCCACCGGTGCAATATTTGCGCGCCTGGCTGATGCGCCCTCCCTGGTTATTGCGGCCTACCGGGTGGGGATTGCATCTCTTATTCTCGCGCCCATTACCTGGTGTAAAGCCCGTGATGAAATGGTAAAGCTGTCCAAGCGGGACCTGAAACTGGCGGTGATATCCGGCTTTTTTCTGGCGCTACACTTTGCGACCTGGATTTCATCTCTTGATTATACATCGGTGGCCAACAGCGTTGTGCTGGTCAATACCAATCCCCTCTGGGTCGGCTTATTGACGCCTTTAATAGTGAAAGAAAAGGTCAAACGGGCAGCGCTGATCAGCATAATTGTCAGCGTCATCGGGGGCGCAATTATCGGTTATAGCGATTTTGCTACCGGCGGGAAGGCGCTCTTAGGCGATGCCCTGGCATTAACCGGCAGTTTTTGTGCGGCCATTTATCTGTTGCTGGGCCGCAATTTGCGCCGCAAATTGTCTCTGCTGCCTTACATTTTCATCTGCTATGGCAGTGCCGCCGTTATCCTTTGGATAATTGTCCTGTTTCTGGGGTTGCCCATATCCGGATTCAGCACAACCACTGTCGCTGCCATTTGGGGCATGGCCTTAATTGCCCAAATTATCGGGCACAGCACTTACAACTGGGCGCTAAAATGGCTGACCGCCGGCTTTATCGCCGTGAGTCTGCTGGGTGAACCCGTCATAAGCACCATCCTGGCGTATATTATTTTCGATGAAGGGCTGAACGTGTACAAATTTGTGGGCGGGGGCATCATTCTTTCAGGCATTTATATTGCCGCGACAAGCGAAAGCCGAAGCAATTAAGAAAACTGGCGCTTTATTGGATAAAGGCAAAACTAATCACGAAAACACGAAAGAAAAAAAGCACGAAAAGCGATAAACTGCATTCGATTTAATTTCGTGTTTTCGAATTTTCGTGATTTCGTGATAAATCTCTAATAATTTAAATTTGACAAAGACTCAACGATCCTTTATCAGACAGATAATTTTCAATTGAAACCTAACCCGGACAAGCCGGTTGGAGCGAAGCGGAAATCCCGATTTATCGGGGAACCCAAAATGATTAATCACGAAAACACGAAATTTGGAACGCGCAGCGCAGGCGCTTGCGCCGCGTGAGCATAAAATTTTTCTTTTCTTTCGTGTTTTCTTCCTTTCGTGCTTTCGTGATAAAAAAGTTTTTTCATAAAATGCAAAGAATTCACAACTAAGACTCTAAGGAGGAACGTTATGACATATGAACATATCATTTATCAGGTTGAAGAAGGCATTGCGACAATCACGTTTAACCGGCCTAAAGCCCTCAATGCCCTAAACGCCGGTCTTTTGGAAGAATTTTCCCGGGCGCTGGACGAAATTGCTGCCGACGAAAATATCCGGGTTCTGGTACTCACCGGTGCCGGTGACAAATCCTTTGTGGCCGGAGCCGATATTACCGAACTGGCAACCTATAATCCCCTGACTGCCAAAAATTTTTCCCAAAACGGTCATGCCATAATTGCTAAACTTCAACAACTTCCCATTGCAGTCATAGCGGCTGTAAACGGTTTTGCCCTGGGCGGCGGCACGGAGATTGCGATTGCCTGTGATTTTATCTATGCATCGGAAAACGCCAAATTCGGCCAGCCGGAAATCAATTTGGGCCTGATTCCCGGATTCGGCGGCACCCAGCGACTGCCGCGCCTGATCGGTGCGAATTTGGCTAAAGAACTGGTGTTTACCGGTAAAATGATCTCTGCGGCTGAAGCCGGAAAAATCGGGTTGGCCAACAAAGTTGTGCCGCTGGATCAGCTGATGGAAGCAGTTATGAAAACCGCCAAGGAGATCTCTTCCAAAGGTAAAACATCCTTGCGGGCCGCCAAACAGGCGATCAACTTCGGCCTGGACACCGACCTTGCCACCGGCATTCACATTGAAGTTGAAGGCTTTGGCATGTGCTATGCCAGTTCCGACTCCAAAGAGGGCACTTCGGCTTTTCTTGAAAAAAGAAAGGCGGAGTTCAAGGGCTCGTTGAAAGATTAAACCATGCCGGCTTCTGGCTACTGGCTGCTGGTCAGAAATAATTTTATCATCGGGTTTTTTAGCAAATTATTTTTAATTGCTTACATAGCGCCTTGAGCATAAGCGTCAACTTAATGGTTGAGATTATAGTAGGGCGGGTCACCGTGCCCGCCTAATCTGGGTCGGTGCGGTGGCCGACTCCATCACGGGAATTACTTTGGTGTCGTCGATAATGACTTGCCTCCAACCTAAAGCGAAGCGCTCATCAAACGAAGTGCTCCTCTATCGAAGCGATCTTATAGTAGTTCGTTGGAGTTAAAATGATGTTATCTGACGGAGAGTGCTATGGAGAATAAGAAGAACAAGCTTCAGTTGATCTGGGGCATTCTGCTCCTGTTGGCCGGGGTCGGTGTTTTTTTTCGGATCCCCCAGATTATGCCTGAAATCAAAAAAATAGAGCACTTCGCCCCCTACATCGTTTTTATTTATTTTTGCTTTTTTTTGATCGGTGTTTTGTTAATCGTGGGAGGCGCAAGAAAGGTTTACACTTACACCCAAAAAACGAAGCAGGATAATTCAAACGACTGAGTAAAATTGGGTTTAGTTTCTTTTTAACAGCCTGTTTAATTGGTTGAATTTGTTTCATTGGTTCGATTTGTTCAGCTTTAAAACCAATTAAACGAATAAAACCAATCAAACCAATATAACTATTGTTCAGCTGCCTTCCTAAACTTTTCCAACTGCTCCTTGTAGTAGGCGCGATTTTCTTTCGCCAGTTTCAGCGCCCGCTCAGCGGCTTCAATCGCTTCTTGATTCATTCCGTTTACAAAATAGCTCTCGGCCAATGTGTCAAAGATGTGGGATGAGGGTTCGATTTCTACTGCCAATTTTGCGAGACTCAGGGATCGTTCGGGATTGCGCAGGGATTCAATCTCACAGGTTGCGTAAAACCAGGCCAGGTTATTAAGTACATGGGGGTCATGTAACCGCAGCTCAATGGCTTTTTCATAAGCGGATATAACGCCTTCGTAATTCTTGCGGCTGTAGTATAGATCTCCTAAAAATCTGTACAAATTGGGATTGTCCGGAGATTTTTGCAGTTCTCGGGCAATGACTTTTTCTTTATAATTTTGATTGAGTTGGTCTCGAATAATGCCAAAGCTCATCTGGTAACCAATAAACCCGACCAAGAGCATTCCGGCGAAGAAAATGCCAATACTTTTTTTAACTTTTCGATTATGCCGGGCAATCCACTTGATATCGAATTCACATTTTTTTAAGTAATCGATACGCTCCCTGATGCTGAAATGGTGCCAGTTCGGTCTGTCAGCAGATTGCCCGCTGGTGGTTACAATTTTTTCCAACGTTGAGATCAACGGTTTGGCCGAATCAAATAACGTGTAGACATAGATATCCGCCTGGCGTTCAAAATTGCGCATGTAAAACCCGAAAATAAAGCGAAAATAGATTATTAACGATAGAATGAACACCAGGCTATAAAGGGCAGAAATAATCGTTGATGGGTTGAATTCGGTTTTATTGAGAAACCAGTAAAACGCCTCTGCAGAAATAAGCCCCCAGTAAACTGCGTCAGCAATGACGTAATTCAAAAACATGTAGCCGACAAAAAACAACAGGTAAAATACCAGATGCTTTTTTTTGACATGACCGATTTCATGAGCGATGACGGCATCGATTTCTTCGGGCTCGAGTAATCGCAGCAGGGAAGGGGTTACCAGTATGTAGCGAAACTTTTGGATGAGCCCCATGACCCCGGCGGTGATCATTTTGCCGCCGAAGATCGGCCAGTAAAGAATATCGGCATAGGCAAGGCCTGCCTTCCGGCATAAACTTTCGATGCGTTCTCTATGCTCGCCGGATTCGAGCGGTTTGCACCGCCAGAATTTCTGAATCATTGTCGGCCCTAAGACTGCCACGGCAATAAGAAAAATTAGAAAGTAAGTCACCTCGCCTTCGGTGGTCTCCAGAAAGCGAGCGGGCCACTCAAACGGCAGTGCTTTTATCAGATCGGCAAATCCGGAAAGAATAAGCCAGGGAAGCAGTACCGGGATTGAAAGGGTGATGTTTGAAAGAACATAGGACCTTTGGGAGATGTCGCTGCGGTATAGTTTTTTATAGGGTCCGTAGGCGCACGCCCAGACCAGCGCCAGGTAAAAAACAAACAGCCCCAGAAACAACAGCGCCTCTAGGGTAGGAATCGTAGTGAAAAGAGGAACGCCGATTAAAAAAGATGAGAGATTCAGGCCATAGATGTCGATGGCGAAAATCAGAATCGCCATGATGGACTGACGCATTAAAATGGAATGAAAAAGAGAATCGAGCTGTGAAAAGTCGCCATTGGCAATTCGCTTTTCGAGTCTGCGAAATAGAAAAGCGGTAAAATAAAAAAAGAATACAATTAAACCGATAAAGAGAGTAATCGTTTTAAATCCGCTGAAATTGGTCTCTTCGGAGGGTTGATACGTCAGGTATATCAGAAGAACAATGATAAAGTATAAAAAATTTCCAAACATAAAAGGTCACTAATGTTGAATTGGTTCAATTGGTTGAATTAGTTCGATTGGTTTGATTGGTTTGATTGGTTCGATTCAGTTGTGGATGCACCAATCCTTCTGATTCAATCTCCTGCAAATTTGAAAAACGCGATAAACTATCTACTAGTTAAGATTGTGACAAAGGCTCATTTACAATAAAAGCTAATTTAAAAAATGAGAGATTTTTTCGGTGAGCAAGGCCGCACAAGGGTTTTTGTCTGAGGCGTACTTTGAGTACGTCGAAGTCAGAAACCCTCGGAGAACGCCGCTCAGCGGAAAAAGATCCATTTTTATTCCTTAAAGAACCGTTCTTTTTCACTGTAGATACACCCGCAGTAATGCTGGCGGTAGAGCCCCATTTGTTTTGAACATTCGATGCCTTCCTTCCAGCCCTCCCGATAATCATGGTATAAAAACGGAACGCCCACCGATTTGCCGATGGATTCTCCCATCGAGCGGATAAGCTCATGCTTTTGGTGCTTGCTGTAGAGCAATGTCGATGAGAAGTAATCGAATTTCCCGCGTTTTGCGAGCAGGGCCGTTGAGCGCAGGCGGTCATGATAGCAATAATTACAGCGCTCGGATTCCCGAAAGGCCACATTCCGGATAAATCCTTCCAGATCGTAGCCTTCCTGGTAAATGACCTTCAAATTGATCTGTTCGGCATAGGCTTCAAGGGCTTCCTGACGCTTTAAACATTCGGTGTAGGGATGGATGTTATGCCGGTAAAAAAAACCCATTACCTCCAGGCCATCTTCTCTCATCGTTTTGATCGGGTATATGGCGCAGTTTGCGCAACAGACGTGCAAAAGGGCTTTCATTGTCTTTCTCCAAATATAGCCGTGCCGATCCTCACCAGGGTGGCGCCCTCTTTGATGGCAACTTCAAAATCACCGGTCATACCCATTGACAGTTCGTCCAGGGACACATTTGGCAGCGATTGTTCTTTTATCTGATCCCGCAGTTCACGCAAAGCCGCAAAAAACGGTCGCACTTTTTCAGGCTGATAAAAATAGGGCGGCATGGTCATCAGGCCTTTAACGGTGAGGTTTTTCAACTGGCTGATCTCTGCAATCAGCCGGGGGGCCTCATCGGTCGAAATTCCGGATTTGGTGTCTTCCGCGCTGATATTGACCTGCAGCAGGATTTGCTGAATTTTATCCACTTTTCCGGCCTGTTTGTCCAGTTCACGCGCCAGTTTGAGTGAATCAACCGAATGAATTAAATCAAAAAGCCTGACGGCATATTTGGCTTTGTTTGATTGCAGATGTCCGATAAAATGCCAGCTGACCGGATATTGAGCCAGCGCTTTGAACTTATCGCGTGCTTCCTGGACGTAATTTTCACCCAGAATGGTGACACCGGCGTCTATGGCTTCTTTGACAATTTCAGCCGCAATGGTCTTGCTGACCGTCACCAGGCGAACAGAATCCGCATCCCGGTTACAGGATTCGGCTGCCTGGCGAATTCGTTGTTTTATCTGTTCCAGTCGTTGTTTCAATTCCTATGACCCCTTCTTTAATCAGAAGCTCAATAACCTCACACACCGGCAGACCGACCACATTGGTATAAGATCCGTTAATGCGCTTTACCAGAAAGGTCCCGAGACCCTGAATGGCATAGGCACCGGCTTTGTCAAAAGGTTCCTCGGTTTGAATATACCATTCGATTTCTGCATCACTTAGCTTTTTAAAACGCACATCGGTTTTTATCGTTTCTGAAAAAAACCTGTTTTTCTTTTTACAGCAAATGCAATACCCGGTCAGCACCTGATGGGTTTTGCCGCTGAGGCGCTGAAGCATATCTCGGGCTTCTTCTTTGGAACCGGGTTTGCCCAGAATATTGCGGTCGATGAGCACAATCGTGTCGGCCCCGATGACCCAGCTGGCCGGATGCTTTTCCGATATATCAATCGCCTTGTATTCGGCCAGCGCGATGACATAGGAATCCGGGTCAGACATCGCCACCGTACTTTCGTCAAAGTCGCTTGGAATTACGGAAAATGTGAGTCCCGCCTGTTCAAGCAAGTCGCTTCGCCGCGGGGATTTGGAGGCGAGAATTAACCTGGGACGATCATGCCGCGCATTCATACTAAATCATTATCAGATGAAATACCATTTGACAAGAAGCAAGAAATTAGAATAAATTAAATGTGTTAAACCTAACTCGGACAAGCCGGAATTGAAAATTGAAGATTGATGCTTTCGTAAAAAGTCTGCGAAGCAATCTCTATCAATCCAAGTTTCTGAAATCATGGGATTGCTTCGTCACTTCGTTCCTCGCAATGACCGGCGATAGGACTTTTTACGAGTCTGTTAATATTCAATCGAAAATATTCAATCTTTACACGACAGTGAAAATATTCCGATATAATTTTTTGCCACAAAATGTAAAAAACTAATTTCTAAGGTACTAAATTGAGCGACCCTGATGACTGAAAATCCGACAGTAAAATACCGAATACTGGCGGTTGACGATGATCCGACCATTTTAGATCTGTATCGGCAAATCTTAAATTCAGATGCAAAAAGAGGCGGTTTTAAGGCCTCATTTGAAGTCGATTGCTGCACCCAGGGAGAAGAAGCGGTTGAGGCTGTAAAACTCTCCCTTAAATTGAACCGATCCTATGCGGTCATTTTTCTTGATTTAAACATGCCGCCGGGCGCTGATGGGGAATGGACGGCTGAACAAATTCAGAAGCTGGATCCTTATACCAATATTGTTCTGGTGAGCGGCTTTATGCGTGCCAGCCCGGGAAAATTGGCAAACCGGTCGGACGCTCCCGACAAACTCCTGTACCTGCAAAAGCCGTTTCATCGGCAGGAAATCCTTCAATTCGCAACTGCGCTGAGCGTAAAATGGCAGGCCGAAATTGAATTGCGCAATCTGCACCTGGAGATGGAAGGTTTGGTAGGCGAACGCACCGATGCCCTGTTGCAAACCAACAAACAGCTCCACAAGGAAATGGAATCCCGCCAGGAAACCGAAAAAGCGCTGCACGTGAGCGAAATCAATTTTCGCAATATGATTTACAGCAATGCCGACAGCATTCTGATCCTGGATGAAAATTCAATTGTGAAGTTCATGAATCCGGCGGCTGAATCCATTTTTGGAACCAAAGCCGAGCATTTTGTCGGTCAGACCTTCGAGCATTTGATTATTCCGGGCAAACCCACCGAACTGGATATTACCGCCGGGGATAGTAAATTAATTACCGTCGAAATGCGAGTCATGGAAACCGAATGGGAGGGCCAAAAGACCTATCTGGCATCGTTAAGAGATATTACCGATCGCAAACGAATGCAGCAGCGGCTGCAACTCAGTCTGGAAAACCTTAAAGAGGTTATGGACGGAACGATCCGCGCCATGGCGTTGGCGGTCGAAATGCGAGACCCTTACACCTCGGGCCATCAGCACCGGGTGGCGGAACTGGCCCAGGCCATCGCTGAAGAAATCGGCCTGGCCGCTGACGATATCGAAGGGGTTTATATGGCGGCTTCAATTCATGATATCGGTAAAATCTCGTTGCCGGCCGAGATCCTCAGCAAACCGGGAAAATTGACCGAAATCGAACGAAAAATGATCCAGGCACACTCAAAGGTGGGCTACGATATCTTAAAGGGGATTGATTTTTCCTGGCCCATTGCCCAGATCGTATTGCAGCATCATGAACGGATGGACGGAAGCGGTTATCCCCATGGTCTCGGGGGAAAAGAGATTTTGATCGAAGCGCGAATTGTCGGTGTAGTCGATGTGGTCGAAACCATGGCATCTCACCGGCCTTACAGACCCTCCATCGGTCTGGACAAGGCCCTGGAAGAAGTGTTGAAAAACAAGGGCAGGCTTTATGATGAAAAGGTGGTAAATGCCTGTCTGCTGCTTTTTAACGAAAAAGGCTTCAAATTCCCGGATCCCGAACATGTGTTATCCGCTAATTCCTGAAACATTAAGTGAATTGAGCGAAAAATGCTTAATTACTCCGCCCTGAAAAATAGCCATAACAGGGTTGGGTATAGTAAATTTGTTCTTTGAAAATTAAAGAAAATATTTAGAAGTTGATCCGGGCGGATTAATTAATTAATCCGCCGAACCTTCGATCTAACAACTTACTTCAGTTTTCAAAGAACAATTTGCAACCCTAAATATGCTATTTTTCAGGGCAGAGTAATTAGCTGTTTTGATGCGATTCACCCCATAGAAATTTTTATTGACAGTCGCAGAAATTCGAACTAAACTTAGTTTAGTTTAAATTTTGAGGTGTCAAAATGCGCCAAGTTAACATACATGAGGCAAAAACCCACCTATCAAAGCTCATCGCGGATGGAGAGGAAGTTGTAATTGCGCGGTACGGAGAGCCGGTGGCTCGACTGATTCCCTTACGGCCGCTAACCGCCAAGCGAATTCCAGGCTCCGCTCATGGAAAATTTACGGTTCCGGCCGAATTTTTTGATCCACTACCTATCGAATTCCTAAACGCTTTTGAACCGAAATAAGAATTTTATTTTATGAAGCTTTTATTGGATACGCACACCTTTCTTTGGTGGATCACAGATGATCCGCAGCTGTCGACAAAAGCTCGTGAGCTTATCAGTGATGGATATAATATTTTGTACTGGAGTGCTGCAAGTTCTTGGGAAGTGTCGATTAAATATGCATTAGGGCGAATGCCGTTGCCCGAAGTTCCGGAACAATTTTTGCCGGCTGAAATCGAAAAAAATCGTCTTGAATCACTTCCCATAATCGATGCGCATGCTTTCCAGGCAGGTCAGCTTCCTCACCATCATCGAGATCTTTTCGACCGAATGCTGGTAGCACAGGCTCAGGTAGAATCTTTAGCACTCCTGTCCAACGACCGGCAGTTAAATCATTATGATGTCGAAATCCTTTGGTAACCCAGTGGCCGGAAAGCAAGTTTCTGGACTTAGCTATTTTAGATTTTTCTATGACCACTGACATGCAACTGAGCACAAGCACTCAATTAAATCTTGAAAACCCGTCTAATTTCAGGTATCAGAACTTTTAACTTAAAAATGCCCGGGTGGCGGAAATGGTAGACGCAAGGGACTTAAAATCCCTCGGTCCTTAGAGGCTGTGCGAGTTCAATTCTCGCCCCGGGCACCAAATAAACTCAATAGGTTAACCACTATTTATTAAAATAATGGTTGACCTTTTTTTGCCCTCAAAATCACAAATTGTCCCTGTTTTTGTGCCCATGGCGGACTTAAGATATTCTTCCTGCTGCCGGGCAGCCATCAGACCCGGCTTTGGCTTTGCGGCTTTGCTATTTGTAATCACCTTCTTTTAAAAAAACTAAACAGTGAAACCAATATCAAAAACGTTATGGCAGGATGGACAGATAAAAAGCCATTTGGTCCTATCACTCTCCTTCTTGAACATAGAGTGAAAACCATCTTCGTATCCGCAGGATGGACAAATCTTAAACTCGTCATCTATCTTAATGTCTTTGACTTCGTAATTCATACGATACTCCCAACTGAAATTTAATCTTAAAAGACCGCCTCATATTCACAGCCATTGTAAATATCATATAATTGTTAAAATATAAAATTTTATTCAATTCCGGCCCCGGGCACCACATCTTAAAGCCTTCAGAAAAACCCATCTGAAGACTTTTTATTTTAGTGCCTATGACTTGTCGTTTTCCGGCCTGAATCGCCTGCCGAGGCGTAGCTCGTCAGAGCGAAGACTGGTCCTCCAAGAGCCACGAATTGCATGCCGCGGCGAAGCTCGCCAGAGCGAAGAGGGGTCGTTTTCCGGCTTGAATCGCCGCTCGGGCGACGAATCCGTAGCAATTAGCGAAGTGGAAGCTCGCCCGCCTACGCTTGAATAGCTTCGGCGCGGCAAGCCAGAGCGAAGACGGGCGTGCCGCGCCATAGTCATGCTGAAAGCATGACGACGTCGGGTCGTTTTGCGGCCTGAGTCGGCAAAGGCTTTTTTCCCTGGGGAGACGCCATGGATATGCAATCCAATGCGGACAAATAAAGGGGGGCAGGGGATGTGGGTGCCATGATTTAGAATATGATCACACATTAGGTAGTGCAATCACAGCGTTTTCGACCTTCCCGATTTTAGATTTGCATCTGGAATCCATAAAAATTGCGAATTGGCGAGAGACACGCTACTTACAATTCCGGTCCTTGCAAAACAGTTAAGATTTGCATATGAATTGTGCAACCAGAAACCCCGTGCATCATGACTGGTGGTGTGCAATTTTTATATAAGTTTTATATCCAAATAATAGTACTTTTAGAGAGGCCTGATTGAAAGAAATCG
>Ga0255055_10001725_pt1 | contig 15673 bp, 8 predicted proteins | sample JV7_2_27_MG_FD_188633 | JGI IMG/M metagenome (GOLD analysis project Ga0255055, IMG submission 188633) | Seawater microbial communities from Jervis Inlet, British Columbia, Canada - JV7_2_27 | ecosystem: Environmental > Aquatic > Marine > Inlet | place: Canada: British Columbia | collected... | reverse complement strand
GAATCCTGACCAAGCGCTTGCGCATTCGAAAAGGCGAGCTGTTCCTCCGGGCCCGGACAATGGACACGAGCCACGATTCGGTCTGGGTCAGCCTCACCGGGTCCGACCGGAAGGGCTACACCGGAGAGGCGACGCCGGCAGATGCCCTCCTACCCGCGCCGTCGTCGGCGCAGTCCTATCTCGCGGTTTCGGAAGCGATGCTGAACGCCGTGCTCGATGTGGCCCACGTCGACTGGTCGAGACGGGCCAGTCGTCCGCGGGGCACGACGAGAAAGCTGTTCAAGAGCGACACCATCCTGACGCTCGTTCCGGGACTGCGCGACATCGAGAACCGCGACGATCTGCGCCTGTCGTTTCAATTCACCGAGGCGCCGTCGATCGAGCTCGAAGACCGTCCCGACGTCCCGGAGCCGAGCGAGCCCATCGGCGAAGCCCCGCCTCCGCGCGGGCCGCGGGGACCGGTCATCCTACTGCGTCTGTCGGGCGTCGTGATGGAGATCACCCGTGCCGGCGAAGCGCAGGAGGTCCTGGGTACCCTCGTCATCGAGTCGGGCACCGTCGGAGCGGTGCCCTATCCGAACCGTCTCGGCGGCATCTCGCTCGACGTCGTGCGGAACGAGTGGCGGGTCTCGTCGAGCGGTTTGCAGTTTAACGAATCGTTGTTCGCGGCGACGATCCAGGAACTGATCTTCGGCGAGCTGTTCGAGACGCAGTACGAGCCGTTGGCCCGTGAGGCTTTGCGCGTGGGCCGGATGAGCTTCCAGCCCGTCGACTTCGACGTGGTCGACGACTACCTGGTCATCGGTCTCGGTCCGGTCGTCGAGCCAGCTCCCATGCGAACAAGTAACCCTCTCGCGTCACGCTGACCAGCTCGTCCACGCCGTCCCCGTCGAGATCCCCCACGGCCGGAGGCGAGAAGATCCACCCGCCCGTGAACTTGGGAAAGCCCCGGGCTTCCCCGCCTTCCGGCTCGAAGGCGTGCAGCAGGTAGCCGCCGCTACCGATCAGCACTTCCTGCTTCCCGTCGCCGTCGACATCGATCGCCCGGGCGCGAACGAGAATCATCAGGTCCTCCATGCGCCGCGGGTAGGTGGGCAGCATCGGCACTTGACCGTTCGCAGCATTCGAGTCGAGAAGCGGCCATCCACCCAGAGCCGGTGGGACTTCGAGCGGCACGCCGGGTTTGTTGCGCAGCGTGAGCATGCGCAGAGGCAGCAGCGGCGCGTAAAGCTCGGGCAGGGCGTCGCCGTCGGTGTCGGCGACGAGCGGCGAGCCCGTTCCGCCGAGAAAGGCCGTGTCGCGAAAAGACGAAGCGGCGCCGGGGGTCAGGGCGTACTCGGCCAGCACGCGCGGGGCTCCGGTCTCGGCGTGATCCAGGAGCAGGATCGAGCTTCCCGTCACGGCGTACAGGATGACCTCGAGATCACCGTCCCCGTCGGCGTCGATCAGCACGGGATCCATCTGGATCCCGCTGGCGATCGTCGGCAACAGATCGGGGCGGAGGGCGGGAATCTCGAACGGCTGCCAACCGGGCAGGAAAGGGCCTTCGGGATGCGCGTTGCCCTCGGCGCGCACGGCGTAGGCCCCGACGAGCCCCTCACGGATCCCGTTCGAGCCGACGACGATTTCGGGACGGCCGTCTCCGTCGATGTCGCCGACGGCCGGCGTCGAGACGAGCTTCGAACGGTGCGCTTCCCCTTCGATCGCGACCTCGACACTCACCGGGTAGCCGTCGAGAAGCTTGCCGTCGAACCGCCAGACGTAGAGATGGCCGTCGAGAGCGGCTACGACGATCTCCTGCCCCGGCTTTCCGTCCAAGTCGGCGAGCACGGGCCTCGCTAGAATGCCGTGCTCGATCACCTGCTGCGGCGTGGCCGGGCCGGCGCGTTCGCTCTCGATCGACACGGGGAAGGCCGCCAGACGTTCCCCGCGGCGGTTGAAGGCGTAGACCCGTCCGTCCTTCGATGCGACGACGATGTTCGGTTCGCCGTCCCCGTTCAGGTCGCCGACCACCGCCTCGCGGATGACCGTCTCTCGCGTCCGGCGGCCCGATGGTCCGACGGGGGGACCGTCGTCCACAGCGATGCGCACGGTGCGCAGCCCGCCGGGATGCCAATCGATGATGCGAAGCAGGCCGTCGGCGGTGGGCAACACGATCTCGTCTCGCCCGTCGTCGTCGAGGTCGACGAGCAAAGGGGCGGCCTCGCCCGAGGCGCCCAACTCTACCGGAAAGTGCCGCTTCCACGAGGGGTCGTCGTAGACAAAGAAGCTGCGACGGGCCTCGGAGACCAGACCTTGCTGATCGACTACGCGCAGGCGCAGCGTCACGGCGAAGCGATCCCGCTCGTCGCGATTGCGGGGCGGGGGACCTCCGGGAACCGGTAGCTTCTTGAAGTCGAGAAGCCCCAGCTCGCCCGACTTCGACCCGACGACGGTGCCCTCGTCGACCTTGACGTATTCGCCTTCGCGAGGCTCGACACCGAGGGCGTAGTCGAGGCGGTAACGGGCCGGTCCTTCTCCGCGCAGACGGATCTCGCCTCGCACCGGAAGAAACGGCTCGCGCGTCGGCGAGTGGATCGCGAACCACGCCGGGCCGGCCAGGTCGACCCTCGGCGGCAGGCGGTGTTCGCGGACCATCTCGATCGCCCGCGCGGCGTGCAGCCGACCGTAGCCGTAGATCTGGTCGAAGCCCGCCCGGGCTGGGTACTGGATCCCGCTCCAGTCGGGGTCGCTGTTGTCGAGGTCGTCGGCCGAGAGCCGCAGGATCTGGTAGACCTCCTCGGCATGCAGGTCTTCGATCCCTGCGTCTCGCGCAGCGGAGGCGATGAGCCCGACCGTCCCGGACAGCCGAGAGGTCGCACCGGAGGAGCAAGAGACGGCCGGGACAGTGATCCACACGCGGGCGCCGAAGTTGGTGCAAGGGTTGAGGCCCCAGAAGGTCGAGGCCTTGCGGTAGTCGCTGACGTGGTTGAATCGGATCGCGTTGACGTAGAGCGCGTGGTTGTACAGGCTCGGGTAGTTGTGGTGGTAGGAGAACTCGTCGGCCGCGGAGGCGATGACCGGGATACCGGCATCGTAGGCCAGGTCGATCGCCTCACGCGCCGCGGGCACGTTGTTGTAGGCGCCCAGCGCCGAGGCGACCACGCTCGCTCCGGAGTTCACGGCAAAGGTCAAACCGCGCGCGAAGCGGTTGGCGTCGACGACGAAGCTGTCGCCCACACGCACCGGCAGCACGCGGCAACGCGGGCAGACACCGGCGTCGGCGATGCCGTTGTTCGTCTCGGCGGCCGCTGTCGACGCGATGCCCGTGCCGTGGCCGAAATCGGTCTCGTCGCGCGCGTTGCTGTCCCCGCCCTCGAAGCCGCAGCGACCGCTACCGAAGAAATCGTAGCCGGAGATGTCGTCGGGATAACCGTTGGCGTCGTCGTCCTCGCAGTTCGAGAAGGCCAGGATCAGGTCCTCGGCATCGAGCAGGTCGTTGGCGTTGCGGTCTCCGACACGAGAGTCCGCGGAGTAGTCCTGGACGTTGAAAATCCCGTCGCCGTTCGCGTCGTACGCGGACGCTCCCTCGGGAAGTGGTAGCTCGCCGCGATTCAGGTAGACCTTGTTGGCCAGGTCGGCGTGGCGCCAGCGGATGCCGCTATCGAGTACGGCAATGATCACGTCGTCCCGCCCGAGCGTGTACTGCCAGGCGGCATCCAGCGAGAACCCGATCGAGCCCAGGGCGATCTCGGCCGGGTGCATCCTCTCCCGCTCGATCGCATCGGGGATCGTGCTCTTGAACTCCCAACGCCGGGCGAATCTCGGGTCGTCGGGCGGACAAAGCTCCGGATTCGTCCCCGGCTTGCCCGGCCAGCACGATGGCTCGTCGCCTTCGGCCGCCGATACCGCGACGCCGCCGCAGAGCAGCAGCATGCCGATCGCGGTTCGCAGGCAGACGAATCGCTTCGGGCGCGTGTGGGAACGAGTGGACGCCATTTCCGGTTCAGTCCTTCAATTCGCAATCTAGGCCGGGAAGTCCGTGGCGCAACCCCTCGACATCGGAAACACCCCAGGGATGTGCAATACTCCAAAATCATGCCTGCGCGGATTTTTTTTGTCGGCGACATCCGCCTTCATCCGGATGGTTTGGGAGTCGGTGGGCGATTCTCCGAATAAGTACGCGCCCGGGAGTTTTTGGGCGCTCCCGGGGGATCATCCCGAGGTGGTGGGGGCGCTTCGGCCAGCCGTCAGTGCATGGCCTTCAGGATGTGTGAGTACAGAAACTCCCGGGGCGCGGACTCTTCCGTCCAGCCTCTGCCGCCGGCGGTGACGACGACGACCATGTCGTGCTCGGGAACGAGGAAGATGTACTGACCCTTGAAGCCGAACGCGCCGTAGATATCCTGCTCGCCCTCTCCTTCGGGATCGGGCGGTAGCACCCACCACCAGTAGCCGTAGCCGATCGCGCCGCCCCTCGATCGCTCGAACTCGACGTGACGTGAAAGCGACGCGTCCACCCACTCCGCGGGCACGACTTGCTTGCCGTTCCACCGTCCGTCCCGCAGGTAAAGCAGGCCGAACTTGGCCATGTCCTGCGAACGCAGGTCCAAACCGCCGCCAGTGTGCGGGTGTCCGTCCGCGTTCTTGTACCACTCGTAGCTCTTGATGCCTAGCGGGGCGAACAAGTGCTCCGCGGCGAATCGGTCGGCGTGGACGCCGTAGCGTGCTTGCAGGATCGCCGAGGTCAAGATGACGGCCCCGGAGTCGTAACGGAACTTTGTCCCCGGCTCCGAGATCATCGGCCGGTCCAGGATGAACTCCGCCCACCCGCGGCTCTTGCGGTTGAGCTGAGAGTGGGGCGAGGCGGAACCACTCTCGTGATAATCCGTGCCGCTGCGCATCGTGAGTAGATCCTCGAGGGTCATCTGCCGCTTGCGGTCGTCGAGGTTGTCGATGCTCTTCATGTCGGGGAAGAAGGACAGGACGCTCTCATCGACGCCCTTGATCTTGCCCTTTGCGATGGCGATGCCGACAAGCGCGGATGTGAAGCTCTTGCTGACCGACTGCAGCTCGTGAAGTTCGTCTGCATCGTGGTTGCCGAAGTACTCTTCGAGTACGAGCCGGCCGTTGCGAACGATCAGCAGGCTGTGGATGTTGCGGATCTCGCGATTCTCACGAATCGTCGCGACGAGTTGCATGATGCGTGTCGCGTCGATGCCCTGCTGCGTCAGGCTCCCGCGCGGCCAGCTCTCCGTCGTCCGGGGCTGTGCTTCTGCCGCGGCGGTGACACAAAGCGACAGGCACAGAACCAATAACAGCGCCGTGTGTCTCATGATCGAACCATGGTCGCCACTGTTCTACGGGTGGGGTGGGCGTGAGTTCTGAGATCACCCGGCTTGGCCCGGATTAAGTACAATCGGATCCGTGAAAGCGATGAGAGGCCGGCCACGCGTTCGCCAAGGACTACGTAGGAGCGGAGCCCAGCATGCGAAGGATCGCGAAGTGGACGATCAGGCTGCTCTTGGCCCTGTTCGTGCTGGGCGCTTTCTACATCGGGATCCTCGTCTTTCCCTCTCCTCTCTTCGCTCACACGGAGAGCTACGGTACGTACCGCGTTTACTCGGCCGAGCCGATCTCGGCCGACTTTGGCCGAGTGATCGAGGACCTCGACCGACGCATCCAGGCGATGGAGCACGCGCCTCCCGAGGCGAGCCAGCGCATCTATCTCTGCGGCCCGAAAAAGTATGCCTTCTTCGCCTTCCTCCTGCGGATGAACTCGGAAAGCCTGGCCATCGGCCTGACCGTAGCCAATGAGACGTTTGTCTCGATGGACCGTGTCCGGCTCTTTGCAGAGAGGAATCAGGGAGTGTTCCGGCACACGCGGTTCGAAGGCAACCTGGCCGAGGTAGTCGCCCACGAGGTCGCCCACTTCAATTCCGCCCACGCCCTCGGCTTCCGCCCCCACCTGAGGCAGCCCCTTTGGAAGAGCGAGGGATGGGCCGAGTACCAGGCGAATCTCGCGGCGATCCACGCCGACCCTGATTACGATCTCGGTCGCCGCATAGAACTGCTCCTCGACGACGACTACTGGGGCGGGCGTCTCCACGGGGTGGCACGGCGCCTGTGGGAGTCCCAGCTTCTCGTCGAGTACCTCGGCGAGGTCAAAGGGTACCGTCTGACCGACGTCGTCAGCGACGAGGTGACGAAATCTTCCACCCGCGAGCAGATGATGGCCTGGTACCGCGAGCGATTCCAGGAAGCGCCGTAGTGTTCGTTCAGCGGGCTACTCGACGCTGAGGGTGTACTGCTCGAGCTTCCCGTCCGCCGCCGCCCGCGTGACGATCTCGAGCGTTGTCTTTTTGAAGACAGCGCGGTAGACGCGAGTTGTCAGGCCACCGCGAAGGCTCTGCCGAATCTGCTTGATCTCCTTCAGCGAGCCGAGGCGTTTCAGGCTGGCCTTGATGTCTACCAGCGCCGCTTCCGAGAAGTATCCGTTCCCGTTCGGGGTGAAGAGCGATCGGTCAAGCCTTCCCTTCTTCAAGCCATTGAGAATCCCGCTCACGCGGACGAGCATCTCCGCGTCGGACGGCGAAGCACTGACAAAGAGCAGTTCCGCGATCTTTTTCGCGATCGCCGGTGCCGCGTTGGCGGCGTCCTGGTTGGCGAGCACGACGATGGCCGCGCGTTCTTCCGGGTAGACGCGGTTCGTGGCAGTGAATCCCGACACCTCGCCCCCGTGCCCGACGACGCGTCGGTCGCCCTCTAGCGCGACTCCGACGCCGAGCCCGTAGCCGGTTCCCGTGCCGTTCGTGAGCACGACCTCGCGAGTAAGCTCATCGAACACGGCGGGGCCCGGCACGTTGTCCTCGATCAGCGATAGGTTCCATTTCGCGAGATCCACGGCGGTCATCGCGAGCGGGCCCGCGGCGAACAGCCAGCCTTTGCCTTCCTTCGGGGCCGGCCGCGGCGGGCCGAGGGCAAAGCGCTGGTAGCCCGTCGCATCGCCTGGGGCCAGGGTGCCCTGGTCGATGTCCGTGACGCTGTCCATACCGAGCGGCGCGAAGATCCTCTCGCGGAGGAACTCCATCAGCGATTCGCCGCTCACCTTCTCGACGATCGCTCCCGCGATGACGTAGCCGGTATTGCTGTACTGGTACTTCGAGCCCGGCTCGAAGTCGAGCGGCTGCCGGGCCCACTGGTTGATCAGCGCTTCCGTCGTGATGGGCTCGAGCATCGTCTGCGGGACGTAGTCCTGCGGCCAGTAGTCTCGAATCCCCGCGGTGTGTGAAAGAAGCTGACGCAGGGTGATGTCGTCGGCACGGGTCAGGTCGGGGAAAAAGTCGGCAACCGTGTCGTCGAGGCTGAGCTTGCCGTCCGCAGCGAGCATGGCGACGGCCGCGGCCGTGAACTGCTTGCTGATGGAACCTATGGGGTAGCGCATGGTTTTCGTGGCAGGGGTCGGGGGGTCGAGTCGCGCCAGGCCGTACGCCTTCGTCCAGGCGATCGCCCCTTCGCGGACGACGGCTACTGAAGCGCTCGGCACTCCCGTCTCCACGAGGATCTCGGTAACCGCCGCGTCGATCTCGTTGGCGATCTCCGGCGCAAGCCCGTCGGCGGTCTGCGCGTAGGCAATCGTGGCCAGGAAGACAAGGGCGAGCAGGGCCAGTCGTTGTTTGAGTTTCGTCATGGCTCCATCCTCTCAAGAAAAGAAGCCTTCGACAATCCCCGGGCGGTTCACAAGCCGCTCGATGTTCCCACGAGCCGGGACAACCGGCCCACGAACGGGGACAAATCGACCCCCGAGGTGGGAAGGTTTGACCACGAACGGGGAAGAAGATCCGGCGGAGCAGCTCGACATGGCTTTTGGTTTTGCCGACAATGTGGATCCAGCGTGGCCATCTATCCCAACAACGGGCTTTCGGTCCTGTTCCAGGCCACGGTGGAGGGGACCGAAGAGGCCATCGTCAACGCAATGGTGGCCGCCGAAACCACGATCGGAGCCAGTGGTCTGCGGGTGGTAGAATTACCGGAAGAGCAGTTGAGGGAGTTGATGTCCCGGAAGAAACCGAGGTGTCGCGTACCCGCCCCGTAGGGCGCATCGCGCCCATGCGTTTCGACCGCGTATGGTCCATTTACTCGAACGCGTAATGCGTTGGGTTGATGAGCGGCAGATGCGAGACGTCGTCTGAACCACGACGGCCTAGACCAGGCGCCGTAGTTTGAGTTTCGCTTCGAGAGTCCTGCCATCCCGCGTCGCGGTGACCCGGACGACCGCTCCTTCGTGCTCCATCATTTCTCGTAGCCGGCGTAGATCGTCTTTCGACACCGGCTCGCCGTCGATGTGGGTCACGACGTCATCAATCGCGAGTCCTGCCTTCACCGCCGGTGAATCCGCGACGAGTGCATCGATCCGCAGTCCCGAGCCCTCCGCCGGCTCCAGGCGCATGCCCGACATGTCCCACTCGAAACGATCGTCAAACCAACGATTCGGTTCGAGGAGCATCGCCTTGCGTGAATAATCGAAGGTGACGTTGAAACGTCGGAGCAAACCGTTGCCGAGGTTCCCGTTCTGGGCTTCCATGCCCCCGGGTCTTTGATGCCGTTCGTCGGGAAACGTTGCGACGACGTCATTCAACGTCACTCCCCCAAGTTCCAGGCTGCGGACTCGACCGACCTGGCCGACGAGGTTGCCGCCGACTCCCTTGCCGATAATCGTTCGGATCGAATCGTCGGGTACGGTGATCTTCCCGCCGTCGACGACGTTCAAAGAGATTGCGTGCGAGGCGCCCATGTCGACGACCACCGTCAACGGAAGCTTCTTGCCATCGTTCATCTTTACTTCGATGTCCGCGTAGGGGAAGTTCGTGTTGAATCTCAACGGAACGACGGTACTCGATTCGGGTGCGGAGAACGTATCGGGATCGTGCAGCTCAACTACACTCTTGTCGTAATCCACGCGGACCACGAAGTTCTTGAACAGACTGTAGCCGATCACACCATCATGGGACGCGTGAAAGTGGTGAAGCGGAGGCATCACGATGACGCTCGCGTTCCGCATCTGAACGTCCTCGATGTCGACGGTTACGCCGTGGGCGAGTCGAGCCTCGAGGTGATTGCCTTTGCCTCCCGCTCCTCCAACACGAACGCGTTCCGAGCTGTACTCGAGCCCAAGATTCTCGACCAACTCGGTGCCGTAGAGCATGAGTCCGCTCATCGGCATGCCGGTATCGAGGATCACCCTGCATCTGTTGCCTCGTACCTCGATTGGGATGATCACGTGGTTGGTATCGATCTCGAACGGAATCGTGACGACGCCTTTGTTCGAGCGCACTTCAAAAGTCGGCCCGTCGAGTTTCGCCACGTGCTGCCGGTGCTGGGCCGAAGCCGCGCTGGTCGCGAGCAAGATCAGGACCGTCGCCTCTATCAGCGTTCGCGAGCGTCTCATCGCTGGTCTCCTCCCTCTGTTCATCGCACGACGGATAGCATGCGCCATGCCACACGTGGAATCGGTCGCAAAGGACCATACCGACCGATTTCTTACCCTGTTTGGGGCTGGGTGACCCCGTTTGCGGCCGAAATCGTCGGGCGCGGTGCACGACATCCGACCAAGTAACCCAGCGAGTTCAAAATGCCGATGTCCTCATACAGAGGCGTTTCGAACCAGGCGCTGAGGGGCCAAACAAGGATCGAGATCACCCCCGGTTTTCCGCAGACCTCGGAGGGTACAAATATTCATCCGACGTAAAATCGCCGAATGGTGCGTCCCGAAGGCAGAGCGTCAAATTCGATTTCCCGCTGCGCCTTCCTCCCCCCGCCCCCAACCTCAATGCTTGGGCGGATCGGTTGAGACACGCTCGTCGGGAGTCGTGTGCGATTCGATCGGGCTGACTCTGTCTCTGAGCCGACCAGGGCCGTCTGCCACGCCTGATTGCCTGAATCTGAGACGTCCAATCATCCGGCGACTCCACGACAACCTCCTGGCCCGGCGGTAATTGGAGCTCGATTCAATGACTGGACCAAACGGCCTTGAACTCGCAGCGCCACTTCACACCCATGGGATGTGCGATACTCCAAAATCATGCCTGCGCGGATTCTCTTTGTTGGCGACATCCACCTGGGGCGCAGGCCCGGCCGCCTCCCGGAAAATCTGGGCGAATTCGACGTCGCGGTTGCCGAGCTCACACCGGTGGCGGCCTGGCGCCGGGTCGTGCGGTACGCGGTCGAGGCCGAGGTCGACGCGGTGGTCCTCGCCGGCGACGTCGTCGAGGCGGACAATGCCCGCTTCGAGGCCTACGGCCAGCTGCAGGACGGGGTGCGGCGCCTGCTCGATGGAGGAATCGCGGTCTACGCCGTCTCGGGCAACCACGACGTCGACGCGCTGCCGCGTATGGCCGAAGCCATCGACGGGTTCCGCCTTCTCGGACGAGGAGGGCGCTGGGAGGTCGTCACGATCCGTCGTGACGACCGGCCGATCGCCCGCCTGGCCGGTTGGTCCTTTCCGGTCGCGCAGCAGACCACGAGCCCTCTCGGTGCCGGCGACTTCGTGGCGAAGGATGCCGATCTGCCGCTGCTCGGCGTCCTGCACTGCGACCTGCTCTCGCCCGACAGCTCCTACGCGCCTGTCTCGCGAGTTGATCTCGAGCGCACGGCGATGGACGGCTGGTTCCTCGGCCACGTCCACAAGCCGGACGCGCTCGAGAGAGGGAGACCGATCGGCTACCTCGGTGCGCTCGTCGGCCTCGACCCCAGCGAGACCGGCCCGCACGGTCCGTGGCTAGTGCGCGTGGGTGGAAACGAGCCGATCGAGGTCGAGCAGCTTCCTCTCGCTCCGTTGCGATGGGAAACGGTCGAGCTCGATGCCGCGCGTGTCGGGGCGGCGGACGAGCTCGACCGGGCGATCCACCGCACGATCGAGGAGTTCCACGGAGGGGTTGCGGCCACGCTGGGAGAGGCACGAGCGGTGGGCTGCCGCGTGCGATTGACCGGCATGTCCGCGCTCCATCGCGAGCTGCGGCGCCGCACCGACGCGGCCGATCTCGAGAGCCTGCGCTTCAACTGCGACGGCGTGCTCTACTTCGTGGACAAGGTCACCGACGAGTCTCGACCCGAGATCGATCTGGAATCGCTGGCCGGCGAGGATCACCCGCCCGGGCTGCTCGCACGCAAGCTGCTGGCGCTCGAGAAGGGCGGTGAGCAGGCGACGACGCTGCTGCAACAGGCGCGACGCGAGCTGATGCGCGTGAGCGACGACAGGATCTGGGCCCAACTCGACCCGGTCGAGCTGGACGATCGGATGCTGCATCGTCTACTGCTCGACTCGGGAACGCGGGCGCTGGAGGAGCTCCTCGAGCAGGTGGGGGAGGGTCGGGTTTGAAGCTGCGAAGGATCACCATCCGGCGCATGCCCGGCATCGACGACCCCTTCACGGTTCGCGATCTGAGCGACGGCCTCAATCTGATCGTCGGTCCCAACGGTTCCGGAAAGTCCACCTTCTGTCGCGCGGTCCGCGAGGCGCTCTGGCCGTCGAGCGACGGGATCGACTCGATCGCCGTCGAGGCCGAGTGGCAAGACGGCTCGCAGCGGTGGCTCGTACGCCGCGAGCGAGACCGCGTCTCCTGGCAGCGTGACGGAAACGACACAGCTCCGCCCGGCCTTCCCGACGAGGCCAGCGCTCGCTGTTTCACGCTCGGTTTCCGCGATCTGCTTTCCGAGGAGCATCCCACCGACGATGCCGTCGCCAGAGAGATCCGGCGCCAGATGTCCGGAGGCTTCGACGTCCAGCGGGTTCTCGACGACGAGTTCGCGTCGAGGGCGCGGCACGGTTGGATTCAGGAGACGGCGCTACGCGATCGACGCCGGGCGGTGGATCGGATCAAGGGTGAGCAGCGTGGGATCGCGGAAAAGGAAGACCGCCTGCGCGAGCTGGAGCGCGAGCTGGCCGCGGCTCGGGAGGCCGCGGCGCGACTCGAATCGTTGAGAACGGCCGGCGAGCTCCAGCGGGCGAATGGCGAGTTGCAGGCAGTCGAGGGGGAGTTGACACGGTTCCCGGAGGGCATGGACCGTCTTCAGGGCAACGAGCAACAACGACTCGAAGAGATGGACGACGAGCTCAACCGTCTGCGCGAGCGTCTCGGCACGTGCGAGCGGGAGGTCGACCGGGGCCGCGAACAGGCGGAGGCGCAACGGCTCCCGGAAGGACCGATCGACGACGCGGTGATTCAGGCCGAGGCTGCCAAGGCGCGCACGCTGCAGCAATACGAGAGCGGCATCGCCAACGCCAGGAAAGAGATCGCCGCCGCCGCCGCCCGCCGGAGCGAGGCGATCAAGGCGCTGGATCCCGAGGTCACCGGGATGACCCAGCCGGTCATCAGCCGCGATGACTTGCAGGAGGTCGAGTCCTTTTTGGAACGAGCGGGCGCACTGCGCCGGGAGCGAGAGCAGTTCGATGCCGAGCGTCTTCGTCTCTCGCGAGGGAAGCCATCGACACCGAGTCGAACGCTCGACCAGGGGATCGACCGGTTGCGGGCCTGGCTGGCGACGCAAGCCGCCGCCGATGCCTCCGCGCGGCCACGCTGGCTGCCGGTTCTCGCCATCATTCTGATCGCCGCGGGTCCCCCGGTCGGGGTGTGGCTCGATCTCACCGCGGGGTGGGTGCTTGGCGCGCTCGGCCTCTTCGCGTTGCTCTTCTTCTTCTACTTGCGTGTGGGCGGAGCGCGGGCCGGTGCCGCGGAAATCCGTCGTCGTTACGAGGAGCTGGACCTCGACAAACCCGCAACGTGGGAGCCGCAGGCCGTTCGCGATCTGCTACGCATTCTCGAGCAGGACTGGGCCAAAGCCGTCGACCGCGAGCGCCAGCTCGAGAAAATCGACGAGCTCGACCGCCGGGGCCAGTCGCTCGATCGGCGCGAGGAGGAGTTGGACGGCAAACGGCGGGCACTCCGAGAGCGGCTCGGCCTCGACCCCGGGCGCGGGAATCTCGATCTGGCGCAGACCGTGCGCAAGCTCTCGGAATGGCAGGCGTCCGAGGCGGACTACCGCGCCGCGATGGCCGTACTCGAAGAATCCGAGCAGAGCCACGCCCGACTCCTGGCCGGGATCCGGGCCTTCCTGATCGCTCGCGGTCACGCCGAGCCGAGGGATGCCGAGGAGGCCCTGGCGGGTATCGAAGGACTGCGGGAGCGAAGCGGCAAATTGATCCGTGCGAGCGAGAAGCTGGTCCTGGCGACGTCCGAGTGCGAGGCAATCGCGGAAGGCGTCGCGAGGGTCGAGACGCGTCGGGCCAGGGTCCTCGGGGAAGCGGGACTGCAGCCGGGGGAAGAGCGAGGGCTTCTCGAACGTCTCGGTCGCAGGCAGCGCTACCTCGAGCTGACGCGCCGGGCCCACGAGCACCGGGTTCGCGTCAACGACTGCCGCGCCAAGCTGGCCTCCCATCCCGAGCTGATCGAGCTCGATGCGGAGGCGATCGAGCGCCAAATGCGAGAGGCCCGGGAACAGGCCGAGCACGAGAACACGCTCAAGGACGAACGGGCCGACATCCGCGCGGCAGTCCGTCTGGCGCGCGAAGGGGACGCTCTGGAACGCGTCCTCGCCGATGCCGCCCGGGCCGAAGGCGAGCTGGAGGCCTGCCGCGAAGTGGCGTTGTCCAAGGCGGCGGGGTGCTTTCTGCTGGAAGGCGTCCGGGCCCGCTACGACGAGCAGTCCCGGCCGGAGGTTCTCACGCGCGCCGCGGAGCTGTTCTCGAGGTTCACCCACCACCGGTACGAACTGCACGTTGACTGGAGCTCCGACCCGCCCGAGTTTCGTGCCGTGGAGACCGAGACGCGCCTGGGTAAATCGCTCGCCGAGCTCTCCGACGCGACGCGCGTTCAGTTGCTGCTGGCGGCACGGCTGGCCTTCGCCGGTCATGTCGGCCGCGAGGCCAAGCTGCCGCTGTTTCTCGACGAGGTCCTGACGACGAGCGACCCGGAGCGATTTCTCGCGATCGCGCGGAGCCTCGTCGTGTTGATCCGGGAAGAAGACCGACAGATCTTCTATCTGACGGCCAACCCGTCCGACGTCACGCAGTGGAAGCGGGTGCTCCGCGCAGCGGATCTCGAGCCCGTGAGGCCGGCCGATCTCGCCGAGCTTCGCGGTCTGGCCGCGGGGGTCCGGACGGAAACCGAGCTGGAGGTTCCGCCGCTGCCGGAAGTCCCGTCGCCCGCAGGAATGGACGCCGAGCGGTACGGGGCCCTGCTCAAGGTGCCGCGTGTCGACCTGAACCGCCCGCCGACGGCCCTACACCTGTTCCACCTGCTGCGGGACCGGCTCGACTTGCTGCAGATCCTGCTGAAGGAGCGTCTCCAGACGGTCGGCCAGTGGCGCGATTTCGCCTCCAAACGCAACGCGGCCGACTTGATCGGCGAGCAGCGCGCGCGACGGATCTCCGCGCTGGCCGATCTGGCCGAGGCGTTCTTCGACGGCTGTCGCATCGGTCGCGGCGCTCCGATCAACGCCGACGTGCTGCGTGACGCCGGCATCAGCGAGATCTGGGTCGAGCGTCTGAGTAGCCTGATCCAGGAGCAGCGCGGCGACGCCGCGCAGCTGCTGTTCCAGCTCGAGCGCCGGGAGGACGAACGGACCAGGGGCTTTCAGAACCGCATCCGCGAGAGGCTGAAAGAGTTTTTGCTGGACCGGGGATTCTTCGACGATCGCGAGCCGCTCGACGAGCCTGCCCTGCAGGCCCGCGTGCGGGTCGCCGTTGCGGATCACATCGACCACGGCATACTCGATGCAGACGATGTCGCCGCCCGTGTCCACGAGCTTTATCACCAGGGTGGCATCTATGTCTGAGGGGCGGGTCGACTCGTTGAGACACGATACCGAGGACGAGTTCGTCGATGTCAACGGCGTCCGCCTGCACGTCGTCCGCGCCGGACCGGCCGACGGCCCGGTGGTCTTGTTTCTGCACGGCTTTCCCGAGTTCTGGTACGGCTGGCGCAACCAGATCGGCCCGTTCGTCGAGGCCGGCTACCGCGTCGTCGTTCCGGACCAGCGGGGTTACAACCTGAGCGACAAGCCGAGACGCGTGTCGGCTTACGGTCTCGACAAGCTGGCGCTCGACGCGGTGAGCCTGCTCGATTGGGCGGGAAGCGAACGGGCCTTCGTCGTCGGTCACGATTGGGGAGCGGCCGTCGCCTGGTGGGTCGCCCTGCGCTTTCCGGAGCGCGTCCGGAAGTTGGGGATCATCAACCTACCTCACCCGGTCGTGATGCGACGTCACTTGCGGACCAACCCCGTGCAGCGTCGCAAGAGCCGCTACATGCTTTACTTTCAAGTTCCCTGGTACCCGGAGCTAAAGATGCGCCGTGACAACTGGCGCAGCCCGACGCTGGCGCTGCAGAGAGTCGCACGGCCGGGAGCGTTCACCGACGAGGAGATGCAGCGCTACCGCGAGGCCTGGAGCCGCCCCGGCGCGCCGCGCGGGATGCTCAACTGGTACCGGGCGGGCCTGCGTCATCCCCCACGGAAGCTGGAGGATCCGCGGGTCGAGCCGCCGACGTTGGTGATCTGGGGCGCGGCGGATCGGTGGCTCGGTCGTGAGATGGTGGAACCGAGTGTCGAATTGTGTCGCGACGGGCGGGCCGAGATCGTCGAGGAGGCGACGCACTGGGTCCAGCACGAGAAGCCGGAACTCGTGAACCGATTGTTGATC
>Ga0255055_10001723_pt1 | contig 15688 bp, 19 predicted proteins | sample JV7_2_27_MG_FD_188633 | JGI IMG/M metagenome (GOLD analysis project Ga0255055, IMG submission 188633) | Seawater microbial communities from Jervis Inlet, British Columbia, Canada - JV7_2_27 | ecosystem: Environmental > Aquatic > Marine > Inlet | place: Canada: British Columbia | collected... | reverse complement strand
CATGAATCTTGTTTAGGTAGCCCTGTAAACGTTCTTGTTCGCTCATTTTACATCATTACTAAATTGTCAGTCTGATATATAAACTTTTCCTAAAGGTACAAAAAGTTGGTTACGACAGACTTATAAATGTTTTCATGTTTATATCATATGATAAATATGTCCAAAACAGCAAAAGATAAAATCTTAGAAAAACATCCCCCAATGACCAAAGAGCAGGAACAAGCAAAAATAAAACAGTTAGAAGAAGAAAAGCTTGAACGTACCCAAAAAAACATTAATTATGAAAAGAACCTGCTTGAATATTTTGAAAGGACAAAACCGATACTGGATGGTAATGGCAAAACTATAGCGTTGATGCGTTATCCATCATATACTGAGTTAATTGATATGATTCCAGCCGAACTCAGAAAATATAGAGCAAACCCAAAGGCTATGCCATTAGAGTTGATGGCGAAAAAAGAGGAAAAATATGCTGATGTACAATTCAATATTATAGCAGATATGATTGTAGACCCAAAACATCCTGCTGATTGGTGGAAGAGACAGAAGCATATAATGGGGTTTGTTAAACTATTCACTAAGGCATTTCAGGAGATAGTAGAGGAAACTGGGACAGAAGCGATGGATTTTCCCGAAGCCCTCAAGGACAAGCCTTAGGGCGAATCTGCAAACACCTACAATGCCTTCCATCAGAACTGCCTAAACGGAATCCATCACCCGCCGATACACAATTCCTTAACGGTTACTACAACTATATAGATGAAAGAAATGCACAAGCATTGAGAGAGGCACGGCAGAAAGCACAGAGAGGAAGAAGAAAATGAGTGTAGTATTAATCGAAACTGATTTAGGAACAAAAGATAAATGCAAAAAAGCTTTAGCTAGAGTACAGAATACATTGAACAGAAAAGGAAAACGTGGGTGGAATGAATGGTGGAATCAGGTGTTGGCTGATGCTATCGTTGAGTGCCCAAAGATATTTGGTTCTTTATCTCGTACTATCCGCACAGAAAATATTGGGTCGCCTCAAGAAAGTTTTGTTGCTGAATCCTACGTTTATATTAAGGATAAGCAGGAGTTACTGAATAAGATGATTGTTGCGGGAGGAGAAATAGACATGATAACAGGAGTAAATGTTAATTATGCACAGGCTGTTCATGACGGACATGTTAGCACGGGAGGTAATTGGGTTGCAGCCAACCCGTTTCTTGAACGGGCAATAGAAATGAATCTTCCAGTATTAGACGCAAAAAACCAGCAAATTTTGAAATCTGCTGGTGATGCATGGGAGGAAGACTAATAATGTCCATGCGTATAATTTGGGTTGTTATCCGAGGACAAAACTATGCTGGACAAGCACTTAAAGAGGCTGGCAAACAAGTTGATGAATTAAAGAAGAAACAGCAACAATTAGCACAGCAAGCACGTTACATGATGTTCTCTGGATTGTTAATGGTTGCTATGGCTGCTATGGTTGCTATGGCACTTGGTAAACTTATTGAGAAAACATCTTTAGGAGCTTTATACATGGCTGATTTTGGAACGGCTATAGAAAAGCTTATGACTTCTGCTGGCGAAGCCATAACTAAAGAGTGGGGACCAGCAATAGAAGCTTTTCTGGGTTGGCTTGATAAATTAGCTGAAGACGAAACATTCAAAATGATAATAGGACAAACTGCTGTTCCATTAATGTTAACTATAGGTCTTATAGGCATATCTATGGTTGTGTCTGGTTTGTTAGCCACATTTTTCTCTATGTTACTACCAGCATTGATTGGGGCTGGTGTTGTTCCTGCTGGCACAACTATTTCAGCAAGCACGTTCTTTTTGCCATTAACAATAGCATTAGTTATAACTTTATTATGGGTGTTTGCAGAGCCAATAGGAGATTGGATTAATGAAAATATAGCCACGCCAGTAAGTAACGCATTGGATAATATTAAAGAAGAAATAACGATTGGTGCAAAGAAGGGAGATTGGTTATCCATGATTATAGACGCTTTTGGGCAATGGTTTTACCCTGAGGGCACTTATGGTTCTTGGACTGGTAAACAGCAAGGTACACGTTTTATACCCAAAACTGGACCATATTATCTTCATGAGGGAGAAAAGGTTATTCCGAGTACTGGCGATGTAGGTGGATTGGGTGTTGGCGTTGGTGGGGCTGGCAATTATTTTGATGTTAGAGTTGCCGTGGAGATTGGTGAGGTTCATACTGAGGCAGATGAGGATAGATTGGCTATCCGTGTTGGAGAGAAGATAGCCAAGAGTATAACAGATAGGCTTGGTTGATTATGGCAGACAAAAGATATGTTCTAGAAATTAATAGTGTAGACCGAGAATATGAAAATTTGCGTACTGTCGAAGGACATCCTATGAGCGACCCTGACACATGGGAAACTCTTATACCAACGGAGAAGGGCGTAATTTCTGGTGGCGATATTCAGGATGGTGACGCAGTTAACATTAAACGTGATGGAGTAACCTATTTTAGCGGTATTGTTGAGGAACGTGACCCAGAGATTACAAAAAAGGGGGAATATCTTCGTGTTGCTGGTCGTCATGTTAAAGTTTATGGATGGCGTAAATGGACTGAACGGAGAGAATATGCGAAGGAGGGAGGATTCTTTAAAGATTTCTATCCTCATCAGGCAATAAAGTTTATTCTTAGACGACCAAAAAGTGATTCTCCGACTGTTGGTTTTCATCGTTTAGGATGGGGAATCTATAATGAAACAATGTCTGTTAGCGAAAGTGGAATGGGTACTGATGCGGAAACTGCTTTGGGGATTACCATTTATCATATTAATTATATTATTAACCGATTAGCATCTAGCGGTTGGCGTTCTGACACTAACCCCACCTCAGGCGATTACATCAAAATTGATTTGGGTTCAACAAAAACTATATGTGCTGTAAGGGTAGATAACAGAAATAGTGCTCGTTCAAGCGATATTATGACGGCACTTTCTATCACCACATCAACAAACGATTCTGATTATTTTGAAAGAGATTCTATAGCAAGCAACACTGCTTTGAATTTATACTTCTCTTTTGCACCTGTTTCTGCAAGATATATTAAAATCGCCGTTGACTCTAATCAGGCTAATAAATGGTTTATTGGTGAAGTGTTTGTTTATGAGACTGAGGGGGCAATCTCTGGTATTGGATTAGGAACAATTAGTACTGCCCATGCCCCGTTAGATGAGGGAATAGACCAGACTTACATGCGAATAACAGAAGCTATAGATGGTATAGTTGGGATAACAGAAACCTCTAATATAGCATGGGAATGGTGGATAAACAATAGTGGAAACTTCTATTATGGACAAAGGCGTGGGTCAGACAAAAGTGCTACAATCAGTTTTGTATATTCAACAGAATTTGAAGATGTAAAGGTTGAAAGAAGTAGCAAAAAACGTGTTACCCGTGCATTAGTTCTTGGTAAAGGAGAAGGCAACAAACAGGATGAATTTTGTTCTGGATGGGTTGGAAGCGGAGAGTATGAAAAAATATTTACTGATAAATCTCTGGAAACCAAAGCGGCATGTACCGCAAAAGCCAACATTATTGTAGAACGAGATTCCAACCCTATTGTTTCAGTAAAATGTGCTGTAAACGATAAATATACAACTGGTGCTTGGGGTGTGGGTGATGATGTAACATTAACTGATAGTCACACATCATTGGCTGGTAGCTACCGTGTAAAAAAGGTTATAAGAGAATATGGTGGCGAGGGAGAAAATGTAACTATAGAAGCTTCAACATCTTGGTCATCGTTTGTTGAGGATTATTATGTAAAGAATGAAAGAGAGCGTGGTATATCAGACCGTTCAGACAATTATAGTCTTGCTGATTTGGATGACCCAATAGGACCGCCAGCAACGGTTACTCAGGTGGTTGCAACTGCGGTTATAGAAGGGGTAGAGATTAATTGGAATCCTAACACAGAAAACGATTTAGACCATTATATTCTATACAGAGGTACATCAGAAAATCCAACAGGAGAATATTTCTATACCCGCTCTAACCAAGTTATTGACAGGGCTGTAGCCTATGGGACAACATATCATTATCGAGTTAAAGCCGTTGACAGAGCAGGAAATGAGTCTACAGATTACAGCAATAATGATTCGGCTACACCAAACAAGGTAGACACAGTTGACATCAATGATGGGGCGATTGTTGCGGCACATATGGATGCGGGGGCGATAGTTGCCGCAGCATTGGCAAAGGGGGTTCAACCATTCAACAGCAATATAACATTTATACCAAAAAGCGGGTCAGAAACAACGGTAGTAACGACAACTGGTGGGGATATAGCCTTTGCAGACGAAACAACACAGGGCATTGATGCGTATGATTCTGGGACTTTAGATGCTGGTATTCCATATTATATTTACTTCACTGTAGGCTCAAGCACTTTATTGAAGTCTACAACATACAGCGATGCAACAACTGGGACTACTGGATTATTGGCTGTTGTCATGCGTTCCAGTACAGCCGACCAGAAAGTTCTTATTCAACCATTCTACAGTAAAGGCTTAAACATTAATGCTGATGTTCTTGCTACTAACTGTGTGTTAGCTGATGCTATAGCTTCTGAGGCAGTTGTTATCGGTAAGATAGACACAGATGTGGTTTCAAGATTCTTTACAACAGATGATATTAAAACAAATATTGAGGCTTGGCGACATGCCAGCGACTTAACTTTGATTGATGGAGGAGATATTTTCACCAACTCAATAACGGCTACGCAGATAACAACAGCAGAACTTGTTGGTTTGGATATTCGAACTGACTCTGGTATAGGTGAAGGTGGTGGCGGGGCTGGAATCAGAATATGGAGTGGTGGAATAGCTGGGTATAGTGCTGGGACAACAGTAGAATTTTATTTAGACCCCACTGACGGGTATGCCCATTTTGGCGGAAGTGGAGCCGCTTATTTAGACAACACTGGGATACACTGCAAAAGCGCATATGTTGAATTCTTAGATTCTGCTGATGGAGTTATAGGAAATATACAAGGTGTTGATGGAACACCAAAATATTTAGATGTATATTCTAACCATTTATTAAAACTGCGTGTGGCAAATGCATATTCAGGCGCAGACACAGCTATGATTCAAATAGGTAATGCATATGCGCCTAGCTCATCAAGTGCGGCTGAAATCAGATTATATGCTCGATTCAATGATGCTATATGCCCACTCGTGAGTGGTGGACAAAATATTGGAAGTGCGACATATAAATGGGGGAGTGGATATTTTGATACAGCAGTTTATTCAGTTCATTTTGAATCTACTGGTCACTTCAAAACAACTCTTGGGCAAGACCAGATTGTTTTCAACATTTCTGGGCAAGACACTTTCTATCATATGTGTAAACCATCTGATGATAAAGCATGGGCTGTATATAACTTTTCAGATACAGCATTTCGTTGTTACTTAGAGGAGAGTACGGGTGATATGTATATTGATGGAACATATGAAACATTTTCTCCTCATCTCCCATCAGTAACAGAAGAAGTAATTCAGGCATTAAAGAATGAGGTGAATAAACCTTATGTGGAGAGAGATAGTAAGGGTGTTATTAAATGCCCCGTGTGTAAAAAGCGATGGGGTAAATGTAAAGACCCAGAACATAGACAAGTGTTACATTCAGATTACGCCCATGATATAGGATTCATGGCTATGGGGAGTGCTAAGATAGTAACATTTTTATATGAGGAAGTGCAATCTCTAAAGCATAGAATCATAGAGTTGGAAAATAAGTAATTATTGGGGGTGATTGTATGAACGAAAAGATAATCTCTGCACTAAAACAAAATATTAAAAATAGGTTTTCCGTGCTTGCCACTGCCCTAAACGACTATGTTAATGCTAGAAACCAACTTGAAAATTACTTAGAGCAACAATACAACAACTTGAAGAAAGAAGTGGATAAATTACAAAACCAGATTGGTAAATTAGAATCTAGGGCTGATGAAATAGAGGCAAAAGCTAATAAGAAAGACGATAATCAAGATAAAGTGGAGAAGAAGTAGTTGCCGTTGATTTTAGGTGCTTTGACGTTACAGCGTGTAGAAAGCTTTGGTAGGGTTAAGGCTATATCTTATCCACGTAAGCATATTCTTGGGGCTAGTGCTGGGAAGATTGATGATGACGCTAAAACTTGGGAACCAAACAGTTATAGGCTTGTTGCATTATTGAATAACACTGATATGGAAACTTTGGACGGCTATGTGGATAGTTACCGCACTATATCTGATGCCGACAGTGGATTCAGCGAAAGTATAAAGGTTGAGAAGGTGGATGCCGATTATGTTGTTGGACATGATTTTAACAGTGATTTTTGTTGGCGTGTTAGAGTAGAGATGGTATTGAGTAATAGTTAACTTTCTTTCTTTACTCGCCTATAAACTGCAACAGAAACCCATAATATACCAATAATCACAATTATCTTTTCATGAGTAAATATTAGATTGAATAAGTCTTCAAACCTGAATGGGTAGCCCTCTTTTATTAACTCATCAATCAGAATACCAACTATAAGAAACAGCAACCAAAATTCTATTCGTTTAGGAAGCTTCTTTAAGCCATTCTTTATAGTGTCGTTCATATTCGTTCTGCTAACTATTTCTTCAGTTTTCGGTAGATTATTTTGCCATATTTTTCGATGATAACGATTACACCAGTAGAAGTTAATAGTTGTGTTGTAGCATCAAACGATTTTGAAGTAAAGTAACTTACAACGCCAACAACTACACCGATTATAAGAGTTTTAACAAGTTTCTCTTCTTCGAAAGCTTCCCCTTCAGGTCTGTTAAGATACCCGCCAAACGCATAAACTGTGGCAGCCCCAATAGCTGAACCCAATGCTATTAATCCACTAATCATTATATTCACCCTTTAAAGTAAGGGGTATCTAACTTAAAAGCTTTTTTGTGATTTGTCACCATAACATTTATATCAATCCAACACATAATTGGTGTGTGGAAGTTCGGTTATGGCTGATGAATCTTATATTTCTATTAGCAAGATTGGAGCAAAAAACTTTGGTAAACCCATTCAATGCCGTGGGGTAATTGTGTCAACAAGCAAAGCAAAGGATATTTGTGTAGAAGCATGTTTTCTATGCGGTAATTGTGGTCAACCAACACTGCTTGTTCAGAATGGAGAAGAGATGGAAACACCGAAAATCTGTAATAGACTTGGATGCAGAAAGGGTAGAAGATTTGAGTTTAGCGCAGAGGATTCAAAGTTTGATGATTATCAGGAGATTCGTGTTCAGGAGTTACAGCGTGACATGGTGGCAGGTAGAATACCGAAGGATATTGAAACTAGAATTATCGGTGAACAGGTTGACATATTCAAGGCTGGTGATGAGGTTGTTATTCATGGCGAAGTTCGTCATAAGAAAGCAAGTAAAGGCAATATTGTTTTTTCGCCCTATATTCGTTCTACAATAATAACAAGACAGAATAAGATTCCAGAGGATATAAAAATAACAGAAGAGGATAAGAAAAAGATTATTGAATTATCAAAACATCCTCTTCTTTATCAAATATTCATCGAATCTATTGCCCCCCATCTTAAAGGCATGACAACATTAAAGGAGGCTATTCTATATGCGATTTTTGGTGGAGTTACAGTTAAGGAGAAACGAAACAGAAAACGTGGAGACATAAACCTATTATTTGTAGGCGACCCCTCAGTTGGTAAGTCTGAGTTGTTAATGTCGGTTATTCGCATCGTCCCAAGAGGCTTATACACGTCAGGTAGAGGGTCTAGTGCGGCGGGGTTAACTGCTACTGTTACAAAAACAAAAAATGGTAATTGGGTTCTTGAGGCGGGGGCACTTATACTCGGTGATAAGGGGGTAGTTTGTATAGACGAAATAGATAAAATGAGAAATGAGGACAGAGACAGCATCCATATTGCTATGGAACAACAGATAGTGCCAATAAACAAGGCTGGAATCAACACTGTATTAGATGCACGAAACACTATTATTGCCGCCTGCAACCCCACTTATGGCTACTATGATGATGACAGGGACATTTCAGAGAACATCAAGGGCAAACTTGACCCAGCATTACTTACACGTTTTGACCTGATTTTTGTTATTCGTGACATACCAGACGAGAAACATGATGATAAAGTGTTCAAGTTTATTCTGGGGATAGATAAGGATTTAGACCCTCATGTTGAAAGTTTAGAACCTGAATTTATAAAGAAGTATATAGCATATGCAAAAAATGTTAAACCAGTAATTACGCTTGTGGCACAGAAAAAGATTGACCATTTTGCTCAGAAGATGCGAAAAAGAAGTGCCATATCAAAGAAGAACTCCATGTTCTTTACTTATAGACTGTTGCAGGGGTTAATGCGAATAACTGAGGCACATGCAAGAATCAGATTAAGCGAAACTGCCGATGCCGATGATGCTAAAGCTTCGATAGATATAATGAGAAAACATCTTTATGATGTGGGACTGGCAGAAACCGCACAGAAGAAACATGCATTTGCAACCAAAACACAGCAGAAAGAAAACCTATTTAAAATAATTGTTGATTTAGCAAAAACCGAAACTGGTGGGGTCAGCGAAGAATTGCTTATTACTGAGGGGCAGAAAAGAAGTGGCATACAACCCTCCGATTTTAGGGCGTTGATATATAGTTTGTTGGAGAGAGAAGAGAAAATATTTGAGCCAAAACCTCATCATTACTTACCAATATATTCGATGGATGCATATCTTCCAAAACATTAATAAGATAAGATGTGTAAATAATCATAAGTGATATTATGGTTATAGAAGAGGATATGCCGAGGATAGAGGATGAGTGTAATGATGCTTATTCTAACCCAAAATGCCCATATGTATCCGTAATAAAACAACAGGGTAAAGATATAGATGTGATATTGAAAGCATTGATTGGCGATGATATGCAGGGTGGTTTAATAGCTAAAATAAATAAATTAGAGACAGCAAATAAAATTTTAATCTTTCTAGGTTCAACTTCCTTTATAGCAATATTGGGCATTGCAATTAAGACACTACTAAGAATTTAATAGCAACACTTAAATAGTTAGTCCACTCATAGTCTAACGATGGTCTATGTGGGATTTTCACGGTTCATTGACTTATAGCGAGTTTTTGGTTGAGTGGTTTGGTTTACATGCTGGAAGAGAACTTGGCGACCCAGACCAGCACTATACAAACAATCCAACCGAAATAATAGGTTTTGTAAGAGAATGCAAAAAGGCTAACAAACCCGCATTCATGAGTGTAACCCCAAGAAAAGAACATAACCTAATCTATGGGGTTGACCGTATATTCTTCGATTTTGATGCACATAAACCCAAACAGAAAGACAGCATGACACAAGACACCAAACGTTTTATATCTAACTTGCGTCCAATTAAACCATTTATCACAAAAACATTTCATGGCTACCACATTAACCTATTCTTCAAAGAAGGATGCATAAGAACAAACAGTAACATCCAAGCAAAAGAATTTTATGTCGCCTGCCAAAACCTGCTACTAAACGGCAACCAATATAAAAGACTATGCAAACAAACATTATATAGAGTCAAGGGATTAGCTAGGATTCCGCTAAGTTGGCATGAGAGTGGCGGATGGGTGACTGTCGTTGATGAGAAGCTTGAGCCAACAAAGATAAGGGGGCTAGACTATTATAGAATGTATGGGTTGGACAATGAGTTTGTGGAAAGAGCGGTTAGGCTAATGGGGTTAACAAGAAAAGCCAATGCCGAAAGAGAGAAAAACAGGAAGGTTTACTATAAGTCCCCACCTAAGGGAGTGTTCAAGATACGACCATGCTTCGAATATGCCCTAGAACAATCAGAAATGGACCATCATCAACGACTTGCTCTTGTAGGCGAAGCATTCTGGGCAGGCAAAACACCACAGCAAATCAAAGATTTATTCAAAAAAAGACGAGATTATCGAGAAGATAAAACAGATTATCAGGTAGATTGGCTATTAAATAAACTTAAACAAGAAAAAATGCCACCATACAGATGCGAAACGATGATTGGGCTTGGCTGGTGCATAAAGAGCAGATGTCCTATCTGGAACAGAAAATTCAAACAAAACTAACAGACATTCTTTTTATTCATAAGTAAACAGTTTAGGTATAGCAATCAACACTGCGCCACATATAACCATAGAAACATAAACGTCCCAGACACCAAACATCACCACAGACAGACACTCCATCGTGATGCCTATTACCAACGCAAAGGCACAAACAAAAGCCCATAACACACAACCACGCTCAACCACTACTACACACTCACCAATTAACAACAAAACAAATACATAAACAACTACTTAAACCTTTCCCTTAACATTCACGAAGAGGACACACCCAATCCAGCTCCGCATTGGGTCATGCCCCCACGGATGCTAATTTATTACACGGCTATCATCAAACCGTCAACAACACAATACACACACCCCCATATAAACCCTTCCCCAAACCATCCCAATACAATATCACGAACACCCACAATCCACACATTTCATAATACTATAACACACACATAACCCCCCCCCATTAACATACCATAAAATACCCCCACAAACACACACCCCTATACGCTAAGTTATGGATGTTACCGTATTGGAAAAGGGTGGGGGGGTTGTGGGGTGTATTTTTTTGGTTATGTTTCTATGGGTTGTGTATCATATGATATATGTGGTATTTTTCATAGACATGGTTATGTATATTTCTATGCTTCCTGCATGAGCTAATAGACATGGAGTTGTCTACCCAAGCGTGTGTATGCCATCAACATGTATATTTGTTTGTATATTTTATTCAGGATATACTGGATGGTGTTAACTTAAGTGTGCATCTTGTTCAGCTTGAGCGTTTCATTTAATACAGTTAATTCATGTAAGTTGCTGTCAACATGTTAAAAGGATAGCTTTTAAACCTATCTTTTTGTCATGTTGTTGGTGGTTTGTTATATATAGTGTGTGTGTAATGGTTATATTGTGATGTACTATGGGTTTTAAAAAGAAGTATGCTGAAGGGTATCACGGAACAACGGCGTTTATCGAAGACAGTCTTTTCGGTCACCTGATGAGCAAGAAGCAACTTAACGATTTAGCCTTCAGTTATGGCAAGAAGCGAAAACAAAAAAAGTATTTTGTGGATGAGCTTACGGTGCAAACCTCAGAGATTCATTATTTGGTGGATTTGACCTCGACAAGCTGTGTCACACTCGATACAAAGAAGAATAGGTTCTTACAGAATGAACTTGGTTATTTTCGTTACAGTTTTGTTGGCGCAAAGAATATCTTATCAAATCGCAAGTATATGATGCTTGTTAAGGGTAGCCAATTAAAGGAGCGTGACCTTAAGACTTTCAGAGAATTGATTAAACAGGAACTTGGCTATTATCCAGTTTTCGTCACTGACAATCAGCACACCTTAAGTTTGATAGCAAAGAAAAAGGTTACAATGTATATAGAGGTCGAATTTGGCGGAATAAAAACTAAGTTGTATAAGGCTTTACGTCCACTTCAGAAAATCAAGAATAACAGGGTTTACACGGATATTAGCTTCAAAGACCTGATACACTTATACCTAAAACGGTTCAATAAATGTGGCTTTAAACTCTTAGGTAAACGTAGAGTCAACGACTTAACCAAAACTAAAATCTTAATGGATGCTTAAGGAGGTGACAACATAAACAGAATAATAAGGCTAGGATTCTAGCCCCAACACTCTTTTTTATCCACATAACAACTTTATAACCACATATTAACACACACCACAACAACAAACAAACAACATACAACACTCTTACTCTATGCTTATTTTATTATGTGTATGTAGAATGTGGTTTTGGGGTTCATAAGTGTTTTATAGGTTGTTTGTTAGATGTTGTTTTGACTTGGTTTGATGGAGGTGGTTGTTGGGTTGTTGGCTGATGGGTTTATGCAATCTGTTAATGAGGTGGTGGCTATTGTTGGGTATGGGTTTGTTGTGTCTTGTGTGTGTTTTGGTGTGGTTAAAATCGTTTATGCGGTTTTAAAAAAGAATTAATTGTTAGCTTTGAAAAAAGGCTAACGTCCCAACTTTTTAATACATGTGACGGAAAAGGTTTTTCGGTATTATCTTTTTTTCTTCGCAAACCGTAAGAAGAGAATTTAGGCTATTAAGAACTTCATGGGCTGTTTTTCGGTTATCAATTATAGCAAGTGTAGATATTGTTTCTGCTATTTCTTTTTGAGGTTTATCGGTGTAACTTCTTTTTATTAATCGTATTGTATAACCGTGATTTTCAGGAGTTAAATTTATTTCATAAGTCATTATTGTTTTTCACCTCCTTAAATCATAGCCTCTGAGTATGTGAAAAAGTTCATATAATTTGCAAGTAAATAGTTTGGGGCATTTTCTGCAATGTTGTTTTTGGTATTCTCCACAAAACAAATCGGTTATTTTTTGTTCAAGTTCTATTGTTAATTCCATCTTAATTTTTTCTCCTTTTTATTATATATGTTTGGTTGCAGAAACCACATTTTAGTGTTGCTGTGTGTGTTTTGGTGTTTAGGTTTGTTAGTTCTAATAGGCTATTGCAGATATAACAGTAAACGGTTAATTCTATTGGGTTTTTAGCCAACTTAATCATTTCTCCTTAATCGTCAAATAATGAGTATTCTATAGTACCGTGAAAAGTTTCTATAAGGTTTTCGATTCTGTTAAGTCTCTTTTCTATCTTCTTTATCTTGGATTCTATTGTTAAAACCCTATAGGTTAACTGTTTTGCATCCATTTTAATCATTTCTCCTTTATTGCCCGTAGCAATTCCATAATCGCCATTATAATTAAATAGAGTAAAACGATTATGGCTTCAGAATCCGATAATATTTTGAGGTTGTGTAGAAATACCGTGGATACTCCTAAAATGGGCAATAAAAGTTTTCGTGGGTTATCCATTTAATCCAGCATCCTTGTTTGTTTGTGTATGAACCTGTATTTTCTGAGGTTTCTAACATATTCCTTGTCTTCGTTTAGTTGTGCTATTTCGTTAACGTCTTTTATTGCTTTATCCACTAAATCAGAAACGTAATTGAACATGCTTACGATTTGTTCATCATTCATCTTGAATAATCTCCTTTATTGTGGCGTTTAGATATTTTATCTGTGTTTCATATGAGGATATAATTTGTTTATGTCGGATTATTTCGTGTTGTAAGTTTTGTTTTCGTTTCTTACTGAGGTTAAGAAGTTCTTTTTTGTTCATGTTTTTTTTGCTCCGTTTATTGTTAGTGGATGGTTTTTTAGCCATAAGTCAGATTTACGCAAAAAAACAAGTTTATCGTTTATCATGTAAGGATAACCCTTTTGGTTGCATGTACCCTCAAAAATGCATAACCCATGTTCATCTTTGTCTTTGCATGGTTTATCCCATAAACATACAGCACTCAATTTTTTACCATCCTATAACCTGTTGATAGGTTTTAAAGTTGAAACCGATTATTTGGGGGTATGGTTCATCATTCACATATTTCTTTATGATGTCAGCCACTAAAGAGCTTATCATAAGCACATTAAAGATAATAGATTTAGCACTACATTGACCCTCTACAGTTTCAACGTCTTTAATGTAGTTCTGATAATAGCTTTCGGTTTCTTCTTGATTTTGGAGGTTAACCGTTAAAACCGTAAAGTCTTCGCCTTGCATTCTTGTGTCAATAAGAAGTTTTGCTTTTCTAGATTTTAAGGCTCTTTTCAGTATGTTGGCTCTTGCTTCTATAGTGTCAACGCTTGCTAAGATTATTTCTGAACGTAACGGGGAGTTTTTGAACATAAAAGGCATAACATAAATGTTTAGGTTTGTTTCGCTCCCAAAACAGCGTATATTAACTTCTGTAGCATTAACTTTATTAAGTTCTAATGAATTTCTTTCAAAAAATTGGTTGCTTAAATTGTGTTCCTCTACTGTGTCTCCGTCCCATAACGTAAACTTGTTTATTCCCATCTTCGCAAGTACTAAAGCTGAAAAACTACCTACTGCACCACATCCTATTATGGTTATGTCTTTTTCCTGTAGTTTCTCCATGTCTATAATGTCAAGTTGCCCAAGAAAAGCGTCTATGTTCATGTTTATTCACCTAATTCCTTCTTTATTTTGGTTATATCTACGCTTAGAATATAGGCTAAAGTTTCAAGTTCTTGTTTTGCCTGTTTAATACTCTCTTCTAATGAAATCATAAAATCCCACAAATTATATATTTCTTCGCTCAAGTTTGTTTTGTCTCCTTCTCTAGTTCCTCCAAAAGCTCATTTATGGTAATATTGTGGGTATATTCCAATTCATATTTTTTGGGGTCTGGATATAGTTTTTGTTGTAGCCACTCTTTGAAGCAGTTAATAGCGGTTTCTATGCCAATATTACACCAATTATCTTCGTTTGCACATTCTTCCATTATTTGTTTTAGTGTTTTCATGTTTTACACCTTTATCCTGTTTATTGTTTCATCTTGGTTTATTCTCCAAAAATGATTCTTAAGTAAACAGCCCTCTTTTCCTTTTGCTCTACAGTCAGCATGTTTTTCGCATTGCCAACTATGAATTAAAACAGGTTTTTGAGTTTGTGAAATCCGTTTCTCTAGTTCTTCATAAGTAACGTTAAATTCACATAAAACCTTATTGCGTATTCCATGACAGTAAGTAAAAACAAATATTTTTTCGTTCTGAAGCAACATTTTATATTCTGTTCTGCCTTGTGGTGGTGGTGTTGCAATCCCATTCTTTTCTATTATTATAAAATCGCTGTCTTTTGCACATTTACGACACATGAAAGAATCATGTTCCTGTTTTGATTCTTTTTTAAGTTTTATCTTAAAATCGGCGGCATTAAACATTTTGTTGCACATGCTACAACATGTTAAAATTGGCGTTTTCTGTTCTTCTATTACCACCAGACCCAATTCCCAACAGCATGCACGACAATACGGGGTTATGGTATATTCTTTATTGTTTATTTGAATCATAAAATCTGGGTTAAAGGGTTTTTCGCACTCAAGACATAATGTTTGGTTTTGTTGTGTATGTTTTTTGTGTTGTCTTATATTCTTCTTTATTTTACTGCACTCTCTACAGTCAGCTATTTCTCCGTGAATGTTAGCGCAAACAAAACTGTAAACTGTTTTGCTTCTTTTAAGCTGTTTTTTCAGAATTGAAGTATAACGTAAGACTCCTTTTGATTCAATGAACACTTTAAGGTTTTTACAGTTTAGGTTTACTGTGGACGGTTCTAAAACATAATATTGTATGTCTTTATCTTCTACGCTTTCAAGTGTTGCCTCGTGGCTTTTAGCCTTTAATGGGCAATTTAGACAATAAGGAGGAAAATTGGTTAAATCACAGACAATATCGTCTTTATAGGTTTTATCCAAGTGAATACAGTCTTTGTTAACGTAGTTAGGTAATTCTTGCATGCTCATACAGTCATAAATAGGCTTAAGTTTTGCTTCATGTAGTAACTGGTTAACACCTTTTACCGTTAAGGGTTTCTGTGCTGTTTTTAGTTTCTTTTTAGCTTTTTTCTTCTTAACTAAAACCTGTTTCTCTAGATGTTCCGTTAATTCCTTCTTTAATTCGTCTTCAGCATTATAAACTATGTTAACGTCTAAGCTT
>Ga0255055_10001722_pt1 | contig 15688 bp, 18 predicted proteins | sample JV7_2_27_MG_FD_188633 | JGI IMG/M metagenome (GOLD analysis project Ga0255055, IMG submission 188633) | Seawater microbial communities from Jervis Inlet, British Columbia, Canada - JV7_2_27 | ecosystem: Environmental > Aquatic > Marine > Inlet | place: Canada: British Columbia | collected... | reverse complement strand
AGGCCAGAAGCAGGGTCGTGAGAATCCAGCCGACGACGCGGGCCCAAATTCCCGATCTCTCGGCAGGTGCCGCCTCCACGCTCGTCATTCGGTCTTCTCAGGCCCCTTCGCCGAAAGCTTGATCCCGCGCCCACCTTTCTCGGTGTCGGACGGCACGAGGCGGATCTTTGCGCTCACCTCGATGCTGCGTCCTTCCAGGAGCCGCTTCACCACTTCCACCGGGTCGAGGCCGCTGATTGTCCGCGCGAATTCCCTGGTGAGCCGATCGAGGAACTCCGTCCGGGTTCGCTCGCTCTGGGTCAGGATGAAGTCCATCAGGTCCCGGGGCACCGACTCGCCGAGAGCCTTGCGAACGGCCTCCTCGGTGAGGAAGAACCCCGTGAAGCCGAGGGTCAGGCCGCGGCGCAGCAGATCCGGGAGGAATCCGGCGGCCTCGCTGTCCTCCTCTTCGACCGGGGATGAATTGCGCGTCCGCGTCGTTTTTCTCTTGTCCACAGAGCCCCTTTGCATTCATGGTCCCAGGTGATGACGGATTTACGGGTTCGCGACATCATGGGCAAGAATGTCGTCACGATCTCGGTCAGCGAACGGCTGTCGACGGTCGAGGATATCATGACGCTCGGTCACGTGCGCCACATGCCTGTCGTCCAGGGGGGGAAGCTGGTGGGCGTGGTGTCGGAGCGAGACCTGCTGCGCGCCTCCCTCTCGGTGCTCTCGGAGCACCGGGGCGCCGAGCGGCGCGCCTTTCTCCATGTGGTGGAAATCGCACGTGTGATGTCCGCTCCGCCCATCGTGATCGGCCCGGATGCCACCATCGACGAGGCGGCCCTGGTCATGGCCGAGAAGAAGATCGGCTGCCTGCCGGTGGTCGACGACGGCCATCTCCTCGGCATGGTGACCGAGACCGACGTGCTCCGCTGCGTGGCCGGCGTCGAGCCGAACCACGGCTAGCCTGCATTTCTCACCAGCTCGCTACTGCGGCCGCCGATAGCGCTGCATCTTCGCGACCTTCTCCCTTCGGCCGCCTCGACGTACTGCCCAGTACGCCTTCGGCGCCCCGACCGACGGGTTAACGGCCGGCAAAGCCGCCCTGCCCGTACGGCACGCCTACGGCGTGCCTCGGTCCGAGGGCCGCGAATCTGCGGCACTCTCGGCGGCCTCGCTACGCGACCCGGTGAGAAAAGCAGGCTCGCCCGGCCCCTCAGGCGGCGAGGTCCGGCCAGCGATCCAGGATGTGGTGGGCGGTCCGGTCCGCCAGGGCCGCCGTGGTGATCTGGGGCGGGGCTCCCAGCGACGTCGGGAATACGCTCATGTCCGCCACGAAGAGGCCGGATCCGATCACGCAGTCATTCGAGGATCTGACGCAACCTCCCCGGCAGTTCCGTCGGCTCGAGTCGGGGCGGCGCGCGCTGCTTCACCTCGAAGCCGTCGAAGCCGCTGCGGAACATCGCCCGCCGCGCCGCGCCGGGAGCGGTCGCGGATCTCGGTTCGACATGTTTCGGTGTAGGATGTCTCGAGGTGAGGGCCGTTGTCGAGGACGGCTCGCGCTGCCTCCTCGGCCTCCCGCGTGGATGGCCCGAAGCCAGCTGCGAGCTGCCCCGTGGACACGGGAGCACCCCTGCGGCCGAGCCGGATCGGGGATCCCGGGTCCCCGAAGGGTCTGCCCCGGGGTCCCTCAACTCCCATTTGACATTTCCCGCGGGGCTCTCGTAACCTCTCCCCACTCGACGGTCTCATTCCGGGACCGTCCCGGGGGGCTGCGTGGCGGTCATCGAAACCATGGAAGCGAGCGGCGGCCGATACCTGCGCCTCAACAGCGCAGGGGCCGGTGGGGTGAACCTCTACGTCGACCGTGCAGATGGCCATCTCGATTGCGCTTCTGGGGTTTCCTTTCGCGGCAAGGAACAAGTGCCGAACCGAGTGATGCGATGCTTGATGGGACCAGGGCTGGGGCGTTGTCTGTCCTGGCGCGGAGTCCCGAGAGGAGTCGAACGGCGAGTACCCGTTCGAGGGCGGAGAGGCGAATGATCGAATCGATCCTGTTGGCAACCGATGGCTCCGATGCGGCGAGTGCCGCTGAACGATACGGCGTTGCGCTCGCAGCGCGCTTGCGGGCGCGTTTGCATGCCGTGACGGTCGTCGAAGATCGCTGGGTCCAGGGTTTTCGTGCTGACACCCTCGGTGTCACGCCGCCCGTCCTGGATGGAGTCGAGGGGTTCCTGAAGGCACGAGCAGATGGCGCCTGCCGCCGGGTCGGCGACCTCGCGCGGACCCGGGGCGTGGAGTGCGTGCCGGAATCCGTGGGGGGCATCGCCGACGATCGGATCGTCGAGCGCGGACAGAACGTCGACCTCGTCGTGCTAGGCCGCGACGGCCAGCACGCGGCGTATCGAACGGCTCTGGTCGGTTCGACGGTGGACGCCGTGCTGCGAAAGACCACCAAGCCGGCGGTCGTGGTGCCGGTGGGCGCCGAGTTCGGAGGGCCCCTCGTGCTGGGCTTCGATGGCTCTCCCGGCTCCCGCATTGCTGCCAAGGTCGCGGCGGAGCTCGCGGGCCGAACCGAGCAGGCGATCCACGTCTTCGTGGATTCGAAGGACAAGGGACGCGCCGCCTCCCGCTTCGAGGAGGTTCGGCGACTGCTGGCTTCGCTCACCGTTTCCATCCGCGAGACTTCGTCCACTCTGGGCCGGCCGGACGTGAAGCTGGTCGATACCGCCCGCGGCTCCCGCGCGGGTCTGATCGTGATGGGGGCGTTCGGACGCAACCGGATCAACGAGTACTTCCTGGGCAGCAACGCGGCGGCGGTCGTCCGGACCTCGCCGGTTGCCGTTCTGCTCGCGCGCTAGGCCCGTGACCCGACGCCCGATTCGTATCGCCGAGCTGGCGGAGCGGCTCGGCGGCCGTCCCGTGGAAGGAGATCCCGACTTCCAGATCGAAGGGGTCGGGAGCCTCGAGGAAGGAGGACCGGCTGACCTGGGCTTCTTGCGCTCCGCGAAGTTCGCCAGCGCGCTCGAGCAGACGCGGATCGGAGCCCTCATCGCTCCTCCGGACGTGGAGGTGCGCGGGCGTCCGGTGATCCGATCCCCGATGCCGAACCTGGACTTCGGACGCGCGGCGGGCCTGATCGTTCCGGAGCCCCGCCCCGAGCCGGGCATTCATCCCAGCGCATTCGTCGATCCGACCGCGAAGGTGGATCCCGAGGCCTCGATCGGTGCCCAGGTGTCGGTGGGTGCGCGAACGGAGATCGGTCCGCGCACGGTGCTGCATCCGAACGTAACGCTCTGTGACGACGTGCGGATCGGGGCCGACTGCCTCTTCCATCCTGGCGTCGTGGTGCGCGAGCGGTGCGTGATCGGAGATCGTGTGATCCTCCAGCCAGGGGTATCGATCGGTAGTGACGGGTTCGGCTACGAGTTCGACGAACGCGGCGAGCACGAGAAGATTCCCCAGCTCGGCAACGTGGTGCTGGAGGACGACGTCGAGATCGGCGCAAACTCGGCCGTCGATCGCGCGCGCCTGGGCACGACCCGCATCGAGCGCGGCGTGAAGATCGACAACCTGGTGCAGGTCGGACACAACTGCCGGATCGGCGCGCACTCCGCAGTCGTGTCGCAGGTGGGTCTCGGCGGGAGCACGCTCGTCGGCAGCCGCGTCTTCATCATGGGACAGGCGGGCATCGCAGGCCACCTGACGATCGGCGACGGCTCCTTCGTCGGGGGGCGCGCGGGAGTCATAAGGGATCTGCCGCCGGGCAGCAGGGTGTGGGGCGTCCCGGCCGTGCCGGAGCGCCGCTGGCATCGCTCCACCCTCCTGGTGGAGCGACTGCCCGAGCTGCTGCGTCGGCTTCGCACCCTCGAGCGCCACCTCGGGTTCGGCCCGGACGGGCGCCGATCCCGGGACGCGTGAGCGGACAGCGCCCGGAATCGCTGGCGGCCCTGCGCGTCCGAGCCGGTGCGATCGACGACGAATCGGCTCTCTCCGAGCTGGCAGCGGCGTTGCGGGGAGATCCTCGAGCGGGCGCGCGCGCCCTGGCGAAGCGCTGCGAGCGCAAGGTGGCCGCAGTCCACCGGGAGCGCGCGCGGCTCGCCCTTCTCTTCGAGAATCGGCGCCGACTCCGCGAGCGAGGCGCCAGGCGGGTCGCGGGGGTGGACGAAGTGGGCATGGGTCCCCTGGCCGGTCCGGTGGTGGCTGCCGCCGTGGTGCTTCCCGACGATCCGGAGCTGCCGGGTCTGGATGACTCGAAGAAGCTCTCGCGCGCCCACCGCGAGCGCCTCGCCGAAGCAATCCGGCGCCAGGCCATCGACTGGGCGGTGGGTGAGGTCTGGCCCGAAGAGATCGATCGACTGAACGTCTACCACGCCGGCCTGCTGTCCATGAGGCGCGCGGTGGAAGGACTCTCGCGACACCCCGACCACGTTCTGGTGGACGCGCGCACCATTCCCGGGATCCGCGCCCCCCAGACCTCAATGGTGCGGGGGGACTCCCGGGACGCCTCCATTGCGGCAGCCTCGATCGTCGCAAAGGTTCACCGTGACGCGATCATGCTGCGGCTGGACGCCCGCTATCCGGCCTACGGCTTCGCCCGCAACAAGGGCTACCCAACCCCTCAGCACATGGAGGCGTTGCAGCGCGTCGGCGCGTCGGCGGTGCACCGACGCTCCTTCGCTCCCGTGGCGCGAGTCGCCGAGGTATGAGGGGAATCCCGCCGATTGGCTGATTCCGACTGGTGTTCTATCTGCTACCGCTTCGCGTGCCTGGATCCTCTCGGCGAACCATGAGAAGGGAAGGACCCACCCGACGATGGAGCTGATAGGACCGCTGCAGGAAGCGATCCAGAAGGTTCGAACCGAATTCTCGGCTCCGGTTTGGCTCTGGCCTCCAGCTCGGAACCAGGAAGACGACTGGCGGTTTGCTGGCCATGAGGTCCTTGATCATCTCCCGCTGCTTCGCTTCCGTTGTCGTCTTCCCGGGCTCGAAGCATGTGTGACGGGTCGCCGGGCGTCTCCCCGAGATCGCGTAGAGCAGGGGATCGTTCATCAGGATGCGTCGATGATCGAGGCTGCCCACGAAGAGCGTGTCCTCTGGCTGCGTGAGCGAGCGCACCAGCTGGGACGCCTCGGAGTAGTAGGCCTCGAGCTTCCTGTCCACGACCAATCCGCGCAGCGGGTCGAGGGCTGACTCGACTCGGTCGGGAGAACGGCGAATTTCCCAAGCCTCCCGCAGGTGGCTGGCCGAAACCGCCCCAAGAGCGAGCAAGATGCAGACGCTCAGCGGAGCCCGGAGGCGGTTTGGAACCAGGCTACCGAGTCGCCCCAGCAATCCAGCGCCAAGGCAACCAGAGACCACGAGCGCGGGATAGAAATGGACCAGGTCGGGACGAAATAGCGCATAGGGCACCAGTCCAAGCAACAGGAGCGTCAGACCCACCTGGAGCCCCAAGCGGCGGTTGTCCGCCAGGGAGAAGCTCGTGCGCTTCCGGAACTGGACCAGGAGAACGACCGAAGAGACCAAAAGAACCAGCAAGGGGAGACCCGCCCAGACCAGCGTCTCGATGGCGGTCAGAAGCTGGGTGCCAGCGGGGGCGGGAATCGGGAAGGGCAGGTTCCGGTAAGCTGCCAGGGTCTCGTAGTTCAAGGCCCACCCGATATGCGCGCTTCCAGAGGTCACGAGCCCCCCCAGCGTGATGACGCCTGGCGCCAGCCCTGCGGCAAAGACGGCTGCCCGGGAGAGTCTCTCGCGCAAAGGAGAAGCGCCGTCGGACCGAACTCGCTCGCTCGAGATCACCGTGAGCGCTGCAATGCAGCCGAGAGCGCCGAAGGACAGCCGGAAGAGGAGAGCCAGACCCGCGGTCAGCCCAGCGGCAAAGAGGAAGAGCCTCGAGTGCGCGCAGCGGTCATTCGCGAGATCAGCGAGGACCACGCTGGTCAGAACGAGCGAGAAGGCGGGACTCGTGAGCGGAGTCGCAAACGACAGGACAAGGGCTGCCGCGAGAAGAGATGCGACTGCACCTCCCAGGCGCGCGGCTCCCAGGGTTGCGAAGAACGCTGCGAGAGCGAATCCGGAATAGCGCAGGAAGCGCAGGTGCAGCAGCTCCGGCCCTGTCGAGCCCGACAGCAGGTAGAGGATTCCCGATTCGGCTGGGCCGTAGACAGGGTCGAAATCCCGAAGTCGGATCTCTCCACCAAACATGCGGAAGGCTGACGTCAAGACCGCGCCCTCGTCATAGGGACGAAGGGGGCTCACTGTGGCTTCCATGTAGAGGGGACCGAGAACCATGAACAAGGCGAGCGTCGCGATCGCCCCATGCGCCCAGCCTTTCGGGAACGGTTTCTTCATTGAGACGCGTCTCGGCCCGCGGTGAATCCGAGTTCGGCTCGCCACTGCCTTCGCAACCACCGCACCGGGTTCGGCCTGCGGAGAGCCTGGGAGACGAAGGTATGGCATCGGGATCGTCTCCGCCGCTGGCTCGGCCTTGGTGTAGACTTCCCGCGGCCCGTACGCTTCTCGGCGAGCTGCGGCGCCCGATCCGATGGTTCAATGTGGAGGGGGAAGGCCAGACCAGACGGAGCGCGCGGGCGCGAGGAGAACGGCGTCCGTCTTCGGGTGCCGATGGCTCCGCGGCGTGGATGCTTCCCCGGTTCTGAGATGGAAAAACGCCTCCGATATCTGGCGATCGCCTCGTTCTTCCTGATCGTGACCGCTCTCTGCCTCTTCAAGGTCGAGGCCCTCGACTTCGGCTGGCACCTCAAGGCCGGTGAGTACATCTGGACGACGCAGTCCATCCCGACCCATGACATCTTCTCCTACATCGCCGAGGGGAACCGATGGGTGGATTCGCACTGGCTGTTCCAGCTGGTTCTGTACGGGGCCCATGCCGTTGGAGGGATCCCCGGCGTCGTCTTCCTGCGGGTCACGCTCGTCGTCGCGACATTCGCCCTCCTGCTCTCGACCATCTACCGAAGGGAGTATCCCCCGGTTTCCATCCTCGTCTGTCTGCTCGCGCTCTTCACTTCCCATCAGCGCTTCCTGATCCGTCCCGAGCTGGTCTCGCTTCTCTTCCTTGCGGCATTCTTCCATTTCACCGAGCGGTTCTCGGAGCGCCCTCGGCTGTGCCTGGTCGTTCTCCCACTGTGCCAGGCGATCTGGGCCAACATGCACGGGCTTCACGTCCTCGGGGTGGTGTTTCTCGGTCTGTATCTGGCCGGTGACGCCCTTCAAATTCTCGCCGCCAGGTTCGTGTCCTGGATCCCGGAGGCAGAGACGACCGCGCGGGAGCTGCGGCAGAAGGGCGTTCTCTTCGTTCTGGTTCTCCTCGCGCTTCTGGTCAACGCCAATGGAATCGATGGGATCCTCTATCCGTACACGCTCTTCAGTGAGCTGCGAGGTGAGGTCGCCCACTTCCCGAAGTTGTATGAGCTTCGCTCTCCCTTCTCCGTTTCCGAGGGTTTCCCTCATCCCTTGGTGTTCTACAAGGCGTTCCTGTTCGTCTCGGTGCTGGCCTTCGTGGGGCAGTGGAGGCGGATTCGGCTGGCTCACCTCTTGCCCTTCCTCGTCTTTCTCTACCTGTCGACCCTGGCCTTGCGAAACATGGCGCTGTTCGCCGTCGTGGCCACCCCGATCACGATCCGGAATCTGCACGGCGTTCTGGATTTCATTCGGGCGAGGAGGGGAGGAACCTTCACCGCGGAGCGGCGGATCGCGGTGGCAACCGCTCTTTCCGTCCTGGTCCTGGTGGCGGGCGTCTGGACAGTGACGGCCAGCAGTCAGCTCTACGCACGGGTCCACTGGAGAAGGACGTTCGGCGTAGGAGTGTCGGCGTACTTCCCAGCGGAGCTCGTCGGGCACCTCCGGACCATCGAGGGGAACTTCTTCAACAGTCCCGACCTCGGGGGCTACTTGACCTGGAAGATGTACCCCGAGAAGAAGGTGGCGATGGATGGACGCTGGGAGATCTATGGGAAATCCCTTCCGGGAGTTCTGAAGGCTTATCGGAGTCCCAAGGTGTTCTCGAGACTGGCGGAGAAGTACGACATCTCGGTGGTCATCCTCGGTGAGACGCATCCCGCAGTGGCGATGGCGAAGTGGCTCCGGAAGAGCCCGGCATGGGAGCTCACCGAGAGCACTCGACACACCCTCCTGTTTGAGAGGAGCGGCCGATGAGAGGAAGCCACGAGTGGGTTGAGGACGGCTGACAGGGGCATCGGGGGATTTCCTCGACCCGTGGCATGCCTGGAACTTCCCGCCCCTGTTCGGGTTTTCCGGCCGCTGCTCCGATGGTCGACGCGCTACGCTCGGGCCAGGCCCGAGAGGAACGCCTTGCCCGGAATTGGCCCGACACCGGAGGACTTCGTCGTCGACGAGATCCCGCTGTATCGGCCGAGCGGGGAGGGGGATCACACCTTCGTCCGGGTGGAGAAGCGCCTTCGGAACAGCGAGGGGGTACAGCGGGATCTCGCGCGTCTCGCCGGCGTACGACCGGCCGAGGTGGGCTACGCGGGCCGCAAGGACCGGGTCGCGATTGTGCGACAGTGGTTCTCGGTTCCGGAGCTCGCCCCCTGCCGCTCGACGGTCTGGAGACGGGAGATGTCGCCTGGATTGACGCGTCTGGAGCGTCTTTCCTGGTCGAGGATTCGCACCGGGAGGCGTCCCGCGTCTCCGCGTTCGAGATCAGCGCCACGGGACCCATCTTCGGAAGCCGCACCCTGGAGCCCCGTGGCGCACCCCGGGAGCGGGAGCGCGCCGTCTACGAGAAGCTCGGCCTCCCCGCTCCGAAGTTGCTCGGCGTGGGAAGCGCCCGGCTCGGGTGACAGAGGGCCGTACCTCGCGTACTCTTCTCTGAGTCGAGAGCCGGGACTTCGAGATCATGAAGATCGCCAACGACATCACCGAGCTGATCGGTCGCACTCCCCTCGTCCGCCTGGGCAAGGTCAAGGACGGGCTCTCGGCGGATCTCGTCGCCAAGCTCGAGAGTCAGAACCCCGCGGCCAGCGTCAAGGACCGCATCGGCCTCTCGATGATCGAGGCGGCCGAGCGCAAGGGCGAGATCGAGCCCGGAAGGACGGTGATCGTCGAGCCGACCAGCGGGAACACGGGCATTGCACTCGCCCTCGTCGCCGCGGTGAAGGGATACCAGTGCGTGCTCGTGATGCCGGACACCATGAGCCCCGAGCGCCGCGTCACACTGCGGGCCTTCGGCGCCAGGCTGGTGCTGACCGAAGGTGCCAAGGGCATGCCCGGCGCCATCGAGAAGGCGAACGAACTCTGCGCGGAGCTGCCGAACTCGTTCATGCCTCAGCAGTTCACGAACCCGGCGAATCCCGAGGTCCACAGGAGGACCACCGCCGTCGAGATCTGGGAGGACACGGACGGCAAGGTCGATGCACTGATCTCCGGTGTCGGCACCGGCGGAACCCTGACCGGCTGCGCCCAGGTGATCAAGCCCAGGAAGCCCTCTTTCGAGGTGGTCGCCGTCGAGCCTGAAGGGAGCCCGGTGCTTTCGGGCGGATCCCCCGGCCCCCACAAGATCCAGGGCATCGGGGCTGGCTTCGTTCCGGAGGTGCTCGAAACCGACCTGATCGACGACATCATCAAGGTCAGCAACGATGAAGCGTTTGCGATGGCGCGCCGACTGGCAAAAGAAGAGGGGATCCTGGCCGGTATCTCCTCTGGTGCGGCGGTGCACGCGGGGGCCCAGTACGCGAAGAAGCCCGGCAACGAGAACAAGCTCATCGTCGTGATCATCCCGAGCTTCGGCGAGCGGTATCTCGCCACCGATCTCTTCGCGCCGTATCGTTACGAGGGAAGTGACAAGATCTCCTCCTGAAACCGGTACGTCCCCGAGACGCGAACAGAAGAAGGCGCTTCAGCGCCGCAGGATTCTGGACGCGGCGAGGGAGGTGTTCTTCCGGGACGGCTTCGTGAACGCGAACCTGGACGAGGTCGCAGCGATCGCGGAGGTCGCCAAGGGGACCCTCTACCGCCACTTCGACAGCAAGGCGGACCTCTACGTCGCGGTTCTCTCGCACAACGGCCAGGTCTTCGAGGAGCGGATGCGAGAGGCGGCCCACCGGGCATCGGTCGCGGCGGACCGGATCCGTCAGGTCGGCAGCTTCTACTACGAGCACTGGATGAAGAACCGGGAGTACTTCCAGATCTTCTGGGCTCTGGACAACCAGGATCTGATCGGTGAGCTCCCGCCCGGGGTGGTCAACGAGGTGACGAAGCTCTGGGAGAACTGCCTGCGGATCCTCGCCGACGTCATCAAGGGGGGTGTGGACGCGGGGGAATTCGCTCCCTGCGATTCCTGGGAGGTCGCCAATATCCTGTGGACCGTGGCGAATGGATTGATCCAGACCGAGCATGTGGCGCCCCGCCGGCAGTTGCGTCGCCGCGATCTCGACCGGGTCTTCGACGACATGGTGGAGCTCTTTCTCCGGGGCATCGCCCGAGGCGCTTGACAGCGCGGTTACCATCGGAAACCTTCACCGGCGGATAAAGTGACTCGGCGTCACATTAGCTGGTGGTAGGCTGAACTCGGGACCGGGGGGGGTCCCGAAAGGCGGGGGGTGAAGAGGCGATGGATGCGAGCCTGCAGGATCGTCTGCGTCAGCTGGTCTCGAGCCAGCTGGGAGTCGACCTGGACGAGATAGTCACAGACGCGCGGATTCTGGACGACCTTGGGGCCGATTCTCTCGATGTGGTCGAGCTCGTGATGGCCCTCGAGGAGGCCTTCGACATCGTGGTTCCGGACGAAGATATCGAGGGCATGCTGACCATCGGCGACGTCGAATCCTACGTGGCAGGGCGCGTTACCGGCTGAGGCCGGGCTCCCGAGGGATGTGCGTGGGGGGCGCAGTCGGGTGCCTCCCGCCGCCGCCATTCCCACCTCCAGCGACGGAGCGGCTCAACCCTCGCGCAGGCCCGGCAGTACCCGCGCGTAGGCGCCGAGGCCGGTGACGACGACCGCCAGCGCGAGGGCCAAGAGGAGGCGCCCTCCTCGCAGTGCGTCTCGCGCGGTGTCCCGGGCCCTGTCGAGTTCCTCGGGCGTGAGCTCCTCCGGCCCCGGCCCCAGATCGCGCGCTCCTTCCAACAGATCGGGAAAGGCCAGGAGCATTCCGAACAGGAAGAAGAAGAACGCCAGGTAGAGGAGCGTCAGTGTGAAACGCGGCCGGAAGACCGGCGCCCCAGCGCGACGGGAACCTGCCTCGGGCATCGCTCCGCAAGGCTAGCACCCCACCCGACCGGCTGGGCGGGGACACCGGTGCGGCCGCTCAGCTTCTGTACCTTCCCCTGCTGGATTGGAGTGGTTTGGACGGTGGACGACGCGACCGAGCTCCCGAGGCGAATCGTCATCATCGATGCGCCGAATTGCCTGTATCGCGCCTTCTTCGGGCTTCCTCCGCTGCGGACGCCGGACGGCTTTCCCACCGGCGCCGTCTTCGGCTTCGCGAAGATGCTCGCCAAGGTGATCCGGGAGGAGAAGCCTGACGCCGTCGCCGTGGTCTTTGATCCTCCGGGTGGAAGCTTCCGCAACGAGATCTATCCCGACTACAAGGCGAACCGAGACGCGCAGCCGGAAGACCTTTCGGCCCAGTTTCCAGTGGCCAGGGAGCTGTTGGAAGCGCACCGGATCCCCGTCCTCGAGGTCGCGGGCTTCGAAGCCGATGACGTGATTGCCACCCTGGTCAAGAGTGCGCCCCCCAATGCGGAGGTCGCGATCGTCTCCACGGACAAGGATCTGATGCAGCTCGTCGACGAGCGCGTCTCCCTCCTCGACACCATGAAGGGAACTCGAATCGGTCCGGCCGAGGTGGAGGCGCGCTTCGGCGTGCCGCCGGAGCGGCTCCTCGATGCGCGCGCCCTCGCCGGTGATGCCAGCGACAACATTCCCGGCGTCCGGGGAATCGGTGAGAAGGGGGCCGCCCGCTTGATCTCGGAGTGGGGGGATCTCGAGACCCTCCTCGAGAGCGCCGAGAAGGTCAAGGGAAAGAAGGCCCGAGAGGCCCTACTGACCCAGGCCGAGGAGGCGCGCCTCTCCAAACGCCTGGCCACGCTTCGCGAGGACGTTCCACTGGAGTGTCGGTTCGAAGCCCTCGCGCTGCGCACGCGGGACGACGAGGCACTGAGCGCGCTCTACCGACGCCTGGGTTTCAGGCAACTCCTCGAGGAACTGGGCCCCGACGCGGGTGGGGCCGATGGGCCCACCCGCGAGATCTCCGTCGAGAGGGTGACCTGTCTCGCCGACCTGGAGAGGCTGGTCTCCCTCTTGGCCGAGATGGACGAGATCGCAGTGGTGGCGATCGGGGACGAGGAGAGAGGTGGTCTGGTCGATGAGCCCGCCGGGCTCTGCTTCGCCTTGGCCGACGATCGCGCGGCCCATCTCCCGATCGGCGCGCCGACGCTCCTCGAGCGCCCCCGCATTCCCCTGGAAGAGGCGATGCCATTGCTGCGGCCTCTCTTCGAAGCCCCCGCCTCTCCTGCCTGGCTGGGCTGCGACACCAAGCGGCTGCAGACCCTGCTCGGCGATTGCGGAGTCCGAGCCAGGCTTCCTGGCTTCGACCTCGAGCTGGCGGCCTACCTGGTCGACCCGGCGGGTCCGCGCACCACCCAGACCCTGGCGAGCCAGCATCTGGGCCGCAGCATCCGGAGCTGGGAGGAGGTCGCGGGACGCGGTGCGAAGGCGACGTCGGCGCAGGAGCTGGCACCCGAGGTCGTGGCCGAGTGGGGCGCGGAGGAGGTCTGTGCTCTCCGCTCCCTGGTACCGCACTTGGCCCGGCGGCTCGAGAGCGATGATCTCGAGCCGCTGTTCGAAGAGGTGGAGCTTCCCCTGACCGCCGTCCTCTCCAGTATGGAGCGAGCGGGCGTGCGGGTCGACGAAGCCGTCCTGGCCGGGCTCTCCGACGAGTACGAGAGCCAGCTCTCTCGCATCGAGGGCCGGATCTTCGACCTGGCCGGCGAGAGCTTCCAGGTGGGCTCACCCAAGCAGCTCCAACGCATTCTGTTCGAGAAGCTCAAGCTCCCCGTCATCAGGAAGACCAAGACCGGCTATTCCACCGACGAAGGCGTGCTCGAGCAACTCTCCGCCCACCACGACCTTCCCGTCGAGGTGCTGGCCTACCGCAGGCTCGCAAAGCTCAAGAGCACCTACATCGACGCCCTGCCTCCCCTGGTGGATTCGACCACGGGCCGGATCCATCCGACCTTCCACCAGTCCGGCGCGGCGACAGGGCGCCTCTCCTCCTCGCACCCGAACGTGCAGAACATCCCGATCCGGACCGAGGAGGGCATCCGCATCCGCGAGGCCTTCGTCGCTGCCGAGGGCCACCGACTGCTCTCTGCCGATTACTCCCAGATCGAGCTCCGCATCCTCGCCCACTTCTCCCGAGACGAGAGCCTGATCGAGGCCTTCGAGTCCGGTGAGGACATCCACCGGCGCACCGCAGCCGAGGTGTCCGGCATCTCTCCCGAGCAGGTGACGGGGGAGCAGCGGGCTCACGCAAAGGCCATCAATTTCGGGATCATCTACGGCTCCAGTGCATTTGGCATCGCGAACCAGCTGGGCATCGCCCAGGCCGATGCCCAGAGCACGATTGACGCCTACTTCGCCCGGTACCGAGGGGTACGCCGGTTTCTCGATGCCACGGTGGAGGCGGCAAGGAGCGAGGGCTTCGTTCGCACGCTGCTCGGCCGCCGGCGCTATCTCCCCGATCTGGCCTCTCGCAACCGGGTGCTGCGCCAGGCTGCCGAGCGGATGGCGGTCAACACCGTGATCCAGGGAACCGCCGCCGATCTGATCAAGAAGGCAATGGTGGAGGTGGCCCAGATTCTGGAGGACCGGGGGCTCTCGGCCAGGATGATCCTCCAGGTGCACGACGAGCTGGTCTTCGAAGTCTCCCATTCCGAGGAGGACGATCTGGAATCGCTGGTCCGGGACCGGATGGAGTCGGTCTACGCGCTGGAGGTTCCCCTCGTCGTCGAGGTCGGTCTGGGTTCGAACTGGCGAGAGGCGCATTGAGCCCCCGGGGAAGTCGAATAGGTCGCACCGAGAGCGCGTCGAACTCTTCGGAAGAACGGGATGCGCATGGTGTGCAGCAGGGAGACGCGACGATCGCGGCAGCGGATCTCGGCGGGACCTCCGACGAGGAGGCGATTCGACGGGTTCTCGCCGGGGATCGCGATGCCTTCGCGGTACTCGTGGAGCGGTACCAGGGCAGGACCTTTCGGCTCGCGCTTCGGGTGCTGCGCGACGAGGAATCTGCCCGGGACGCGGTCCAGGATGCTCTTCTGAAGGCGTACAGCGCGCTGCCCCGTTTCCGGGGCCGGTCCAGCTTTTATACCTGGCTCTACCGGTTGGTGATGAATCAATGCCTCGATCTGAAGCGCCGCGACAAGTCCGATCACCACGTGGAGTGGGAGGACGGGGGACCTGGCGGGAGCGATGCCAACATGCCTCTCCCGCCGGAGGTGGGCGGCGTGCGCTTTGCACCCGCCGCCTCGCTGATGCGCCAGGAGCTTCGCCAGCGGATCGCCGAGGCCATCGAGCGGCTACCCGACGGCCCCCGCGAGACGCTGATCCTGCGCGAGGTGGATGGCCTCAGCTACGCGGAGATCGCCGAGGCTCAGGACATTCCCAAGGGAACGGTGATGAGCCGACTCCATTACGCACGCAAGCAGCTTCAGACCGATCTGATCGAGATGGGAGTAGCGACCCGCGACGATGAGCGGGTGGGGGAGCAGCCGAAGTGAGCGCACGAGACACACCGAGCGAGCGGCTCCACGCCTACCTTGATGGTGAGCTTCGCGGCCTGGCCCGCTGGCGCTTCGAGCGCAGGCTGGTCCGAGATCCGGCCATGAGGCAGGAACTCGCCGCTCTCGAGGAGACAAGCCGGCTCCTCCGAGAGGTGGAGGCCGAGGCCTCCGCACCGGACCTCTGGGAGGCGATCCGGCTCCGGCTTCCGGCTCTCGATGCGCAGCGAGCGGAGGTGGGAGAGTCTCTTGCGGCGCCGCGATCCCGCCTCTGGGCGCTGTCTCCCTGGGTCGGCGTGGGAGTGGCGGCTGCGGCGTTGGCATTGGCGATCGGAGTCGAATGGGGCGATGCTTCCGCTGCCGGCTCCGTGCGCTGGATCGACTCCCGAGGCAGTCCGCTGATGGTGCTTCAGGACGACAGCAAGGCGACGATCATCTGGGTGATCGAGGGAGAGCCCGGGGATCTCTCGGGGAGGTCGGGACGTGTGCTCATTTAGTCGACGCGGTCGGTGGCTGGTCGCGTGCCTGCTGGCGGCGCCTCTGCTCGCGGGGCCGGTGGCTGCGGAGGATCCCGGGCCCATCGCGTTCGAGGTCACGGTGGTCCACGTCTCCAGCGGGAAGGGCGGCGTCCAATCCAGCGACCGGGCTCGGCGGGTCGACCGCATCATCGGTCCGCAGATCAAGTACGACTCGCTCCGGGTGCTCGACTTCGTGCGGCGGCAGGTACCGCTCGACCAGATCGGCAGCGTGAAGCTGCCCAGCGGGAAGCGCTTCCGTTTCCGGCCGATGGATCTCAGCGACGTAGGGGTGCTGGTGGCGGTGGACGTCGAGCAGTCGGCCCAGGGCGATTTTCGGATTCCCAGGGGGAAGCCGTTCGTCTTCGGCGGGCAGCGCTATCAGGACGGCCAGTTGGTGATCCTTCTCGAGCTCGACTACTAGAGGC
>Ga0255055_10001721_pt1 | contig 15696 bp, 13 predicted proteins | sample JV7_2_27_MG_FD_188633 | JGI IMG/M metagenome (GOLD analysis project Ga0255055, IMG submission 188633) | Seawater microbial communities from Jervis Inlet, British Columbia, Canada - JV7_2_27 | ecosystem: Environmental > Aquatic > Marine > Inlet | place: Canada: British Columbia | collected... | reverse complement strand
CTTACACAGAAGAGGTCGCAGGTTCGAGTCCTGTTCCGCCCACTCTTTAAGGGGCTGCCCTTTTGGGACAGCCCCCACGGAGTAACCTGAAGGTCCTTAGTTTCCCACGCTTCGCTCTGGGCAGGACCCTCTCCACTATGTTCCGGGGACTGCGGAATCCGAGCCCCGCTACCTGAGAACGAAGCGCCCGCGAGGGCGTTTTATTCTATAAGATGACATCGCTTAGGTATGCATCTTGGGATTCGGACTAAGGACCCCGGGGATAATGGTCTATAGGGTTGAATTATTTTAGGTTTCAGGGCACTCAATTACTTCGAGTAGGATAGGGTGGGCATTTAGGAGTTTAACCAATAACCTATGGATCCCGGGTTTGAATACTGATCAGGCATTCTCGACGGAGCCTCATATCGCCGTACAATGTGTATGTTGATTATCAATCCCACCGGATACCAATAACGTTTATTCATCCGAGCATATATCCACTCGGGCGCGCTAGGCTAAGGAATGGGTAATCCCCATGAGGGTGGGTAAAATAAGATTGCAGAACCCACCGCGGTGCTGTACTCTGGACCCGACCGCACCTGGAGATCCAGCCGGCTAGAAGGGTATGCTCGCTGCCCGATCCTAGTAGACGGCCGGGCATGGAAGCCCAGTTTGCTAAGGGGCAGGGATTGTTCGGTGTGTGGAGGGTGGCGGTCGTCGCAGGCTTCTTATAGGAGGGCAAATGGTAGGTGAGGGAAGGTCGGAGGGATTTCTTCCTACTATTTAATGCCATTGCTAGCGTACTAGTTGATACCTGCTCATTTATAGAGCGCAAGCGCCTGTCAAAAGCTCTAAAAGGGAGAGCAATCGTTTGAGGAGTATTGAGCGCTACAAAAACTAACCTGGGGAGAGCAAAGGGTTAGGCGATTTAAAGAGCCGTGCATCGCGACAATTCAAACTGCGCCTTCCTTTGTGTCATCTCGACACTGCCCAGGCGATGGCGCCGATGAGTGCGGTGATGATGATGCCGATCCCGGCCGTACGGCGCAAGACTCTTCCTTCTTGACCCGATAAACCTGCGGTGCTGCAGCCAATGATGATCTTCGCGGGCGCCAACATGCTCCCGATCGATCCGCCGGTGGTTTGCGCAGCGAGGATCACAGATGCGGGGAGGCTCAATAGTGCGGCGGTGTTTTGCTGCAGCGTGCCGAAGAGTACATTCGAGTTAGTGTTTGACCCGGTCATGAATGCCCCCAACAGACCGATATAAGGAGCGAGAAACGGATAGAGGGGTTTGAGGCTGCTGCCGATCCCCACCGCAAGCGAGTAAATCATGCCGCTCTGGTCCATCATCGTCGCCAAGCCAACCATGGAGGCGATACCCAGGCTGGATTTCACAGCGCTCTGCGAGGTGTTGGAAAGGATCCGTCGAAAGGCACCAGGTTCATAACGGCCGGTCGCTTTATACCAGCTGTAACCTAAGATTGAAGCATAAGTGAGCAGAGCACCTGCGTGCCCAAAAATACTGATGGTCGGCCCCGTGCCTCCTGCAGTTGTCCAGCCGCGAGCCGTCTGGGTGGCGGGAAATTGTATGGCGATTATGACCTGATTCAGTATTTTAGTGATTGGCGGAATGAAAGTGGCCCCACTAATGATGATGATGAGTATGAAGTATGGCAGTAACGCTTCTGCCAAGGACAGTGCACGCAAATCTGGATCGGGACCGCGATCCACTGCCACCTTATCAGCCTTCAACAGATCATCTGTCTTGCGATGACGGTTCTGTATCCGACCGATGATTGCGCTAGCCCCCAGGCCTGCCAATCCACCTCCCAGGCTGGCCACATTCCATAAACTGTTTATCGCTAACAAATATTGGGTTCCGGCAATGATGAGCCCAAGTGCGAGCACCGCGGGTGCGCCGCGCTTGACTGAGGCGACGCCTTTAAAACTGAAAGCGGCTCCTACGCCGCACGCGAAACAAGTGATGCCCAGAAATGCTGCTGTCCAAGGCGCCAAGAATGCGCCGGATAAACCCGTCGCAGCGATAAGCGCATTGAAGGCAGTGCCTATATCCCCAAAGGTGACGGACCAGGAGTGGCCAATCGCGACTGCAGACACGGAAACCACGGGCGAAAACCCCAGGCCGATGAGAAGCGGTGCGATAACGGCTATCGGAACGCCGAATCCGGATATACTCTGCAGGAATCCGCTGAACACCCAGCTAAGGATCAAGAGTTGATGGATGCGATCCTTGGTTAACATTGCTATGCTCGCAGCGATTACCGAGACCGCCCCAGCTTCCTGGACTACATTAAACAATACAAGCGCCATCCAGATGATATACAGGACTGAGAGTGTTAACAGTGCGCCCTTGGCCTGGGAGTAGGCAATCAGGGACGGGGAAGCTCCGAAATACAGCAAGGCGATGCTCAAGGAAGTGAGCCATCCTAAAGCTCCGGACCCAGCGCCGCCCCAGTTAAACCCAACCATGAGAACAAGAACAACGGCGATCGGGGCAGCTGCCAGTAATACGTCAAAAAGTGTCACCACCTGGGTTGTCACGGCCTACCCTCGCTTATTGATCTCGCAGTAGCTCAACAATAAGGGCAGACATTAATGCGATGCCATGCGGGAGGGCTTCTTCATCGAAATTGAAGTGCGGATCGTGGTGCGCGGCATCCAGGCCTTTCTTAGGATTGTTCGAGCCAATGTAGAAATAGCAGCCGGGAACTTTCTCCATCATATAGGCCATATCTTCCGAGGCCATAATTCGAAATTCGGTATCTACCGTGCCAGTTGGGAAGATCTCGTGTGCTTTCTTCTGTACCTGTGCGGCCAAATCCGGGTCGTTTATAACTGAGGGAGTCAAGTAGTTGATCTCCACGTCGGCGCTGCAACCCATACTCGCCGAGATACATTCGCTGATCTGCTTAAAGCGCTCGATGATAATACTCCGTATGCTGGGTTTGTATGTACGGATCGTTCCGAGTAGTTCCACCTCGGAAGGGATGACGTTGAAGGTTTCCCCGCCTCGAACGGTTGTCACGCTGATGACTGCGGTTTCCTGAGCGTCAATATCGCGAGAAACGATGCTCTGAAGTGCGACGATCACCTGCGCGGCCGCTAGGATGGGATCTTTTGACTGATGGGGCAGGCCTCCATGCCCGCCCTTCCCCTTGATGCGTACACGAAAGGAATCCGCTCCGGCGGTGATAGGACCGGCGGATACGCCGACCCATCCGACCGGTGCTTCATTCCAAAGATGCATGGCCAGAGCGTACTTGGGCTTAGGGTTTTCGAGAACGCCCTCTTCAATCATACGTTTGGCACCGCTGAGCAGCTCCTCGGCCGGCTGAAATACGAACTTAACTATTCCGGCCAGCTCCTCCCGATGTTCGCTGAGGATGCGAGCGATGGTGAGCGCCATCGCGATATGTCCATCATGCCCGCATGCGTGCATCACACCGTCATTTTGGGATCGGAATTCGACCTCGTTCTGCTCAGTAATCGGAAGGGCATCGATATCGGCACGAACCAATATAGTGGAGCCCGGTTTACCTCCGTTGAGCAGGGCAACAACGCCGGTCTCCGCAATCCCTGTGGCTACTTCTAGCCCCAGGCCGCGTAGCTCCCTTGCGATGATGGTGGAGGTGCGCGTTTCGTGAAAACCCAGCTCAGGGTGTCGGTGAAGGTCTCTGCGTATTGTCTGTGTGTATTCAAAAAGCCGCTTGGCATCGGCATAGTAGTCATTCATGGGGGTTCCTTGCATGGGCTGTCACACCAAATAATCCCTTTTGTCGTTGACGGCAGGACAAGGTGAAGGGGAACTGGCATGGCCCCGGTTGTTGAAGGTGAACGACTTTTCTCGGAAGAGCCATAGTCGACCTGGTCACAGCTTCGGCATTTCAAACGGATTTGCGGCAAGCCATGTTGCTGCCAGCCCAAGAACTTTCCAATCTTCTCCCAAGGATGCTGCTAGTTGGAGGCCTACCGGCAAGCCTTCTTTTGTCTTTCCACAAGGGATGGAAGCTGCAGGATGGCCGGACAGGTTGAAGGGGAACATCAGGCGCATGAGTGCATTATGTGTGTCTTCGCGGTGTTTGCCAAGGACGAACTCAGGTTGATCATACTCAGGCGCTTGCATGGGCATTGTCGGGCTGACGATGATGTCTACATAGTCGAACAAGCTCACCAGACCTCCACGAATTCGCTCTCTCTCCCTGGAGGCGTCTATGAAGCGCATGGCATCGATGGAGCGCCCGTCTTCAAGGAATTCACGGAAGCCTGTCAGGTACTCATCCTTTCGATCCCATAGAAGATCGTGGGCAAAGGCTGCCTCGGCGCGGCCGATGGAGGAGAAGACGAAGAAATATCGCTCGGTATGCGGGATTTCAACTGGAACGATTTGGGCGCCAAGCTTCTCCATGGACCCGATCGCGTTTTTTACAATCGTTTCGATTTCCGGATCGATGTGATCGAAGAACCAATTTATAGGTACGCCGACTCGCATCCCATCGAAGCTCAGTTCACGCCAATCACCGAGAGGCGTTTGCTCAAGAGACTTGGGATCCTCGGTGTCGGGCCCCGCAATCGCCGCAAGCAGCAGTGCTGCATCCTGAGCGCTCCTGGCTAGAAGTCCAACATGGTCGAGTGACCAGCTAAGTGGCATGACGCCTCGCCGGCTTACCCTCCCAGTTGATGGTTTCAGCCCGATGATTCCACAGCAGGCAGCCGGGATGCGTATGGATCCAGCGGTGTCGCTTCCTAAAGCCGCAGTGGCAAGCCCGGCGCTGACCGCAGCACCCGAACCTCCACTGGAGCCGCCGGTTACGCGGCCTTCTCGCCACGGATTTTTCGCTTTCCCATAGTAGGGATTCTCAGTGGTTACCCCATATGCGAAAGCATCCGTGTTTGTCTTTCCCAGGATGACAGCTCCAGCGGCCTTCAATCGTTCGACCACGGCCGCGTCCTGTTCAGGGATGTTCTGGTCAAACATGGTCGACCCATAAGTCGTACGAATACCCTTGGTATCCATCAGATCCTTCACAGCGATGGGAACACCATGCAGGAAGCCCCGATCCCGCCCTTCAATGATCTCCTTTTCAGCTTGCTTGGCCGCTTTGAGCGCAAAGTCATGTGTAATTGTGATAAAGGTGTTCATCCGCGCGTTTTGTTCATCAATGCGCTTGAGAAATGTCTCCGTGACCTCAACTGGAGAGAATGCCTTCTTGCGATAGCCGTCGTGAAGTTCAGCCACGCTCATCCAGATGTATTCCGATGTACCGCCCATGGTAGGTCTCCTCATTGATAGCTCAAGAGCGAACTTTGGTTATGTCAGGTCATCGCGGCCAATATAAACCGCTGAACATAAAATGCACGCCAATCGCGCTATATAGCCAGAGTCTCCTCGATTATTTTTCGGGAGTCTTGATCTTCGACTCGTCCTTGGAGAACGATCTTTCCCTGTTTCATAACCCAGTACTCGTCGGCGAAATCGAGAGCAAACCCGATATTCTGTTCAACAAGCAAGATAGTTGTGTGATCCTTCTCGTTGAGCGCCTTTAAGATTGTCCGAAACCGTTCCAAGGCTGTGGGTTGAACGCCTTCGGTGACTTCATCGATCAGGATGAGTCTTGATGGGACCAGCAAGGCGCGCGCCAACAGAAGCATTTTCTGCTCCCCACCGCTCAACGTCCCCGCGTGCTGTTTCAGACGCTTCGCCAACACCGGGAATGGCTCAACGGCACGCTTCAGCGCCGCATCAAAGTCGGTCTTAGTCCGAAATGCTACTTTGAGGTTTTCTTCAACTGTTAGGTCCGGGAAAAGGGCGGTGTCTTGTGGAACATAGGTTATCCCTTTCCGGGCAATGGAATGGGCCTCAAGATCCTTCAGGCTGTTCCCCATAAAGCGAATGTCACCTTCCTGGATCGGTAATAGGCCCATGATCGTCCTGAGCAAAGTGGTTTTGCCTGCGCCATTGAGCCCAAGAAGGGAGCCAATGTGGCCGGATTCTAAATGCAGATGAACATCCCAGAGCGCTCGGGTGCGCCCATACCCTGATGCGAGGCCCTCAATCGTGAGACTCATGACCTAATATCTCCCAGATAAAGTTCATTAACCTTTGGGTTGTTGACCACCTGCTCGACCGATCCACTGGCGATAATAATTCCATCAACGAGAACCGCAATCTCCTGAGCGATCGATTTGACAAAATCAATATCGTGTTCGATGAGCAATAGGCCCAGCCCGGCTTCTTGTGTCAACTCCTTGAGCAATGCCCCGACTTCGATCCTTTCAGCAGTAGTCAGCCCCGCAGTGGGTTCATCGAGTAGCACCATTCGAGGTTCAGTGCACAACACCAGAATAAGTTCCAGCCATTTTCTTTCGCCGTGCCCCAGTAAGCTGGCCGGAATAGAGAGTTTGTCCTGCAGGCCACTGAGTTCGATGATCCGATTCACAGACTCTGGAACTTGGATGCAGTTGGTTTGGTGGAATATCGAGGGCAGGTTGCCCCGATAAGTCGCGAGGAGGATATTTTCCCCTACAGTCAGCGTGTCAAAAAGGTTGGCCGTCTGAAAGGTGCGGGCTAATCCTTTGCGCGTGATAAACTGAGGCGATTTCCGTTGAAGGGGTATACCTCCAAACAAGACTTGGCCAGCACTGGGGGCAATATTTCCGCTGATGGCGCCTACCAACGTCGATTTTCCCGCTCCGTTTGGCCCAATCAAGCATTGTAGCTGCTTGGAGCGAACTTCGTAATTGATGCCGCGCAGGACCTCAAGGCTACCATAGCCTACTTTGAGATCCTTGATCGCCAGTACACACATCTCCTCAGAGCGCGAAGTGAAAGCCCTTGGGATAAGAGAGAACTTCTTAAGCACCGGGAAGAAGCGTAAAACCAATGAGTAGATGCCCCCCGGAAAGACGATAATCACGGCGATGAAAATCAGTCCAAGGAATAACTGCCAGAGATGAGGGAACTGAGCATTGAGCAGCGGAGAGATCCAATTGATGAGCACGGTTCCGAGAAAGGGGCCGACCAGCGTTCCACGACCTCCAATTGCGGTCCAAACGATGGCATTTGTCGATGTTACAAATCCCGGTAGTGAATGGGAAATAAATCCGTTTTGAGGGGGGAAGAGGACACTAGCGAAACCTGACACTGCTCCGGAGAGCGTGAATGCGATCAGACGAATGAACGCGGTATTGAAACCGAGCGAACGTATTCGGTCTTCATTGTCTCTGACAGCGATCAGCAATCGTCCGAAATCACTGCGAACGATTTTAAACAGGACGAATATCACTACGATTACAATTGAGAAAACGAAGTAATATTTTTCCTTGACGCTGAACGGGAAGAGGGGGATCCCGCTAAGCCCATTGAGACCGCCAGTCCATTGGGGCACTCGTAGCAGCAATTGTGGAAACAAGATCGAAAGCGAGAGCGTAAAAACGGCAATGTAAAGCTCGCTGGTCTTGGTGTAGAAAAGAACTAGCCCCACAAGCGCTGCCAGCAATGTGGGCCCAAGGATCCCGATGATGATCGCAACGGGCATCGTGAAAGGGGAAGACCAGTTGAGCAGAACAATCCCCATAAGATATGCCCCGAAGCCGAAAAAAGCAGCATGGCCAAGGCTAAGGATGCCCGTATACCCCCATGCGAGGTCCAGCGACACTGCGAGCAGGCCGAAGATCATCGCCTTGACCAAGATATCCCCGACAACGTAGTCGGAAAGGAAGAAGGGAGCAATCAGGCCGGCAACTGCGAATAGCAACGCCGGATTCTCATTAATGATGCGTTTAATCTTCATTGTGTCTCATATTAGCCTGAATGTGTCCGCTCTCGTAATTCTCGACCAGAGCGGAGAGTCATGACAACGATGGCAAGAATAACGAAAACAATGCCTCCCATGACAGGATCGGATAGATATGAAATGATTGAATCGGTCGCGCCCAATAATGCAGAACTACCGATCAAGCCCGGCAGCGATCCCGTCCCGCCAGCAAGGATGACTAAAAAGGAGTCCGTGACGAAGCTGAGCCCCATTGCTGGGAAAGCGCTGACAAGTGGTGCAACCAACGCTCCTCCCAGGCCTGTTATCGCAGAGCCAACCGCGAAGGCTGAGAGATAAACACGCTTTACATTAATGCCCAGTACCGAAGCCAGGGATGGGTTGTCCATCACGGCTCTTGTGATAACTCCCAAATCCGTTTTTCGCTGTATCCAGATAAGGGCCAATGCCAGGAGGACGGCGACCAGCATGATGAAGAGGCGGTAATAGGAATAATGAACGTTTTGCAGAGCGAATCCGGCGTTGGTCGGGTACGGGGCTTCGTGGTGCCGGGTTCCAAAAATGAGTTCCACAACTTGTCGCAGCACGATGCCCAGGCCCCACGTGGCGAGAATTGATTCCATCGTCTTGCCATATAAATATCGAATCAAAACAGGTTCGATCATTACGGCGAGCAGTCCCACCATCAACGGGGCCAACAGAAGTGATAGCCAGGGTGAGAAGCCGAGGGAGGTGACGATCACACTTGCATAGGCCCCGAGCATCAGAAATTCACCGTGGGCGAGATTGACGACGCCCATAACGCCGAAGATAATCGCCAGCCCAACGGTGGTTACTAAGAGGATCGAGATTGCGCTTGCAGCGTTTAGAACTCCAAACAACACTGTGATTATCCCTCCTTCATTTTCTCATTAGATAAAAAATGGCCAGGAGCCCGCTTGAGGTTTTTGGTTATCCCAAACGGGCTCTCCAGCCTAGAGAGGAAGAAGCGTGCTTATTCTCGGGTCTCCTAGAAATCGCATTGCGGGCCGGGATCGACGGCGCCGAAGCTATGGACGATTTCACCAACACCATTCTCGTTCACTCTAACGAGGCTGATAGGGAGGTAGGCGTGATGCGTCGATGTGTCTAGGCGCACTTCACCAGCAGGGCTGTCCCACGTTATTGTTGGCAAAGCCTCTGCGACAGCCTTGTAATCCAGCGTGTCCGCTTTTTCAACAGCCAATGCCCAGGTGTGCACAGCATCGTATGTGTGCATGCTGATGAAGTTCTGTACCGGGGCATCCTCACCAAGCACCTTGTTGTAGTTATCGAGGAACGCTCGATTGCGCTCGGAGTCGTAGCTGGTATGGTACCCAACCGAGATGAACAAACCGTTACTGGCTTCACCCATCGCCTCGACAGTGCTCTCTTCGACGAGGGTCGCGATGACCTTCGTGTTCTCGTCGAGCCCCAGGCTGTGGAACTGCGTCATAAAGGCGACCGCATCCGATGGCAACACAATCAAGAGGATGTAATCGGGTTTAACCTCCGAGATATCTTGCAGGATAGAAGTATAATCGGTTGTCCCAATCGGAACGAACTTCTCACCGACCAACTCCGACTCGTTTTCGGCGAAAGCCTGCTTTGAAATCACAAGCGTATTTTGGGGCCAGTTGTAATCGTTCCCGATGAAATACCACTTATTGCCGCCAAATTCGTCTTGCATGTAGGGGACGACAGGGAAGATCTGGTTTTCGGGCATGGTGCCGAAGACCCACATATTCTCTGAGCAGCTGTGGCCCTCATAGATCGCGTTGTAAAAATAGAGCGTTTGACCATTCTCTTCCACAACTGGCAACACGGCTTCGCGGCTTGCGCTCGTCGAGGCGGCAAACATCGCGGCGACATGATTTTCGTTGATGAACCTCTTGGCACATTCATTCGCCGTCCCGGCATCGGTAGCGGTGTCACACATGATGAGTTCAAGCTCACGGCCCAAGAGACCACCCTGAGAGTTGATCTCCTCCACGGCGATCTTGGCCGCAGCTTCTTCAGATGGGCCGAGAAATGAAGCCCCACCACTCAGTTGTGCCATCATGCCTATCTTGATTGGGTCCTCAGATGTTCCCCCGCCACAACTTGATAACAGCAGCGCAAGAAGTACCAATCCCATTAAGGTAGCTAAGTGACGTCGTTTCATGTTATCTCTCTCCTTAGATTGAGGTTGTCACGGCACATTTGCTTGCGGAACGCTTCATCAGTCCTGCATAGGCTACCTCCGGATCGACAGGCTCAAGGGGCTTTCCCTTTGTGCGGAAGTTCCGTGGGTTCGTATCCGAGTACGCGAGAGGTTCGATCTGCGACTTGTAGCAGGGCATCGAAAAGATGGCGTCGGTTTTGTCTAAACCGCTGCGCAGGAGTAGACACAGTCAAAGCCGCAATTGCTTTGCCTTCGGCAGAGAAGATCGGGGCGGATACACAGTTCACATCGTCATCATATTCTCTATCATCGATCGCATAACCTTGATCAACGATCTCCATCAATTGAAGCCGGAGCGCCTGCCCGTCACGGATACTTTGCTCGGTTCTGGGAGTGAAATCGGCGTTCTGGATGTAGCTTTCTACTTCTTTGCTGCCCCGATAAGCTAGCAGCACTTTGCCTGATGCACGCAAATGTGTATGACCCATAAAGCCAACAAATAACCCGCCGACACGGACGGCTTTTGAACCTTCCATAATCGCATCAATGACCGCTGCCTGGTTCTGCCAGACGCATGTGTAGGCGGTCTCTCCTGTGGCCTCCGCTAGCTCGCTGACAGCGTCGTTTAGGCACTTGTGCAGGCTCGGTCCGCGAAGATAAGCACTGTAAAGACGGCCCGCGGCGGATCCTATGCAATAGTTGCCATTTCCGATCCGCAGTACGTAACCCCCATCTTCAAGTGTGTTCACAAGGTGATGGGTTGTGCTGATATTCAATTCAACGAGTTCAGCGATCTCTCGATTTGTCAGCCCCTCCGGATGCCGAGAAAGCATGTTCAGAATATTCAGGCTCCGGGCCACCGACTGAATCAAAGTTCCCATTAATCGCCTTGGGCTCCTACACAACCGGGCAGTTCGAGGAAGGGTTTGAGTTCCCGTCCTGCTTCCCTTGATAGATTTGAAGGGAAATCATAATAAAACGTAATTTCATATTATGAAATAGATTTCTCATAATGATGTACACCATACTAGCACAAAATCGGGGCGAATTCAAATGCGAAAGGACCGTTCGAAGGATTGGGTAGTAGAGTATTGTATGACTTCAGGGCGTGACTACTCGTCCAGTTAGTGAAGGGTACGAACGATCGATACACACCCGATTCTCTTGAAACAGGCGGAGTCAGTTAGCTGAGTTCGATTAGTTAAGATGGCTCGTGGATAGCTATCGCTTGTATGTTGTTTAGAATGGGACCTAACCTCTTTGCCAGCCCCCCCCTGCCATAAGTAGGCTCAGGATACAGAATCCGATGATGCGAGAGAGCGCCCGAGGGGGTGCTTATTTTCCTCTAAGCCCCTTTGTACAGGACTAGAACTCACACTACACCGTAGCCGGATCGGCGCGGTGTAACCTGAATGTCCTCGAAGAAATGTGGATGGTGGAGCTTGAATACCCAAATCACCCTATACAGGATCTGGTTCTTCAATGTGCGTAGCTATTCCTAATTGGACAGGGGCATTCGAGTCGCCTTTCCGAGCTTCATGAGCGGTGCAGTTTGGGTGCAGTTAACGCACTAGCCCATGGAAAGTATAGACAGCCTGGACAATCAGCCCTCTATTTCATGCGGGTTTGTAGAAACTATGCAACTATATGTAGGCCATAGACGCTATGGAAGACCGTATGGAATCACTTACACAGAAGAAGTCGCAGGTTCGAGTCCTGTTCCGCCCACTCTTTAAGGGGCTGTCCCAAAAGGGCAGCCCCCACGGTGTAACCTGAAGGTGCTTAGTTTCCCACGCTTCACTATGGACAAGCCCCCCTCCACTATGTTCCGGGGATTGCGGAATCCGAGCTCCGCTACCTGAGAATGAATCGCCCGCGAGGGCACTTTCTTCTTAAATTAACCAGCGTTTAGGCGGGCATTTTAGAATTCGGACTAAGGACCTCGGGGATAATGGTCCGTAGTGTCGAATTCTTTAAGGTTTTCCAGATACTTGGAGAATGAGAAGGGGTGGGCATCTAGGATTTGAACCAATAACCCCTGGATCCTGGATTCGAATCCACAAACCGTTGCGGGGGAGAAAGCGTCCGAGAGAAAGGGTTATACCACTAATGCGATCCAAGATTCTATTCCAACCTCCAGGGTTGCACTTAGTAGTTGAATCCAAGATTGATTAGTTTATCCAGGGACCTCAGTAATACACTTAAGTAAATAACTGGGGATCCCAAGGATCAGTTGTCTATCCGATGGTTTTGCTTCGGTATCCCGGCAGACTTAGTCCAACAATTCCATCGGGATATTGCCCCCGTTCTCCGCAATTTTCTCGAGCACAGTCGTGTGAAGCCAGGTATTCATTTGCGCGGAATCGCCCATCTTTTCAGCGGGGCATCCGAGTTCGATCGCAAGTTCCTTTCGGGCCTCATAACTGTTGTCCAGATCGAGGAGGAACAGTAGATCGGCAATCGAAACCTTCCAGTTGAGCTCCATAGGTTTTTCGGCGGCCATCTTCTCAAGTTTCGCCACCACGTCAACGAGTGGAATCTCCTTCGAATCTCGTGCGGCACGAATCCGATTGAGTCTTTCAGCCCGCTCGGCAGCATAATCGGCGTGCGACCTTTGAACAGCGGGTTTTTCTTTGGGGGCGGCTTCCTCTTTCGGTTTATCAAAACCCAGCTTGCTTAGTATTTTGCCAAATAGACTCATTGCATATCCTTTCCTTGTAACATGAATTGGAGTGAAGTGTTCACGGGTAGCTTGCTGCTCGTTGCTGAACTTCATGTGGAAACAAGTAGCATGTCAATCTGAGAGGGCAAGACCTCCTATTGTCTGCACACTTTCCTCAAATTCTCGAATGTTTTACCACCTATATATTTTCAAGAATAATATAATCCGTAAGATAAAAAAGATTTGAGCCTCACCTGAAACCGAGAGCAAATGATAAAAGATACCAGCGTCCTACTCATCTGCTGTAATTATACCTTATTCGCCAACAAACGATGTTGGGGACCAGCCGATCTGCGTGCGTCTGTTTAGTTCAATAGAGATTTTGTATACGAACAGGAATAACTCCTCTGTTCGCTAGATTAACAGCCCAATAACACAATCCCCAGATCCGCGCGCATATGGTTTCTCCGGGCAAAATGGATCCAGTGCTTTGATGGTGAATTAAGCATGGAACTCGGTTCTGTTCCAGAAGTTACTGAAGGAACATAGCAGGGGGGAGATTAAAAATCGTACATTTGAACTTACGGGTTTATAATAAAAGCATCGTGGACAAACTAGCGACAAGAAGGAGGATAAACAATGGCTAAATTCGAGATTTATAAAGACAAGAAGGGTGAATTTCGTTGGAGACTACGCGCGGATAACAATCAGGTCATTGCCACGGGAGAGGGATATTCATCAAAGGTTGGATGTAAGAATGGTATCGAATCTGTGAAGAAGAATGCTCCGAAGGCAAAAATAGACGACCAAACTTAGTAAAGATCGAGAGAACGTCCGACGACCGTTGTCCGCGTGGTAGTGAACACGGGAAGAGATCGGGCATTTTGGGCTGCTGGTTCGACATGGCATCGTCTGCAGGAACTGAGCGAACCTGGATTTAGTCTCGGGGCCAATGCAAAAATCAAAAACCTATCTAATAATTATCAACACGGAGGAGATAAAATGAAACTGAGTGCACCAAAACAGATCACGTGGTGGGTTGCCGTTGTTGTCGGAGCGCTAGGAGTTCTTGGGCAGCTCGTGACAATTCCCGTGGTCTCAGGATTGTCGTTCTGGTTCGTAACTGTCGGATTGGTTATTCTAATCTTGGCTACCTTGCTCAAGGATCTATAGAAGTTCTGATATAAGAGCCACATCCCTTATTCAGGCCCCGTTGGGGGATGTGGCTTCTCTGAGAACAATACCGTATCCCCGTTACTACCTTGAAGGATCAAGGAAACTACCAAGTAGTGAAAGGAAATAGAATGAGCGGTTCAATACTTACCGAACTGATAGGAGGTTTAACAGGGGACTCGCTGAGCGGTCTGAGCCAGCAATTGGGGGTCGATGAAGGTGCGACCTCTCAGGCGGTCAGCTTAGCCGTACCGCTTCTTCTCAGTGTCTTAGCAAATAACACATCCAATAAAAAGGGTGCTCAGAGTTTGGTTAACGCGCTGAGCCGTGATCACGACGGATCGATTCTTGAGGATGTGGCAGGCCACGTGCAATCCGGATCGCTGGATGACGGTTTGGGGATATTGGGGCATGTTCTTGGGACGAATCAATCAAAAGTTGAGGAATCCTTAAGCGAGCGGACTGGTCTTGACGCGGCATCCATCGCAAAGTTACTGGCGATTCTCGCCCCGGTTGTTCTGGGGATGCTTGGGAAGCAGCAACGACAGAAGAATCTAGATCCCACTGGACTTTCGGCTCTCCTTGGAACCGAATCGAAACAAGCGTCTCAGTCCACGCCAGACCTTCTGGGCTTGCTCGGAGGATTGCTTTCCGCAGGTGGTAGCGATCTTTTTGATTAATCCCTATCAACCATAGGAAGAGGCGGACTTGTAGAGGCGAAAGGTGCCTCGCAGATTCAACTCGCAAGAACAATACAGAAGAACGAAGATGAGGCTAGCGGCGTTCCTGTTCTGTACTTCGAATACAATTGCTAGATTGGGCTCAATACGTGTAGGATAATTGTAACTAATGCTGCTCGCTGGGTTCCGAGTAGTCGAAAATCGCAAGGTCACCCTTAGAAACCCAGCCTGACGATCCAAGGCCCCTGATTTGGGATTCGAACTCACACCGCACCGTAGCCGGTGCGGCACAGTGTAACCTGAAGGTCCTAGGTTTCCCACGTTTCTCTCTGGACAGGACCCCCTCCACATATGTTCCGGGAACTACGGAATCCAAGCACCTCACCCTTAGACGAATACACCCGAGGGGTTGTTTTATTAATGGATGAAAAAGAGTTATGGTGAGAAGCTCTTCGAGATACTAATACTGGCTTTATAGGATCGTCCGAGATCCATCCGAACGCCACCGAGACTCTCGCTCTCCAGATCTAAGAACTCCCCAGGGGGAATCGACGAAGATCCTCGAAGAAATGTGGATGGAGGGGTTTGGAAACCCATTTCACCCTATCAAAGGATCTGGTTCTTCAATGTGTTTGGCTATTACTAATTGGACAGAGGTATTTGAGCCGCCATTCCTTGTTTCGACTTGATGGATATACCGTACATTTCTTCCGCTTCTGGTGCAGTTCTGGTGCAGAATTCTTATAACGTCATAGAAACGATGGACAGCTTGGACAATTTTACCCCTATATATGGGAGCGGGTAGACACCATAACTCTCTATATACAGGGGAGACGGAACTTTTCTGAACTTCTAATCCGATGGCTGTGCGTTCGAGTCGCACCGGGGGCGCCTTCTTCTAGGACCGATTACACATAAAACCGCCCATATCCGGACCTGTCTACTCGGCAGGTTTGCATTGTCTGGTGCAGTTTTGGTGCAGTTGCGGTAACAAAGCATGGACTACATAGACATCTTGGACGATCATTCCCCCTAATCGAGGCATTTTATGGAGAGCAAATCACTGGATAGTCACCAGGATACTCCATGGAAAACCCATGAATTCTCTTACACAGAAGAAGTCGCAGGTTCGAGTCCTGTTCCGCCCACTCGTTGAGGGGCTGTCCCAAAAGGGCAGCCCCTCACGGTGTAACCTGAAGGTCCTTTGTTTCCCACGCTTCG
>Ga0255055_10001720_pt1 | contig 15702 bp, 17 predicted proteins | sample JV7_2_27_MG_FD_188633 | JGI IMG/M metagenome (GOLD analysis project Ga0255055, IMG submission 188633) | Seawater microbial communities from Jervis Inlet, British Columbia, Canada - JV7_2_27 | ecosystem: Environmental > Aquatic > Marine > Inlet | place: Canada: British Columbia | collected... | reverse complement strand
ATGATTTGTCTGTTTATAAAGATGGTACTATTCGTTTTGACGCTACAAATGCGCCTTTAACTCATTTTAAGCCTTTTGAAGTAGGAATAAAAATAGAAAAACTTAAACAGCTAGGATATTCTCATGATCTTTACGGGAAACCTCTAATTGATTCTAATCAAATATTTGAATTAAAAATTCAAGATGTTGTAATTCCTAAAACAGCAGCAAAATACTTTATTCAAGTAGCGAACTTTATAGACGAATTGTTACTCAAAGTCTATAATCTTCCACCTTTTTATAATATAAAAAATTCTGAAGATCTAATTGGTCATTCAATTATGGGTTTAGCTCCACATACATGTGTTAGCATTTTAGGGAGAATAATCGGGTTTACTGACTTAAATGTCTGTTATGCACATCCGATTTGGCACTCAGCTAAGAGAAGAGACTGTGATGGAGATGAAGACGCAATTTTATTGGCTCTAGATACTTTATTGAATTTTTCACGTCGTTATCTCCCTTCTAAAATAGGTGGTATTATGGATGCTCCTTTGCTTCTTACTCCCTTTATTAATACAAAAGAAGTTCAACGGCAAGCTCATGATCTAGATGTTGATTGTAAATATTCTCTTGAATTCTACAAAAAAACTTTCGAAAAATTAGATGCTAAAGATGTTAGCTCACTTGTTGATATTGTTCACCATAGGCTTGGAACTAAATCACAATTTGAAGGTTTTTGTTTTACAACACCCGTATCGAACATAAATATTGGTAATCCAATTAGCTCATATAAACAATTTAATACTATGATTGAAAAGTTACACAAACAACTCGATTTAGGAGAACAAATTGACGCAGTTGATGTTGAATATGTTGCCTTAAAAGTTTTAACAACTCATTTTATAAGAGATATAGCTGGAAATCTGAGAGCATTTTCAACTCAAGGTTTTAGATGCAAATCTTGTAACAAACGTTTTCGCCGTTTACCTTTAACTGGAAAGTGTCCCTCCTGTAAAGGTTTTTTAACTCTTACAGTTTATCGTGGCGGTATTGAGAAATATTTAGATGCTGCTCAACAATTAATCAATAAGTATAATTTGCCAGATTATTATTCCCAAAGAATAACTCTGATAAAAGAAGAAATTAGTTGCTTGTTTGATAATAATAAACCAATACAATTGAGTCTTTTGAAATTTACATAGAAAGCTTTTCTATATCACTTACCTTTCTATACTTGGTGAAGCGCTATAAAAAAAATTTTTCACCCAAATTCATATTTGCGGCATACAAGAAACAATAAAACTGGTCTAAAAACTAGAACTAAACTACTAAATACTTTGGGACAAACTTCCAATCATGCGTTATCTTTAGCGTCAGCTACTTCTTTATCCTATTCTGTTGTGTCATACCATTTGCGTCTCTTAAAAAATGAAGGTATAATGACCCGTACAGGAAAAAGACCTTACAATTGGTTACTAACTGGTAAGGGTCAAAAACAACTTATTAGCTAAATTTTGGTTTTTTACGGAAGCATTTTCTGAAATCTTCTCTCATTTCAAAGCGGGTTCTTTTTGTGTTCTGCAAAACATTATCTTTCTATATCTCTTCTTTATTTTACGGGATTGTAATTTTACTCTTTTTTTAATCCTATCTAATGAAAATTAGAGGTTAGCTATACATAAAATTAATAATGCAGGAGAATACTATTTGTTTCATTCGAGTTAGAATAAGGTAACCAAAATGAGTAGAAAAAGAAAAGATAGTAGTCCAATGCCTGCTGCGAGCGCTGGTCTTCTTAGGTTTTTTGAAGAAGAGACTGAAGGCATAAAAATTAGACCCGAATTTTTGGTTGTACTTGCTATAGTTGTGATTATTGGTTCTGTTTTAGCAAACATGTTCTTTGTTGTCTAAAAAAATATCTACCTATCATCAACTATAACTTCCATTCTCTGTACAGAATTTAAGTTTAAGAAGATGTCCCCTCTTTCTTCTCTGCTTGCAACTTGAGGAACTGGTTGAGCTATTGTGGCTCTTAATACCACTGCTTCAACATCTGAAATCCAGATTCCAGCTGGTTCCTGAGTTACCGCAATTAAAGTCCCTTCAAAACCATATGCAGGATCAACAATAATCCTTAATCTTTTACCAATGTTTCTCTCGAGCATATGAACTATTGAGGGAGGTATTTTTTTGTCTGGCATAAGCCTCGCAGAATCTTAATGATCTATGTCATTAAGATAAAACAATTACTACAGTAAAAAATTGCAAATCCATGGAAGATTTTTAATCTTTATTATCTATTAGCATCTTTATTTTGATATTTTACTGTTAAATTTTAATTATTATTTTTCATAAATTATTATTTAAATTGTATTAATGATCTGATCTTTTTTTCATTAGATTTAGTTAAATTTAATAGTTCTATTAGACTCCTTTAAGAATCCTGTTTGAAGTGAAGAACATGTCTACTGAAAATTCTCTAAATAATTCAATGGATGGTGCACTAAAACACTATTCATCCATGTTCTTTCTACCAAAACTTAAGCGAGCTATTCTATTGTTGATAGTTTTTTGCTTTGGTTTGGTGAGTATTTCACTGGTTGTTCTTTTTCCTTCCTTTAATGGATTCCTTTATAGTCTTATTTTAGGTATGATCCTTTTTGCTTTAACTTTATTTTTAGATTTCATAACAAGTAAAGTGTTTCTAGGTCCAGATCCGATTTATATCCTAAGAAGAATTTTGGCGCTTTCTCTATTTTGTTGGATTATTTGGTCTGGTTTTTTGATTTTTGGATCAATTTTTGGAATTATTTTTAATAATAGCTTGTTGTGGTTTAAACTTGCCTTTTTAGGTTTTTCTGCGGTGCTAACTTTTCGTGCCGTTATTTTCATTTCAACATCATCAGCTGGGATACTAAGAAATCTGCTAGCTTCTTTCATTCAACCTTTGTTTCAAATACTTGTTTTTGTGACTTTTTGGCAAAATATTTCGGGTTCTATTTCTTTTCAATTTTTGCCTTTCTTATTTGTTTCTTCATTCCTGAGTTTTTTTTCAGCAATTTTGTTTATTTTTATGCTGGATCGCATAGGGAACCAAAAATATGATGTGCCCGCTATTTCCCTTTTCAGAGCTTTTATGCTAAATTGGGTAGTTGGTTTGAATGCCCCCTTTGAAAAATTACTTGAAAAATTAGGAAAAAATGAACTTATTGAAGTTATGCTTATGAAATTTGATGCTTTCAAAACAAAAGCAGCAATCATTGTTCCTTTTGTTCATCCTGGGCCTTTTAAAAATATTGGTAGTAGCTTATTGCCTTCACAACTAAAAGAAGGATTTGAAAAAGAATTCAATTGTGATGCTTGTGTACCCTTAGGTATTCTTGGGCATGAACTCGATTTGGTGTCGCAAACTCAGAATAATAAAATTATTAAATCTGTGATAGATGCTTCAAATTTCGCTGCAATAGAAGATAAAGCGAGTCCATTTGTTAAAACGACAATTGATTCTGTTACTTCTTCATGTCAAATCTTTGGAAAAACTGCTTTTCTCTCTTTTACTCTTTCACCTCAAACAACTGAAGATCTTCCACAAGAGTTAGGAAAATTTGTTCGAGATGAAGCAAAAAAACAAGGAATCGATTGCAGCATTGTAGTTAATGCACATAATAGTTTAACTGACCAAACAGAGATGAATGTTTCTCTAAAAACTTTAAAAGAAGTAGCATTAAAAAGTCTTAAAAAAGCGATCTCTTTACCCCACTATCCCTTTGAAATCGGGATTAAAACTATTTTTCCAACTGATTTTACTCTGAAAGATGGTATGGGTCCGGGTGGCATAACTTCACTTGTAGTTAATGTTGCAGAACAGAAAACTGTTTATGTTGTTATAGATGGAAATAACATGATTTCTGGTTTGCGCGAAAAAATTATTTTAATGCTTAAATCCAACGGTTTTCATAAAGCTGAAGTTTTTACAACCGATACACATGCAGTAAGCGCAATCGTTTTAGGACGACGCGGATATCATCCCATAGGAGAAGTTATGGATAAAGAACTTTTGTTTAGTTATATTTTAAAAACCGCAGAAGTTGCTACAACTAATTTAGAACCCTGCAGCGCAGGATGTATTCAAATTCTAGTTCCTGACGTTAGAGTTATTGGCGAAGAGAGATTAAACTCTCTGTCTTTGTTAGTTGATTCAGCCCTCCAAAGAGCAAAAAAAATTGTTTTTCCAATTTTTGGAACTGAAGGATTATTATTAATTATCTTGCTTGCTCTACTTTGACCAGAAACAGATTTTAACTTAGTTCTTTTTTTCATTAGGTTTTTTTGGGTTGTTTCTTTTTGGTTTCCTTTTTAGTTTTGTTCCACAGATTGAACATGAAGATACTTTATAATTGGATAAAAATTCTTTATAGCATGCTGGACAATACCGAATCCATTTAAAAATTTTGCGAATACCTCTTGTTGTAAGTGGAATAAATTCAATTTTCATTTGGCTGGCAACATTTTGTATTGAATAGTCATCTGTTACAATTTTAGGCTTAAGACCATCTATTTGTAATTCTAAGGCAATTGCTAAAACATCCAAATCAGTTTTAGATAGCAAATGTAAATCTCCCGTTTTATTTGCAATAGTTTTAACTTTTGTTTTGTGTTTTTCAAGTGGATTTTTCAATTGAATTTTTCCATTTTCTATAGCCATTTCAAATCGCAATAGTAAAATTGAATTCCTCTTTATTTCGTCTCTAACTTTAGGTACTGTAATGTTACGTCTTTTTGAAGAAAAAGGATCATAACCCGCAATAAAAGCTGAAGTATCCAGAACTACTGTGTTTATATCCTTATCATCATTATTTACCAGATTTTCATCCCATTCCTTTGAAAAGAAGTCTACTTCTGAGACGATGATAAAAATCGTCTTCAAATCTTATGAAAGATGTGCAATTTTTTGATTGAGACACTGATAGGATAGGAATTTCTGATGTTAGCGTTTGTCGATAGTTACCATCAATTTGAATAACCATTCTTTTAGGTCTGATCACTTTTATTGAAACTTGTGATTTTGCTGAAAAAACTAGTGAATGAAATACTGTTAACGAACAGATTGGTGTAAGGACGAAGGCATCTATTTCTTTGTCTAAAACAGGTCCTCCAGCAGATAAGGAGTACCCTGTTGAGCCTGTTTGAGTAGCAATTATCAATCCATCAGTTTGACATTTTAGAATTGGCTTTGTGTCCTTGAATATTTGGGTGTAAATGATTTTTGAAGGTTCTCCCGTAGAAATAACAATATCATTTAGCGCATCTGGATATTTTTTTTGATCTGCAGAAATAGAAAGTTTATTGGATTTCTCAATTTTATATTCACCTTTTATACATTTGTCCAAAGCAATGAAAGCGTCTTTAGGTTCAACTTCCGTTAGAAATCCTCGTACTCCCATGTTAATTGCCAATATCGGTGGTTCAGGTTTTGGAGCTGAAATTCCAGCTCTCAATATAGTTCCATCTCCTCCTATAGTTACTATAAAATCTGTCTCCATTTTATCAAGGGGAATGGCTCTTTTTTTGGTATCCATTTTTTCTGCAAGAGTATCTTCAATAAAAACTTTTAACCCTTTTTTTTCAAGATACTTTGATATTTTTTCTGCAAGAATTATTGCCTGTTTTTTATCATACCTAGCAACAATTCCTGCAGTTTTAAACAATTTTTTCCCTGATTGATTACTAAAGAGTCCTAAATCTATAATGGTTTCTGTGGAAATAGTGATTATTAACTTTATTGAGAATCAAATTCTTTCTTATTTTTCTTTAACGGCTATATTATTTGATATTATTTTTTTCGTTTTTCCATAAAAAACTTATTTTTTCAAAATTATAGTTTTTATAATTATTGGAAATTGCTTTAGAGTTCAACAAACTGTGTTTTGTTGATGCTTTTGTATCCGCTTAATATTTGTTGCGAGAATTATAGTTTTGATATAATCAACCCCTTAGAGTAATGATTGATATCTGCAAAATCAAAATAGTTTTTTGATTAACTCTAATCTCTTTTTTTCTGGAACATATTTAAGAGCGAGAGTCTCTTAACGTTATCTTTGTAAAGGTGAAAGTTTTGTCTCAACCAGTTTATGGAAGGATAACGAACTATAGAACAGGCTGTAGTATGCAATACCAACGCGAATGTCTAATTCAATTTAATCATGAAGATTTAGTAGCCCATAAAGGACCGCTTGTGGGTCAAAAAGTGGTTTGGAAGGGTAAAAACAAACAGTTTATTGGTAAAATCTCAGGTTTCCACGGAAAGCATGATCTTCTTAAAGTCAAATTCAAGAAAGGAGTACCTGGTCAAGCAATAGGAGCCTTAGTCGAATTACTCGGTTAAATAGGAGTGTTCTTTTATTTCCGGCAAATATTACCAGACTATTTTTTTAAAAATGAGTAGAAACCGAAAACAAGTATCAAATCAAATTATCTCAACGGATTAATTGACTGATTTAAACATAGAACCGTCCAGTTCCAGTTTTTTTTACTTTTGCAAACATACCGCCAGCGATATAATCGATCCAATTTTGTTCTTGCATGCTAAAATTAGCCTGATGACATGTTACAGCTCTCTCTCTGGAAATGGCTCCTGCACTAGCAAGTTTTGATTTGATGCTTGCTTCAATTGCGAAATGAATTCCTGATGTTGCTTCCATAACCTAACCTCCTTTTACATTTATCCAATATTTATAATAAAATAGAAAAAATAGAATACCTTTAAAAAAGACACCTAAATAACTCTATCGCTATACTTATATATATGTATGGGAGAGCCTATTTAAAGGTTGTCTATTAAAAGAATAAAAAACAATGTTTCGTTAATGTGTTTAACGACTCAATTTGAAGTATAAAAAAACTTGGCACAAAGACCAAGTGAATTCGAATACTTTTTATTTAAAGAAAGATCGCTTAAAAAAAAATCTCTATTTTTTTATGGTTATTTGGATTAATTTTTGTATGCTGCCCTCTGATTTTCTTATAATATCCTAAATCGGTTTTAAAAACAAAGATAATGGTACTGAAAAGTTGATCCTAAATCTATATATGGATGTTATTTAGATTTTCTTTATTTAGAGTAGACTATCGGTGATTGTATGAGTAAACCCGTTGACGTTGGAACTTTAAGAGTTGGTGGATACGTGATTATAGACGATATTCCTTGTCGAATTGTTGATATTACTAAATCAAAGCCTGGAAAACATGGTTCTGCAAAAGCAAGAATAGTTGCCATTGGAACCTTTAATGGAGAGAAAAAAAGTATAGTTAAGCCAGTTAGTGCTAAAGCAGAAGTTCCCCTTGTTGATAAAAAACCTGCACAAGTGTTTGCTTTAAATCCTAACGGTGTTCAACTCATGGATCTTGAAACTTATGAGTATATTGATGCTCCTTTTCCGGAAAATGAGTCAATGAAAGCTAAGCTTGTAGTAGGTGCTGAAGTTGAATATTGGAAAATAATGGGTAGAATCAAAATAACGAGAGTAAAAGAGAAATAGCTAACTGTCAATTAATTTTTAAAACTTTATTTCTGTGTTTCCTACCCCTTAATACTGAAGCCAATGATGCAAGAAGAGCCGTCTGATTTTGTGAAGATATCTCATTGGGGACTGAGGCTTTAATTCCTTCTTATATAATCCATCTGTACTACTACTTTTGTAAATTGGTTTACACCTCTTTTTTTGGTGCAATAGATATTTAAATGCGCTTAAGTGGTTCTAAAGTTGGAGAAACTAGATGGTTTTAGATCGATTAGGCACATCTCTTTATGGAGCTTTAAAAAAAGTTTTCAGAGCTTCAATTGTAGACGAAGCTACAGTCAAAGAACTTGTCCGAGATATACAAAGAGCCCTTCTCCAAGCAGATGTAAACGTAAAACTCGTTTTGGAAATATCTAAACGAATAGAAGAACGAGCACTTAAAGAAAAAGTTCCACCTGGAATCGCAAGACGTGAACATGTGATAAAAGTTGTTTATGAAGAATTGACTCGTTTTGTAGGTGATAAACCTGTTCCAATAAAATTAGACCCTGGAAAAAGGAGAATATTGATGTTAGTTGGAATACAGGGTTCGGGAAAAACTACAGCAGCTTCAAAACTTGCTCGTTTTTTTCATAAAAAAGGATTGCACCCCGCTTTAATCTGTGCTGACACCTATCGTCCAGGTGCGTTTGCCCAACTAAAACAGTTGGCAAAACGAATTAATATCCCTGTTTATGGGGATTTAACTACTAAAGATCCTTTAAAAGTAGTTTTTAAAGGTCTAAAATTATTTGCTGACAAAGATCTTGTAATAGTTGATACTGCAGGCAGGCATAAGGAAGAACATGATCTTATCAAGGAGATGAAAAAACTTGAAAAGAAAATTCAACCTGATGAAGTAATAATGGTAATTGATGGTACTATTGGTCAACAAGCTCTTCTTCAAGCAAAAAAATTCCATGAAACAACTCCAATAGGAGCCATCATAGTAACAAAATTGGATGGTTCAGCACGAGGTGGAGGTGCACTATCTGCGGTAGCAGCAACAGGTGCCCCCATAAAATTTGTTGGTACCGGAGAAAAAATTGAAGATTTAGAATCTTTTATACCCGCTAGATTTGTTGGTCGACTTTTAGGAATGGGGGATTTAGAGACCCTTCTAGAAAAGGTTCGTGAAGCTGAAATAAAGGTTCCACAGAAGAAAGCTAAAGCAATTCTTAGTGGTAAATTTACGCTTACCGATATGTATGAACAATTTGAAGCAGTAAAAGGAATGGGTACCTTTAAAAAAATTTTTAAAATGTTGCCTGGCATGTCTTATGATGTACCAGATGATATGTTAAACACTGCTGAAGGTCGTCTTGAGAAGTGGCGTGTTATTATCCAATCAATGCGAGTCGAAGAAAAAGAGAATCCCAAACTTTTGAATTCTTCTAGAGTAAGACGTGTAGCGCGGGGATCTGGAACAACCGAAAAGGATGTCAAAGATCTTTTGAAACAATATGTGATGATGAGAAAAATGCTGAAGAGGTTCAAACGAAAAAAGAAACTACCTTTTATGGGTAAAGGGTTTCCAACTAGTTTCAAGTAGGAATCTAATTATGGATTTTTTAGAAAACGCGTTTGAAATGATTAGAAAATATTCCTTGTGTGATCATTGTCTAGGTAGGCAATTTGCTCTTCTAGGTTATAATCTCGAAAATACACAAAGGGGACAAGCGCTTAAACTTGTATTAGTTTTGCACTCGAGTAAATTATTTTTAGACGAAAAACCTGTTGGAGCAAATGACCTCAAAGTTTTAGTAGAAAACGCCTTTTCTTCTGAAGCCAAACAAGCACTTCAACATTTAGAAAAAACGGATTTAGTAGAAACACAATTAGACCCTTGTTTTTTATGTAATAATACTTTTCAGAATTTAGAGACTTTGATCCAACTAATCCTTAAGCGTCTTTCAGATTATGAATATTCTACTTTTTTAGTTGGGATAGAATTACCAGTTAAATTCGAAGAACGCAATGATGAATTCAAGTCTTTTTTTAATATTATTTATGGGGAAAGTATCCGACATGAATTTGCGCGATTAATAGGAAAAAAAATATCTACCTTATCAGGAAAAACACCGGAATATAAAAACCCCGACATTTCAATAATAGTAAATCCTTTTACAATGAAGATACGTCTTCAAATAAATCCGCTCTTTGTTGGTGGAAGATATAAAAAACTCGTCAGAACAATCCCACAATCAAAATGGCACTGCTCTAAGTGCCGAGGTAAAGGTTGTGCAAACTGCCATGGAACAGGGAAATTATACGATGAGTCTGTAGAAGAATTAACTTCAGAATTACTCTTAAAAAATTCAGAGGGTGAAAAAACTAAATTTCATGCTTCAGGAAGAGAAGATATTGATGCTCGAATGTTGGGAAACGGACGCCCATTTGTTATTGAAGTTTCAAAACCTAAAAAAAGGTTTATTGATTTAGAGCTTTTACAAGCAAAAATTAATAAAAATGCTGCAGGAAAAGTGGAAATTTCTACTCTAACATATGCAAATAAAGATTTAGTCAGACGCTTAAAAAAAGGTGAATCTGCAAAGAAAGAATATCGAGCATTAATTGAGTTCGAAAAAGAAGTTTCTGAGGGGGCTTTATCTCTATTAGAAGATAAATTAACTGAAACTATGATAAAACAACAAACACCAATCAGGGTTTTACATCGTCGAGCTGATTTAATCCGAGAAAGATACATATATAGCGTTAAAGTAAAGACAGTGTCACCTAAGAGGGCCGAGCTGGAAATTCTTTGCCAGGGCGGACTCTATATTAAAGAATTAGTTTCAGGAGATGAAGGACGAACAATGCCTAGTGTTTCAAGTTTATTGGAAAACCAAGCGAAGACTCTCGAACTAGACGTTTTAAACGTCATTTTAAATAATAAAAAGTAAGTGAAAAAAGGATGACTGGTTCAAAAGGATATTATACAAGAGCTCGCAAATTATTAACAAAACCTATTCGCGAGACAGGTAAGTTAAACATCAGCAAGTTACTCACTAAACATGAGATAGGATCTAAAGTTATTATTAAAATGGATTCAAGTGTTCAAAAAAGCCTACCACACAAACGATTTCATGGAAGAATCGGAATTATTCTTGAAAAACGTGGACGAGGCTATGTGGTTAGTGTTACACAAGGTAAAGCAGTAAAGACTATAATTGTAAGATCTGAACATTTAGAACCATATGCGGGTAATTAAAATGAATAGTAATGAACTTAAAGAAAAAAAGCTTGCTTTGCCACAAGTAAAGAAAGTATTAGACTCTATTGGCGAAGAAAATTTAGATCAATTTCAAAGACGTACACTTGATTATGTGAATAAATTCTCCAAAGTGAAAACTACAGACTCAAAAAAACTTTTGAAAAAACTTGTGAAAGATTTTCATCTAGATGAATCAGAAGCTGTTTCAGTTATTAATTGTATGCCTAGAAATGTTGATGAGTTACGTGTTTTTCTTGCTGGTGGTAGAAAAATAATCGAAATAGCAAAATTAGAAAAAATAATAGCGCTTTTAAACGATTCTAGGCGCTCAGAATGATCTTGGTTTAGCTAAAGTATTTTTAAGCAGTAAGAGTCAATAAAGATAAAGGATTAGGGACCATTATGGAGAAACGATACGAAGAATATGCTTATGTGTTAGATTTTTTAACTCATGGTAAACCAGGTTTTAGACCCACTGGAAGAGCAGGATATCGAGCTGGTGCTCTGATCCAATGTATTGGCGAAGAATTTTTTACTTTATTAGAAGCTTTAGTAAAGGAAACTTTAATGCTTGCCCCTAATGATCGAGTGTATGTAGGTCGAGCCTCAAGAAACGAGGTCACATATATTATTGGTCGAGTAGGTTTTGAAGAATTAACAGCTGCAGCTAGAGCTGAACTTTCTGGAGTTATAGGTACTATAGTTCAAAATCGTGAAAAATGGTTTGTTAATTTTTTTAACACTGCGCGTGCTATTACACCAAGAATGCATGCCTTAGAGTTGGTACCTGGAATTGGGAAAAAATACATGTGGCAAGTTATAAATGAACGAGAGCGTCGTCCTTTTGCGAATTTTGATGATTTAAATCAAAGAACTGAGTTGCCAAATCCTGTAAAACTTGTGGTTAAACGAGTCTTAGAAGAACTTGAAGGAGACAGTAAGTACAGATTATTTACTCGAGCTCATTAAATAATCAAAAGGCATGAGACTTGAGTTTTTTTCAAACTGAACTTCTGATAAAAGAACATGGAATAATCCCAAATAAAAAAATGGGACAAAATTTCATGATTGATTCATCAATTTTTCATAAACTTAGCGAATATGCTTCACTTTGCAAGACTGATGTAGTTTTGGATGTTGGAGCAGGATTTGGTTTTTTTACAAAATTTTTAGCTCAAATTTGTGGAAAAGTTGTGGCAGTTGAAAAAGATAAAAAAATTTTGGAAGTTTTAAAAGACCAATTAAAATCTTTTAAAAATGTTTCAATCGTTAAAGGTGATATTCTGAAGGTAGATCTGCCAAAATTTAACAAAATTGTTTCCATTCCTCCCTATTATTTATCGTCACGTTTGATATCTTGGTTGTTTCAACAGAAAATAGATTGTGCAGTCTTAATTATGCAAAAAGCTTTTACAGAAAAACTTTTGGCTTTAACGGATACAGATTCTTACGGATGGCTCACCATTATTTCACAATATTACGCTAAGATAGATCTTCTAGATGAAATAATGGCAGAAAAATTTTATCCTAAACCCAAAGTTGACTCTGCTATAGTGCGAATATTTCCTTGGAGTTCTCCACCTTTCGAAGTTTTTGATCCACAATTATTCAACAATGTTATAAAATACCTTTTTACAAATCGAAACAAGAAACTTCCTAATGCTATTCGACCATTTCTTAAAAAAAACTTCAATTTTTCAAAATTAGATATTCAAAACTTTTTATCAGTTTTTTCCTTTCGAGAAAAACGTGTGAGACAATTATCTGCAAAAGAATTTGGAGATTTGATAAATGACCTCACAAAATAAAACAGTATTTTTCCAAAATTTTAATTTCATCATCAATGAAAATGTATACGAACCAGCTGAAGATTCTTTTCTTTTTGCAGAAAAACTTGCGGTAAAAAAAAATGAACGCGTTTTAGATATAGGCACTGGAAGTGGAATATTAGGAATTTTATCTTCCATAAATGCCAAAGAAGTTGTTGGAATCGATATTAATCCCTATGCTGTGCAATGTGCAAAAAAAAACGCAAAATTAAATAATGTAATGAATTCTATTTCCTTTATTCAAGGGGACTTATTTGGGCCTTTAAAGAAAACGGAACTTTTTGACTTAATTCTTTTTAATGCTCCTTATTTACCTGAAACTGAAGAAAAATCCCTCACCTGGATTGAAAAAGCATGGGCTGGTGGTTCAAATGGACGTTTGGTGATTGATTCTTTTCTTTCACAAGTAATAGATTATCTTGCTCTCAATGGGCGAATTCTTCTTTTACAATCTACCCTTTCAGATGTAAAAAAAACACTGTTTTGTTTTGCAGAAAAAAATTTTGAAGCTACCATAATTGCAAAATTACCCGTCCCTTTTTTTGAAACTATAGTTCTCATAGAGGCTATGTTCTGATTACAATTTCTGTTTTTCCTTCACTGAAAAAACACCTTTTTTTCGTCCTATTTTTGAAAAATATTTATTTCTCTGCCAATTTTGTGTCTTTTATTAGTATCTACTAATGAATTAATATTCAATATTTCCTCTTTTTCTGCACTTATTTTTTCGAAATTTTCTTTTTTGAAAGGAAAAACTCTTTTAAATCCAATATTCTCTGCTTTTTCTTCAATATTCATGGTAACTATTTGACCTGAACGTGTTTTCAAGTAAGGCGTAACAAATACACATCTACAATCTTTCCTTAGCACCTTATATGTTTCATTTAAGAACATGAAATATAGCTTGTCTAGTTTCATTATGATTTTTTTAGCATATGGTATCGTAGGCACTTGTCGTAATGCTGGACCCAAGTCTGGTTCTGTTGCTACACAATCTATTTCATTATATCCTATCTTTTTGGAAAGGTCTTTAATGTCTCCTTGTATTGCTCGATATTCTGGATTTAAGAGTTCATACTCTTTGCTTAACCACTCCAAATTTCTTTCAGTAGATTTGATACACCAAGGATTTATATCAACGCCAATAACTTTTGATTTGGCTAATAATCCCTCTTGTAGAATTGTACCTACTCCGCAGAATGGGTCAAGCAACACTTTTTCTTGAGTGCACGAAGACAAGTTTATCATTATTTTTGCTAATCTTGGTGGGATTCCAAAAATTTTTCGCTGTACAGGTTTTTCTATGTCTCTTTTTTGAAATTCAAAAGGATTATGTACTGCTTTTGTGGTAGATACCCATGTTTTGTTTTTATCTATGCAGATAATTATTTCTGCCTTACTGCTGATTAGTTTCTTTTTTATCACTTCCACATGACTAAGTTGTGGAAGTTTTCTATCTTTAGAAAATCCCATAAATCTTGATTTTTTTCCTTGTTCGGATAATTTTCTTTTGATAATACTCCCAAAGAATCTTTGTGATGCTTTAGTTATTTTATGGAATCTTTTTTCTGAACAATATACACTAACTCCAAAAAACGTTTTTTTTTCAGAACTACATAAACCATCAATTATAGTGGTGTCTGAAACTATGTTTTCAACTTCTTTTTTTGAAGGTTTATCTTTTTGAAGAATAGCTTTATCGAGAATATCGGTTGGAAATTTTGTTTCAATTTTACCGATCTTTATTGTTCCTCCCAAACTGTCAATTATTGTAGGGTCAATTTTTTTTTCAAAACGAACAATAAAAAACTCTTTTGAGATTGATAAAATTTTAAATTTGCTTTGTTTGCTTTCTAAGAAAGCTATTAGTTCCGCTAATGATAATGTCCAATTTTTTCCAGGAATAACAACTGAATTATACATTATACTATTAATAGCTTCAATATTAGATAAATACCCACTTCTTGGAAGTTTGTTACACTGTTTTCTTGTTTATTACACTAAATTGTCTGAAATTGTTTTAATAATCGTTGAATAAGGCTGCAAATCGTTTAAATATTTCTAATAAGGATATGCTAAAAAGGGATATTTCATGCATGCGAGAAATTATCGACCTGTAGTAGGACAAGCTTATACCAGAAAAAAGTTTGCAAAAGGTTTTCCGCCTCCAAAAATAGTGAAGTTCACTATGGGCGATACCAAGGCTGCTTTTGAATATGAACTCAGCCTTATTGGCTTAAAAAGAGTTCAAATTCGTCATAATGCACTTGAAGCTGCGAGAATTGCTGTGAATCGTATTCTTAATGATAGACTACTAGAAGAATACTTTTTAAAAATTCGTCCTTATCCTCACCAAATCCTAAGGGAGAACAAAATGATTTTTGGAGCTCACGCTGATAGGCTTCAACAAGGGATGCGTAGATCTTTTGGGACTCCAACAGGGTCAGCTGCCCGGGTAGAACCTGGTCAAACATTAATAACTGTAAAAGTTAATACGAATGGTCTAGAAGCTGCTAAACAAGCTCTAAAAAGAGGCAGTTCAAAACTTCCAGTTACTTGTAAATTAGTAGTTAAAAAAACTGAACCTCCAAAAGCTCCAGATAAAGTAGAGCCGGAGAAGGAAAAAACTTGAGCAAATCCAACAATGAACTAATTTTGTGGTTTGACAAAGTACGAAATACTGATGTTCCTATTGTTGGAGGAAAAAACGCTAGTCTAGGAGAAATGATAAACGCTGGTATGCCTGTTCCGCCAGGGTTTGCAATTACTGCCTATGCCTATGAAAAATTTATAAAAGAAACAAAAATTAGTGCAACTATCTATAAAATAATTCAAAACACTATAACAGATCCTGAGAATCCGAAACAATATGATTCTGCTTCCAAAGAAATCCGCAAACTAATTGAAAAAACAAAAGTTCCAAAAGAACTCGTAATCGCAATCAAATCAGCATATGCAAAACTCAATAAACAACTAAAAACCAAAAACTCTTTTGTAGCTGTTCGTTCAAGCGCAACAGCAGAAGATCTTCCTGATGCTTCTTTTGCTGGGCAGCAGGATACTTTTTTGGATGTTAAAGGTTCTGATGACCTCCTTGATAAGGTTGTACACTGTTGGT
>Ga0255055_10001719_pt1 | contig 15707 bp, 11 predicted proteins | sample JV7_2_27_MG_FD_188633 | JGI IMG/M metagenome (GOLD analysis project Ga0255055, IMG submission 188633) | Seawater microbial communities from Jervis Inlet, British Columbia, Canada - JV7_2_27 | ecosystem: Environmental > Aquatic > Marine > Inlet | place: Canada: British Columbia | collected... | reverse complement strand
TCGAGCCTCTGTTCGCCGAAAAACCGGCGTTTCCAGGAGGCGGCCCGCTGCATTAATGGCGAACGGTTCCAAAAAAGCGGTGTGTGCCGAGCACTATTCATCGGCCGGGCCCTCGGCCAGCAGGCGTTGGAACTCCTCGGCGGGGATCGCGGGCGAGAACAGGAAGCCCTGGAACTCGTCGCAGTCGCGATCACGCAGGAACTGCAGTTGCTGCTCGTTCTCGACGCCTTCGGCCACGACGCCCAGCTTCAGCTGGTGCGCCATGGCGATCGTGGCCGACGTGATGGCCGCGTCGTTGTCGCTGCCTTCCAAGCCGTCGACGTACGATCGGTCGATCTTCAGGCAGTCCAGCGGGAACCGTCGAAGGTAGGCGATCGCGGAATTGCCGGTGCCGAAATCGTCGACCGACAGCCTCACGCCCATGGCCTTCAGCTCCCGCAGCTGATCGAGGATGTCCGGATCGCTGCGCAGCACACCGCGCTCGCTCAGCTCGAGCTCGAGCAGGTTCGGATCGATGCCGGTTTCTTGCAGGGCGCTCCGTACGACGTTGCAGATCTGGGACCGAACCAGCTGGCACAGCGATAGGTTGACCGCCATGCGGATCGGCGGTAGCCCCGCTTCGATCCAATCCCGCAACTGGTGGCAGGCGGTCAGCAGAACCCAGGTGCCGATCGTGACCATCAACCCCGACTCTTCGGCCAGTGGAATGAATTCCGCCGGGGAGACGGATCCGAGCTCGGGGCTGTTCCAGCGCAAGAGCGCCTCGGCCCCGAGGACGCGCTTGCTGGTCGCATCGACCAGCGGCTGATAGTGCAGGCGGAACTCGTCGCGTTCCAGGGCTCCACGCAGAGATCGCGTCAGCGCCATGGTTCTCTCGGTCATTCGGTTCAGCGAATCGTCGTAGGGGCAGACGAGCCCGCCTCCCTTGCGCTTGGCCTCGCACAGCGCGAGCTCGGCGTGCTGCAGCAGGCTCTCGGCGTCCTCGCCATCTTTCGGAAACAGCGCCACACCGACACTCGCCGACAGGAAGATCTCCTCGTCACCGGCGTGGAAGGCCCCGGACAGGGCGTCGGTCAGAGTCCGCGCGGCGGCTGCGGCCTGCTCCACGTTCTCGATCCCGGAGAGGGTAAGCGCGAAAACGTCACCGCTCAGCCGCGCCAGCGAGGAGGTGGTCGGTCCGGGCGCGCTCCTTCCCAGCAGGCCGGGCCCGCGCAGAGTCGCTCCCAGACGCTCCGCGGCCTGCGCCAGTATCTCGTCGCCGACGTGGCGTCCGAGACTGCTGTTGATCACCTTGAAGCGATCGAGGTCGATCAGCAGGGCGGCCACGCCGCCCGGACTGGTGGCCAGAGCGCCTTCCAGTATCTTTTCGAACATCGCCCGGTTGGGTAGGCCGGTCAGGCGGTCGATCGAGGTTGATCGCTGAATTGTTTCCTGCGCGTCCTCGACGAAACGCTGAGCGTCGCTCAGCATGCTGCGCGTGCGGTCCAGCTCTCGCAGGGTCTGGGCCATCCGGACGAGCTGCTCGGCGCGGCGAGTGATCAGCTGCCAGTTGAACGGTTTCTTGACGACGTCGCCGATGCCCTGCTCGAGTGCGGCGTTGACGTCCTTGTCGCTGTAGCACAGCGTCAGCGAGGGGATCTCACGATCCGCGGCCAGCTCCCGGAACGAGGTGAACAGGCGTCCACCATTGCCGTCGCGCAGCGCGGTATCGATCAGCGCCACCGCGGGGGTCTCGTGCCGGAGCAACTCGATGGCCTCGGCTCCGTCTTGGGTCAGACGGACCTCGAAGCCGGCGCGCTCGAGCCAGCGCACGCCCCACTTCCTCGCCGAAGAATCGCGGCAGGCGAGCAGAGCCCGACGCCAGTTCGGTTCGGCGTCCCCGGTCGGTCGCGTGTCGTCCTGATTCTCGGAAGGGTCCGTCGTCGTCGTGTAAAGGCTTGCCAGTTCCACGTGGTTTTCTCCCCGAGGTCCGATGGACATGACCGGGCGGTGTTATTCCTGCGGAACCCAGACTTCGATCTGGACAATTGCGTGCTTCATCCTGTGCCGGGTAGGAGCAACGGGCGTACCAGATCGCGCCGCCGGAATTTCCGGCGAGGCTCGTGGTGCTCCCCACGAGCGGGTCTTGAGCGTCAGGGGACACGCATCGAGTTGAAGATCAACGAGTTAGATGGCTCGGCGCTGCAATCGGGAGGCTGGTGATCGCGCTCGCGAGCGTCTCAAATCCGATGGGCGAGAGATAGGAGCTCACCGAAAATGCGGCGATTCGCCAAGATTTCATCCAAAAAAACGGCGGGTTCCGCCGGAGAAGCGGCGCGCGTTCAGTCGCGAAAGTCGTCGATCAGGAAGCCTCGAGGCGGCGGCGCGCGGTGGGCACCGTCACTCCCAGAAGCGCCGCGGTGGTCTTGACGTCGCCGGGGAAGCGCGTGACGAGCTCACTCAGCAGGATGCTTTCGCAGAGCTCCAACAGGTTCTGGCCTACGTATTCGTCGGTTGCGACGAGGCGCGCGAGCACGTCGCGGACTTCTGCCCAGGTGATCGGTCGGGGAGCGAGGCCCGTCTTCTCCCGGCCCGAGACCGACTGTAGACGCCGCCGGTAGGTCGTCTCGGGTATGCCGAGGACGGCGGCTCCTCGACGGGAGACGCCTTTCGCGGCGGTGTCGGCGGCCAGCACCAGATCGTCGCTCAGCCACTTGCCCAGCGGCAGGACGAGAAGCGCACCATCGTCGTCCGCCGAATCGATCTGTCGGGCCAACGCCGCACGGAGTTCTTCCAGCGGATCCCCGGACACGCCCGGCGCTGAAGGAGCGCTGCTCGTGGGGGCCGGCGTCCCCGCCGGACGACGATCGACCTCGCCGTCGTTTGCGGAGATCTCGACGCGGGCCGCGAGGCCGCCGAATTCCCCCGGGCCCAGCACGCTACCCTCACAGAGAAGCACGGCCTGCATGATCCTGTTCTGCAGCTCGCGGATGTTCCCGGGCCAGCCATAAGCGCTCAACAGCGCCCGTGCTTCCGGGCTGATCTCGCGAATGGCTTTGCGGTACATCGTGGCGTAGGTCTGCAGGTAGTGGTTCGCCAGATGAAGAATGTCGTCCGGCCGTTCGCGAAGGGCAGGGACGTTCAGGGTCACGACGTTCAACCGGTGGAATAGGTCCTCTCGAAAGCTCCCCTCGGCAACTCGGCCCGAGAGGTCCACGTTGGTGGCCGCGATGATACGCACGTCGACCGTTCGCGGCCGACTGCTCCCCACCGGGGTCAGCTGTCGTTCCTGAACGAAGCGGAGCAGCTTGCTCTGGACGTCGAGCGGAAGCTCGCCGATCTCGTCGAGCAGGATCGTAGCGCCGTTCGCCTCGGCCAGGCGCCCGACCTTGCTGTTCTGAGCGCCGGTGAAGGCTCCCTTCTCGTGACCGAACAGCTCGCTGTCGATCAGCGTTGCCGAGATCGCGCCGCAATCGACGATGACCAGCGGTTTGCTTCGTCGAGAGCTCAGCTCGTGGATCGTGCGTGCCAGAACCTCTTTGCCCGTTCCGCTCTCCCCGGTGATCAGTACGGTCGCGTCGGTGGGGGCGATGCGACGAGCCGTTGCCAGCAGCTCGTCCATCTGTTTCGACTGGTAGTTCATCTTGGAGACCTGGACGGCCCGGCGAAGGTCGTCCAGCTCGGCACTGAGCCGCTTACGCTCGTCGCTCTGTCTCAGGCGCTCCTGCTCGGCCAGGCGCGCGCGATCCAGCGCGACCGTCAGTTGCGCGGCCAGCGCCTCGAGGAACACCTGATCGGACGCGTCCAGGCGAAGCGAGCCGACCAGGCCGTCGAGGTAGAGGCAGCCCAACGATGCTCCGTGGGCGCTGAGGGGCACGGCGAAGCAGGATCGGTGACGCCGCTTGCGGGACAGGGGATCCGTGTCGGTCACGATCTGCTGCAGCGCGCGGCCCTGCTCGCACGCGTCTTCGACGAAAGCGGCCTCCTTCGACGTCAACGAGAACGATGCCGGCTCTGCGCCGCCATGATCGCCGCTCTCCCGTCCGCTCACCAGCTCCAGCTGACCTTCGTCGGTCCGGGAGAGAATGGCCACCCGTCCCGGCTTGACGGTCGAACGCAGGCGCTCGACCATCCGCGCGGCCAGGTCCTCGAAGTCGGACCCGGCGGCCACGACCCGGACCGAATCCCACAGCAACACCATGTTGCGGTAGTCCTTGGCCATGTTGCCGGTGAAGATTCCGGTCAGCCGGTCGAGATTCCCGGCTTCCTCCATCTCCGATCCCGGCTTCCAGAGGCATACCTGGCTTCCCCCGGAGCGTTTCGCCGCGTTTAGCGCCTGATCGGCACGCCGGATCAGGTCCAGCGAAGTCTCGACCCCGGTCTGGTCCGACGATGCGGCGCCGACACTGAACCCCAGACGAATCGCACCCTTGAGGAACGAGGCTTCGGAGAGGGTGCGCAGGATCTTGTTGGCCACGGTCTTCGCATCGGCGAGCGGTGTGTCGATGAGCAGGCAGGTGAAAATCGCACCGCCGTACTTCGCGATGTGGTCCGACTGGCGGACCGTCGAGCGCAGGCGGGTCGCGACTTCGCGGATGACCTCGTCCCCGGCGCTCCGGCCGTATCGCTCGTTCACGATCGCGAAGTCGTCGGGATTCACGAACATCATGGCGGGCGGTTTCCCCGTTTCCGTTGCGCTTCGCCGCGCCTGATCGAGCTTGGCCTGGAACTCGACGCGGCCCGGAAGCCCCGTGACCGCGTCGCCCAGGATTCCGGAGACGTCGCGCGCGTGCTCGGCCAGTCCCGCGGCGAGTGCGAAGAAGCGGTTCCAACGGCTTTCGCCCTCCCGCTCCTCCGTGAGGAACGGCAAGCTCCGTCGGCCGGAGGGTTCGGGGGCCGGGCACCGTCCGCTCTCGAAGCGCATGCCGATCCAGACGACCGTTCGAGGATCGGGCACCGCATCGCCCAGCCGCCGGCCCCGGTTCGCTCCTGGCGGCCCCTCGGTCGCCGCGGGTGCGGCCGCCAGGTCGGCGTCCCAGACCGAGCGGATCATCAGGCAGTCCTCGGACGTGTTTAAGATCTGGACGGATCCGCCGGCAGGGGGAGCGGCCCTGCCACCGTACTCCTCCGCGGAAGGGACGTCGCACAACTCCGGGACGGGCGGTGCCGAACCCTGGTGGAACAGCAGGGATTCACGACCTCCGCCCGCCGAAGTCGGTACGAAGACCGAGACCGAGCCTGCCCCACTGAAATCCAGCAAAAGCCGGCAATACGCCCGCAGGATGTCGGTCGATGCGATCACGCAGCCAAATATAGGCCGCCGAGGGGGAGTGCCAAGGCGATGGGTCGGGATCCCGGCCGGCGCCCAAAAAAAGAGCGACGGCCGGTCACTCGGTTGGGGGGAAGAAGAGTGGACCGGCCGTCGGCTTCGGAACGTGTACGGTCTCCTTGAGGAGGATCAGGGAGCCGCCGTATCACACCTGTCAGTGAGGTTCTGGGTCTGCACGCACAACCCGGCCTCGGGACGTTCGGCGGAAGCCGCGCCAAAGGTGCCGTAGGACCCCTCGGTCAGCATGTCGTGGCCCGCGATCAGGAAGAACAGCGAGTCGGTGATTCCCGTGTAATTGAACGTGTAGCTACCGGTGTTGCCGAGGCTGCAGTCCTGACCGGTGTAATTGTGTGTCGAGACCTGGCTCAACAGGCCGAAGTAGAAGTTGTTCGCCGTTGTCGCGCAGGTGGTGTTGTCGTAGGTGATGCTCAGCGTCTGTCCCGCCGTGTCGTGGCCGACTACCAGAATGTCCAGAGTCTCGCCGGGCGTTTCCACGCTGCCCCCGCAGTCCGGGTCATTGCCGTCGTAAAGCCCGTCTCCGTCGTTGTCCAGGCCGAGGGTGTCGCCGACCGTCCAGTTTTCGTTCGTTCCGGCGGTCGCCACCAGATTGCACGCGTTGTTGGCGTCGGTGTCGACCGAGCCGTAGTAGGGCGGATTGACGTTCTCCGGGTCCGGTGTGGGGTCGCTCTGGTGACACGGCGCGCAGATCGCGACGTTGGCGTCCGCGTGATGGGCCCTCAGGCCCGGTGCGACGTGGCAACCGATGCATCCCATCCCGGGTGTGTCGTTGGTTCCGTCGGAGGAACCGATGAACGGGTCGCGGTTGTCGCTCGAGGTGTGGCACAAGCTGCAGTCGGTGTTCATGTTGCTCGACGCGCGGTGCATGACGTGCTTGTTGTCCGACGGGAAGACCGAGCCCTTGGTGGATGTGTCGTCGGTGAACGCTCCGTGGCAGTTGTTGCACCCGTCGTTGTAGCGGTCGTACGCCTCGGCGCCGGGCGAGGAAAGGACGAATATCACCATCACGAGCGCGGCCACTGCGGCAAATGACGCTGTTCTCACGATGCCTCCTGCGCGATATCGAGACAAAAAGAGTGATATTTGCCTACGATTCGTACTGTTTTGGTCCATTGTGAAGTCATCGCCCCGTAGAGGTTGCAAGGGCCGGGCCATGCCGCGCCGGGGGCTCCGATCAACCGGCCGGTTTGCGGGCCGAGAAGTAGGCGCTGGTGATGAAATCGCCGGGCTGTGTGCCCTCCGGCAACTCGTCGATGATCTTGCAGTACAGCGGGTCGTTGTACTCGGTCATCGCGTCGACGAAGCCTGACTTCTCCTCGACGCGAACGTCGACCAGGCCGGCCGCGCGGGCCATGTGCTCGGTATCCTCGACCAGTACGGCGCCGGCGACGCAGCCCACGAGGGCCTCGACCATCTCGACGACCGCCGGAGGCAGCGGCCGGCGCAGGGCCAGGTCGGAAACCGCAACGCGTCCGCCCGGCCTCAGCACGCGGGCGATCTCGCGCCACACCTGCGCTTTATCGGGCGAGAGGTTGATCACGCAGTTCGAGATGACGACGTCCACGCTCGCGTCGGGCAGGGGTAGGTGTTCGATCTCACCGAGGCGGAACTCGACGTTTTCGAAGCCCGTGCTCTTGCGGTACGCCTCGATGTTGCCGCGGGCCTTCTCCAGCATCTCGGCGGTCATGTCGACGCCGATGGCGCGTCCTGTCGGTCCGACCTTGCGCCCGGCGATGAAGACGTCGAAGCCGCCGCCGCTGCCGAGATCCAGAACGACCTCGCCGGACTGCAGCGAGGCGATCGCCGTGGGGTTGCCGCAGGACAATCCCATGTTGGCTCCCTGAGGCAGGTCGCTCAACTCGGCTAGCGAGTAGCCGATGGCCTGTGCGGTCTGATCGGCCGTGGCCGACCCGCAGCACGTGGAGCCCTTTCGGGACGGACCACTCTCCTTGGCGATGCGGCCATAGCCTTCGCGAACCGTCTCACGGACACCGGATTTGTCGTCGAGCGTCTTGGAACCCATCTCACTTCTCCTTTCGCACAGCATCATTGTTCATCATGGGGAGGGGCCTCTTCCACCCGGCCGTCGGGACCGAGCGAATCGGGCAGCATTTCAACGAACGCACGGATCTCGTCGCGCACGCGACGGTAGTGCGGCAAGGCTTCCTCTTCGCTACGCGCGGACGAAGCGAGGCGTGGCGGATCGTCGAAGCCGGCGTGCACGACTCGCGTATCGCCGGGAAAGACGGGACAGCCCTCACGGGCGTAGTCGCAGACGGTGACCACGTAGTCGAAGCCGACATCGAGCAACTCGCGCACGTCCTTCGAGCGCTGGTCCTCGATCTCCACGCCGGCCTCAGCCATGACGCGGACTGCCAGAGAGTTGAGTTCGGCCGGGTCGACGCCTGCGGAGTAGGCCTCGATGCGATCGCTCTTCAACTGCCGGGCCCAACCCTCGGCCATCTGGCTGCGGCAGGAGTTGCCCGTACAGAGAAAGAGGATCTTCAGCTTCGGTAGCACGCAGCCAGCTCCTCGAGGTCTTTCTTGACGAGAGCCCTGGTGCGTTTCCTGTCGGCCTGGATCTGCGGATCGTCCTCCAGCGCCTGGATCGCGGAATCGATCGCCCGCCGCACCTCGGCCGGCGCCTCCGGACCGGCCAGGCAGAAGTAGTGCCAGCGACCTTCCTTGCGCCGCTCGACGAGTCCCGCCTCGGTCAGGAGGTTCATGTGCTTGGACAGCGTCGACGGTGCGAGCAGCAGCAGGCAGACCAACTGGCAGAGGCAGAGCTCGCCGTTTTTCAGGGCCATCAGCGCGCGCACCCGCGTGCGATCGCTGAGAGCCTTGCTGATGTTCAGGAAGCGCGACAGACCCACGGTACCGCCCGTATCCCGGTTTCGTTATTTCGCCACATGACGAAATATAGCATCAGAACCATGGCCTGGCAAGGAAGGGCGCATTTGCTAAACTTTCCGGTCGAGTCTGCGGTTGGACTGCGTCCCTATCGTCTAGTCAGGCCTAGGACACCACCCTTTCAAGGTGGCGACACGGGTTCGAATCCCGTTGGGGACGCCATTCCTGCCCTCCGTAGCTTTAGCGAAGGAGGGCCGTCTCCTCAACCAAGTCGTCGGGAATTGCGGTTCACGAGAACGGGTCCAGGACTTCGACCCCGGCTTTCTCGAAGTCGGACCGATTCCGAGTGACGACGGTGAGGCGATGTACAAGTGCGGTTGCCGCGATCAGGCTGTCCTTGATCGGCATGTTTCGGCCGGTTCCACGCAGGTTGGCGAGAAGTTCGGCCCACCGGAGTCCGGTGTCGGCTTCCCACGGGATACAGTGAATGCGCCGGACGCCGCTCGCGAACCAACGCTCGAGCCGTGTGCGACGCTTCCCACGAGGCAAAAGGAGAATGCCGAACCTGAGTTCACCGAGGATGACCGGATCTACGGCGATCTGACGTTCGTTTCGCTCGAGCCACTCGAGGACCTGGGGGGCCGGGTCGGGTTTGGTGGGCTCGCTCAACACGTTTGCGTCGACCAGATAGGTCACAGGGTGTCCGTGGACTCGGCCTCCACCGGCACGAAAAAGCCCTTCTCGGGGCAGTCCAGCAGCCATTCCACGAGACCTTCGTTCGGCGGTGGTGTTCGACGCACCAGCCGGTATTCGCCACAGTCGATTCGCTCGATCTCGAACTCCTCCCCGGGTTCGATTCCGTCCTGCTGCCGGAACTCCGCCGGGAGAACGATCTGGCCTTTGGTGGAGACGGTGGTTTTCATGCAGGTAAGATAACGTCTTACCCTTGGGTTGTCAAGGTTCGTCGGGCCCGATCATTGAGCGACCCGAGAAAGAGTCGCCACGATCGTGAGTTATTGATCCGGCGATTCTACAGCCGGTCGAGTTGCTGGACGGAACGGAAAGTCTATTGCTGTTTACAATAATAGACAATATTGTACTATTACGTGTATGACATTCGATTCTTTCATTAAAATTCTGTCCGGGCAGCCGTTCTTTGATCTCGCCATGGTCATGCAGTTGTCCGGTGAGAACAGGGCCCAGGTTCGCACCCAGTTGTACCGCTGGGCGAGGGCGGGCAAACTCGCTCCGTTACGGCGAGGGATGTACGCGCTTGCCGATCGATACCGCAAGGCCCCCATCAATCCGGCTGAACTCGCCAACTACATCTATCGGCCATCGTATCTGAGCGGTCTCTGGGCTCTCGGGTTCTGCGGCCTGATCCCAGAGAAAGTGGTGACGTTCACTTCCGTCACTCCGCGCGCTCCCCGCCGATTCGAAAACCCCCTGGGTCTGTTCGAGTACCGACATCTGAAACAAAGCGCCTTCTTCGGGTATCGGGTTGTCACGATCCTGGACAGAAAGGTCTTGCTAGCCGAGCCCGAAAAAGCGCTTCTGGATCTGTGGCATCTCAGCAAGGGACGATGGACCGAAGAACGGATGGGCGAGATGCGTTTCCAGAACCAGGACATTGTCGATCAGGCCAGACTGGTGCAATACGCCGCAGTGTTTGATTCGCCGCGACTGCAAGGTGCCGCTCAAGTCTGGAGTGAACTGGCACAGGTCGATCGGAGAGGGACGGTGGAGCTGTGAAGGAAGTATCGCTTGCGCTCGTGCGTGAGTTCCAGGATCCCGCGCAGAAGATGAACCTTCTTCGGGAGTATCTCCAGGCCTGCGTTTTGCGATCGCTTCACGAGAGTGAGGCTTTTCTCTGCCTATCGTTCGTCGGTGGAACCGCCTTGCGATTCCTCTACGATCTGCCTCGGTTCTCGGAAGGCCTGGATTTCTCGGTGGAGAATCACAGAGGTTACGAGCCCAAGAAATGGATGGAGAAATTGACGAGGGATATGTCGCTGGCCGGTTTTGACGTGGCCGTCAGGTGGAATGACCGTAAGACGGTACACGTCGCCTGGATGCGGGTCGGTGGGATTCTGAAAGAGGCCGGAATCAGCAACATGGTCGAGCAGAAGTTGTCGATCAAGCTGGAGGTGGACACGCGTCCGCCTGAAGGGGCTATCCTCGAGAAGCGCTTGGTGAATCGTCACATGCTTCTCTCTTTGCAGCATCACGATCTTCCTTCCCTGATGGCGGGCAAGGTCCATGCCCTCGTGACGCGTGGGTATCCAAAGGGACGAGACTGGTATGACCTGGTCTGGTATCGCGCCAAGCGTCCGCCGATCACTCCCAATCTCACCCTGCTCCAAAACGCGCTGGACCAGACCGAGGGTGAAGGCGCGATCCGCGCCGACAACTGGAGGAGCCAAGTGCGTGCCCGGCTCGAGTCACTGAGCGACGAAGACCTCAGGCGGGACGCCGCCGCGTTCCTGGAGCGGCGTCAGGATGCGGAACTTCTGTCGATGGAGAATCTTCGTTCGGTTCTCTGACGCATGGGAAGACGACCCTTGCCCAGCACCCTATTGGAACTCAGAAGGGGCGGCACAGCCCAAAAGAGACCAGCCGGGTCGACATTTCCCGACTCGCTTCTTGACAACCCGAGGGCTCGGGGGGAGCCTTGCGGATAGGCCTTGCGGCGCTGCAGAGAGGGGGCCGTACGTGGCACCCGAGCGAAGCGGCAACTCGAGCGATCAGCCCGCACCCGACGGGGAACGGACCGTCACCCGGACGGGGACGGGTGCGCCGACGACCTTCACTTCGGGCCGCATCCTGGGCAACCGCTACCGCGTCCAGGCTCCGCTCGGACGCGGGGGCATGGGCGAGGTCTGGCACGCCTACGACCTCAAGCTCCGCGTCGACGTCGCGCTGAAAACAGTGCTGCGCGAGCAGTTCGCCAACGAACGCATGGTCGAGCGTTTGCGCAGCGAGGTCCGCGCGGCACGCGAGGTCGTCTCGCCCAACGTCTGTCGCATCTACGACCTGGAGGAGATCGACGACCAGGAACTGATCTCGATGGAGTACATCGACGGCACGACGCTGTTCGACGTGCTGCGCGATCGGGGGCCTCTCGATCTTAGAGAGGCGACCGAGATCGCCTCGCAGTTCCTGCTGGGTCTCGATGCGATCCACCAGGCCGGCCTCGTGCACCGCGACGTCAAGCCGGAAAACATCATGATCACGCGCGCGGGCCGCGTCGTGCTGATGGACTTCGGCCTGGCCAAACAGGAGACCGAAAGAACCGGCACGGTCTCGGGCACACCGGCCTACATGTCGCCCGAGCAGGCACGAGGAGACCGGCTGGATGCCCGGGCGGACATCTTCGCCGCGGGCGTCGTGCTGGCGGAAATGATCAGCGCGGAGGGAATCCGGGAGCGTGAATCCCGGGCGTCGCTGCATCGCGGAGTTCATCAGGACCCGCCGCAGCTGCCGGACACCCCGTGGCACCCGGTCCTGCGGCGCGCCGTTGCGGGAGACCCCGAGCGCCGTTACGGGTCGGCACGCGAGTTGATTCGTGCCCTCGAGGAGATCACCACGCGCGCCGAGGGTGCGGAGGACCTGCGGCCCTACCCGGGTCTGGCGTCATTTACCGAGGAGGACGCCGCCTACTTCTTCGGCCGCGAGGTCGAGGTCGAGGAGGTGTGGAAGAAGCTGCGCCGTCCACACCTCCTGGCGCTGATCGGTCCGTCCGGGGCCGGAAAAACGTCCTTCCTGCAGGCAGGTCTGCTCGCGGCTATGCCCGCAGGGTGGCGGGCGGTCCGCTGCACGCCCGGCAACCGCCCGTTCAAGACGCTGGCCCAGGCGCTGGCGTCCGATCTTGCGGGCGACGCCGAGGCGATGCGCTTGCTGGTGGATGCCGAAGATCCCGACGCCGCCGTCGCGCTGGTCTCGCGCTGGCGCGGACGTCACGAGCACGCGCTGGTCGTCGTGGACCAGTTCGAGGAGCTGTTCACGCTGAACCCGCCGGAGGTGCAGGAGCGTTTCGCCGAGTTGCTCGGGCGGCTAGCTCTCGAGGCCGACGTCCACGTGCTGCTGTCGCTGCGGGACGACTTTCTGCTCCACTGCTCGGAACACCGTGCGCTCTCGCCGATCTTCTCCGAGCTGACGCCACTGCGGCCGCTTTCCGGTTCCGATCTGCGTCGGGCGCTGGTGCAGCCCGCCCTGAAGTGCGGCTACCGCTTCGAGGACGACGGGCTGGTCGACGAGATGCTCGCCGAGGTGACGCACGAGCGCGGGGCGCTCCCGCTGATGGCGTTCGCGGTGGCGCAGCTGTGGGAGCGTAGAGACAGCGAAGGCGGGCGGCTGACGCGTGAGGCCTACGAGCAGACCGGCGGAGTCGGTGGAGCGCTCGCCAGACACGCCGATGCCACGCTGGAGCGCATCGGCGCCGCGCGCCTGTCCATCGTACGAGAGATCTTCCGCAATCTCGTGACCGCCCAGGGGACCCGCGCCGTTCGGGAGATCGACGAGCTGCTCTCGGTTTTCGACGAGGCTGAGCCGGCACGCGAGGTCCTGCGCGAGCTGATCGACGCACGCCTGCTGACCTCCTTCGAGGTACCGCGGGACGAAGAAGAAGAAGGAGACGCCGCCCACCGCGTCGAGATCATCCACGAGTCGCTGATCGCGAAGTGGCCGAGGCTGGTGCGCTGGCGCACCCAGGACGCCGACGGTGCGCAGCTCCGAGACCAGCTGCGCCAGGCGACGTCGATGTGGGAAGAACGGCATCGCGCGGAGGATCTGCTGTGGTCCGGCGCTTCCTACAAGGAGTTCGAGCTGTGGCGCGAGCGTTATGCGGGCGGATTGACCTCGGCGGAGGAAGCATTCGCCTCGGCGATGACAAACAAGGTGGCACGCAGCAGGCGTCGCCGTCGTATCGCCGTGGGCGCCGCGTTCGCCCTGCTGCTCGTCGTGCTGGGCGTGGTCGGGTGGTCGGGACTCGAGCAGCGGCGAGCAAGGCTTCTGGCCGACGCGAACAATCTGCTGACTCTCGGACGCAGCCAGCTGGAGAAGCACCCGACGGCGGCGCTGGCCTACACGATCGCGAGTCTCGAGACGATCGAGACGATCGCGGCGCGCCGCTTCGCCGTGGAAGTGCTCTGGCGCGGGCCGACCGCGTTTTCCGAGAACGTGGGAACCGATGCGTTGGAATTGAGATTCAGTCCCGACGGCAAGTGGCTCTACGCGAGCGGTTGGAACGAGCTGCGCACGCTGTGGCACGAAGACGGTTCTCCGTCGAGGGACCTCCCCGAGTGGCTTGGTGGATTCAGCGGGGATGGCGAGTCCTATGTCAGCTGGAGGTGGGAAGAAGGAGTCGTCTCGGATTTCAAGGTCTGGTCGTTACCCGACGCGAGCCTCGTGCGCGCGCTCGATATCGGGCCGGCGAAGGGTCCGGGCGCTTTCATGACCAGAGGCGCAGCCGAATTGCTGGACCTGCGGTTGGACGAGGACGGACGGTTTGTCGCGCAGAGGTGGCCGCTCGACGGCGGGGGCCCCGAGCTGCTGGGCCGTCCGCCCGAGGACATCCGATCGACATTCGATATCGACCCGAGCGGCGAGTGGTTGGCTTACTCCGTGGACGACGAGGAGGTAGAGGGCGGGCGGAGAACGGACTACTTCGTCGTGCCTCTGGACGAGCTGGAGACCGTCACGCCGCGGGCTGTCGGGCGCGTGACAGAGATCTCAAATGAAAACCTGTGGTTTCATCCAGACGGTCGCCGCATAGCCACCCTGCATCAGGAGCCGGACGCCAAAGACCGTTTCCCCGACCTACCCGATTGGCAGACAAAGACGATCAAGCTCTGGTCGCTGTACGACGATTCGTCCGAGCCACTCCGGTCGTTCCCGAAGACGACCGTGGCGAATCAACAGCTCGGCCTGGACCGCTCGGGAGCCTGGATGGCGGCAGCCCAGGAGTGGGCCGGGACGGCGCACCTCTGGGATCTGTCGGCTCCGCCCGGCACCGAGCCTCTCGTGCTCCGGCGAGGGGAACTACAGGGGGCATGGGGTCTGGCGATGCACCCAGCCGGCAGCTGGGTTGCCGTCGCGGATTCCGGTACCGTGTCGCTGTGGCCGCTCGGCCGTACCTACCCTCACGTCCTGCGCGGGCACGAGCACGACGATGTCAACGCCGTGGTCTTCGACCCGGACGGCCAGTGGCTCGCGTCGGCGTCCATGGACCAAACCATACGACTCTGGCCGCTCGAAGACTCGGCCCGGCAGGAGCCTCGAATCCTCCACCGGTTCGACAGCTGGCCGCTGGGGATGAGGGTGTCGCCGGACGGACGGCACCTAGCGGTCGGAACATTCGGAGGAACAGTCTTCGTAGTGCCCGTCGCGGGTGGGCCGCCGAAAGAACTGACCGGCTTCAGTTCCCTGATCTGGGCGACGGCTTTCGACCCCACGGGGCGTCGCGTGGTGGCTGCGGGGGGCGCTGTGCCCGCCGACGCCGTCATTCGGGTGTGGGACCTTCAATCCGGAGATATCCAGGTACTGGATCCGGGGGACGAGAAGGAATTCGTGGGGCTCGAGTTCACGCAGACCGGAGAGTTGCTGTCCCTGCAGTTCGCCGAGCACTTCGAGTCGGCTCGAGTTTGGAATCTGGACACCGGTACGTCGGAGATGATCATCGACAGCCCGGACGAGTCGAGCCTTGCCGGCGCGCACGGTGGCAGCTTGATTCCGAACGGCCCATCGAGACGCCTCAGTCCCGACGGGCGTTACCTGCTGCTGGTCAAGCGCGATCCCGAAACCGGGGTAGTCGAACCGAAAGTCTACGATCTCGAGGAAGGTTCGTGGCTGATCCAATTGTCGCAGCGCGTGCTCTGTTCGGAAGCGGGTTGTAGCGCCGTGGCCTGGCACCCTTCCGGCCGGTATCTCGTGACCGGCAGCAGGGACGGTACGATCCGGGTGGTACCGCTGGAGGGTGGCGAGCCCCACTTGCTCTTCGGGCACGAGGCTCGATTGAGCCCTCATGGGCTGGCGGTTCATCCCGACGGCGACTGGATTGCCTCCGCCGCGAAGGACGGCACAGTACGTCTTTGGCCGATGCCTGACGCGGGTCCGCCTCTCTACACCTTGTCCCGCGACGAGTTGCTCGACCGTCTGCGCTCGCTGACCAACTATCGCGTGGTGGCTGAAGAGAAATCGCCCACGGGCTACCGCGTCACTTTCGATCGTCTTCCCGCCTGGAATGAGGTGCCCGCCTGGTAGGCACCGCCGCGGGTCGGTGCATAGTCGCTCAGTATCGCCAGTCCTGTCGTTTGCGTAGGACCTCCAGACGGCGAACTCGCCCCCAGTGAAATGCGCACCGCGGAACTCTGAAAACGCTCTACCATGTTGGTCGATCCCGTCTCGTGCGTACAATCGGAGCCTCGCAGAAGCGACTGCTCGAGGAAAAAGGGGAAGCGGATGCAAAGCAGATCCTGCAAGGGATTCGTTTGGAGTCTGGCCGTCGTCCTGGCCGTCGTCGCAGGCGCGGCTT
>Ga0255055_10001718_pt1 | contig 15708 bp, 7 predicted proteins | sample JV7_2_27_MG_FD_188633 | JGI IMG/M metagenome (GOLD analysis project Ga0255055, IMG submission 188633) | Seawater microbial communities from Jervis Inlet, British Columbia, Canada - JV7_2_27 | ecosystem: Environmental > Aquatic > Marine > Inlet | place: Canada: British Columbia | collected... | reverse complement strand
AAGAACCGATGATGCTGGCGGGCTCGAAAATAGCCGATACGATGCGGTTCGAAGAGTCACGCACTTTTGCCCGTGAGAATGCCAAGCCGGCGTTACCCGGGCCGACGACCTCGAAGTGCAGCTGACAAAGATCCCCGCCGCCGCTGATGCCCGGGACCCTGCCAAGGCGGGACAGACCGACGACCACGGACGCTCCATCCGATGTCGCTGTGGCGAAGAAGGCCGTCTGCTGGCCGTCGCTGCCCAGGAACCCCCCCTCGTCGCCAGCAACGAATCGCAGCACCGCGGGGTCGTAGAGAACGTGAAACGGCGTGTGGCCGACATCGGTGGCGCCGTCGATGGTGATCAGGACTGTCACCAGCTCGCCCACGGAGACATAGCCCGCCGACGCCACCATGCGGACGGTAGGAATCGAGGAGACCGGTGGGGTGTCGAGAGGATCGTCCGCGGGCGTGTACGACGACGGCTCGGATGCGGCCTGTTGCGGCGCCGGCTCGGGGGATTCCCCCTGAGTGGTCTCGGGGGTGCGCGTCGTGGCGGGGCCCGTGCGCGACGAGTCCGGAAAGACGGTCAACGTGTCCGCTCGCGAACCTGAGGCAGAGCTCCCCGACAGGCGGTCCTCTACCCTCGTGTCCGCCACGGCTCCACCACCTACGCCGGTGGCCGAGCGCGACGAGACGGAGCCGCGAGCGTCGTCGGCCGAGGCGCCGCGTGCGGCCGAGCTCGACGGGCTCTCTGAATAGGAGCGCGGCACAGCGACATCGCCAGGGGTGCGTTCCTCCGTGATCGCGGGATCGTCGCGCTGCGCATCAGGTAGACCGGGTTTCGCCTCTGCCGATTCCGGCGCGGCCGTACTCGAAACGACGGTCGGCGGCGCGGTCTTCTCCTCGGTGTCGCCCGTGGCGCGCCGCGGCGCCGCACCCCCCTCATCGCTCGGCTCGGCGTGCGGGACCGAGGGCGCGGCGGGCGTCTCGTCGCCTTGCCGCGTCAGATAGAAAACACCGGCAGCTCCGACGACGAGCACCGCGATCAAAACCAAGATCGTCGACTGGACTCGACCGGAGTCAGAACTCATCATCGCCGCCTCGATCGAGGATCCGCGGACGGATCTACGTACCCTGCAGCATGCCCGAGTACCACTGCACGAAGACCGGATCGCCGTTGACGTCGAGCACAGCCGAAGCGTCGCCGCCGCCGAGGTTCTGTCCCTCGATGCGGATCATTCCCTCGCCGCCGCCGAAGACCAGAAACTCCAGACGCACGACGACCTGCGAGCCGCTGACCTCGGTGGCCTGAGCTGCGCCGGTCACGGCGCGACCGATGAAGACCTCACCCGAGCCCGACGCGGGCTCGTCGAAGAAGCACGGCCCTGCCGGAAACAGGCTGCCATCCGTGCACGAGACGAACTTGCTGAACGCGTCGGGGTAGGTCAGCTTCATCGCCACGCCGGTGATCGGCTCGTCGATCTCCGTGATCACGACGTCGAGTGTGATCCGCCCGCCATCGACAAAGCTCGTCTTGAACTCGACCGTGTGGTCGGTCACGCCGGCGGGCGGCGATTCCTCGACGAACGAAGCGCTCGCGGGCGAGATCGTGCCGGAGATCGGGTTGCCTTCCTTGCAACCGGCTGCCAGCAGGACCAGGACCACGAGTGAGATCGCGATCGGCGGAATGCATGATTTGCGCATGATCGAAACCCCCGAGCCTCGGCTCACTTCTTACTCTGATAAATGAACGAGATCAAGTATTCGTTGTCGCTGTTCGCGAAGTCGGCGGCCAGGTCGAGCTTGTACCGCTTCATGATGAACCCCAGCCCGAGCGTCAGGTGCTCTTGACGACCGCTGCCGCGGAACACCTCCTCGGTGGCGAAGCTGCCCGTGCCGGTGAACTTCGCCCGGATCTCGCTGGACTCCTCGGTGTACACACCGCCCCGCAGGGCGATCGGCGGCATCTTCTTGTTAGTATTGGGGAAGAAGTACTCGAGTCCGGCGCGGATGTCGGTGGCATCATCGACGGTGAACTCGGCATCGGGCTGGGTCAGCACGTTGACCCCGGGAACGTAACCGTCGAGCAGATTGGAGTACTCGATGAACTCGATGTCCGTGGCCACGGTGATCCGGGACGTGGCGTTCCAGCTCCCCCCGACACCGATCGTGTCCGGTAGGCTGAATTGGTCGACGAAATCGGTTCCCAGCCGGTCGGCAACCCCGAAGACGTCCAGGCCCGCCGGCACCGAGGTGATCTCCTCGGAGACGGAAAAGCGTGGCCCGCGCCGGTAGACCGCGCCGACGCTCCACTTGTCCACGACGCGATAGAGCATCCCGATGCTGTAGGTCAGGTCGTCGTCGTCGTCCTTGATCGTCGTTTGTAGGTCGAGTGTCGGCTCGAGAACCGGCTCGACCTGCTGCGCCAGCGCGTTCTCCGTATCGACGATGGTGTTCGTGACCGTGGAATCGACCTCGAGCGTCGAGTAGGCCACCGTGGCTCCCAAGCTGAACCGGTCGGTGATGCGGTAGCCGGCGCTGACGTTCCAGTTGACCGTCAAGACGTCGATCTCTCCCGCTCCGGCAGCCAGAAAGACCCCGGGCGTGTCCTCGAAGGTGAAGGCGAAGCTGCTCAGCGTGGAGTTCTGGATGTTGATCAACTCCTGGCGTGAGAAACCGATGCTCCAGCTTCTTTTGGCGATGACGGCGCTGAGAAAAGACAGACTGGCGCCGTCGTCGAGATCGGTGCCCCTGGCGACAAAGGTGTCAATCCCGGTAGGAAGCGTCTCGGTGATGACCGACGACTGTGCCGCGTTGTCGTAGACGCGCAGCTCGGCGAAGTACTCGGTTCGAAGCAGAAAGCTCAAGCCGGCAGGGTTGGCCTGCGCCGCCGTCGCGTCGTCGGCCAGCGAGAGAAAGGCCCCGCCGATCCCCCGAGCGCGAGCGCCGGGGTTGATCAGGTTGAACCGAAAGTCGCGAAAGACCTCTTCGTCGGTCAATGCCGACGCGGGTAGAGATGCGATCAAAAACAGGATGACGAACAGAAAGCCCGTCCCTCGAGATGCGATCTTCATTCGCTCACCCCCCCCTACACAGCGTTGAGCGCTGCCTGCAGTGCCTCGGCCGACGGATAACGCTCCCCGGGCTCCTTCTCCAGACAGCGCGAGATGAGCCCGGAGAGTTCTCCCGGCAGATCCGGTCGCAGATCGCGCGTAGTCGGTGGCGCCGCCGAGCAGTGCATCTCCAGCACGTCGGTCGACGACTTCGCGACGAACGCCCTTCGACCCGTTGCCATTTCAAAGATGATCAGACCAAGCGAATAGATGTCGGAGCGCTCGTCGAGCTTCAGCAGGCGAGCTTGCTCGGGTGATGCGTAGTTCGGGGTGCCGACGAAAATGCCGTCGCGGGTCATGCCACGATCGCCGAGCAGCCGCACGAGCCCGAAGTCGGTCAAAAATGGCTCATCAGTCCGATCGATCAGAATGTTGTGCGGCTTGACGTCGCGGTGCAGGATCCCCCGTGCGTGCAGCGCGTCCAGTGCCGAGGCCAGCTTCGAGGAGATCGTCACGATGCGCTCGACCGGCAACGCCCCACGCTCGGCGATTTCCGAGCCCAACGTCCCGCCGTCGATCCATTTCATGGTCAGGAACTTCCGGCCGTCGAGCTCTCCGAGGTGATAGATTGGAAGAATGTTGGGATGATTGATATCGAGCGTGAGCACGATCTCCTTGCGGAACCTCTCGAGCGCTTCGGGATTCCTGGCGATCTCCGGACGTAGCAGCTTGAGCGCGATGTCGACCTGCAGCTCGCGGTCGTGGGCCTTGTAGACCACGCCGGTGGCGCCGCGGCCTGCCTCTCCCAGCAGCTCGTACCGGCCACCGAAGAGGCCCAAGGTGGGGTCGTCATCCGGCAGACCTCCAGTCGTTCGCAGGCCGAGGGTCAGCAGGTCGTGAGTCTTGTCGTCCGAGAAGTTCACCGGCCCCGACGTTTCGTTCTTGACGGGTTGCTCCTTGAACCAACGCCTGAAGAAGTAGTTGATCAGAACGTAGCGCCGCTGCTCGTTTCGCCGGATGAAGCCGAGGTGCTGTAGGCGGTGGAGCATTCCGGAAAGGGCGTCGTTCTCGATCGGCAAGTTTTCCTGGATCGAATCGCTGGTCGATTCGTCGCGCTCGGCGATCGTTCGAATGATTCGCCTCTCGGCCTCCGACAGCATCTCGAAATCGACTGCAAAAAAGTAGCTGACCATCGGATCGGTCGCGACCTGCTCGATCGCCTCTTCGAGACCGCCCAGCTCGAGGAATCGCTTGCTGACGAGTTGCACCAGGTACGGGTGGTTGTCGCAGTGACTCCTGATGATCTCGGCCGCTTCGTCGTCGAAGCGCGGCCGGGACTCCGACGGCAGGTTCGCCTGCTGGATCAGCGCCATCGCCTCGTCGTCGGAGAGCGAGTGGATATAGAGCGGCGGCGTGAAGCCGTGAAGGAAGGGCGACGTGTCCTCGGCCTCCTGGTCCGCGAGGGCCCACAGCCTTATCGTCGATGCTAGCACCGAGCGCACGTCCTCGCTCGACTGCATCGCGCGACGCAGCTTGCGCAGAAGCGAGGGGTTCTTCTGGTGAAGTTTGATCAGCTCTTCGACCTCGTCGCACAACAGCAGCAGCTTCAGCTTTTTCGATCGAGCCTGTCGGCGCAGCAGCGACAGCGAGCGGAACAGGTCATCGGACTCGACCTTCTCCGGCGAGATGCCCAGCGTCTCCAACCGCTCCTCGGCGTCGAGCAGGGAGTCGTTGAAGCCCATGTGCAATTCGTCGGAGTTCTCGGCTCCCTGAAAGTCCCAGAACAGCGGAAGGAAGCCGTAGTTCGGATTCGAAATGGTCAGGTACTCGATCTGCTTGAGCAGCGACGTCTTGCCGATCCTGCGGGTGCCAAGCAGCCACAGCCAGTTGCGGTTGCCGAGAAGGATCTCCTCGATCAACGTGGACCGGCCATAGAACCTATCGCCACGGACCCACTGTCCGACGACGTATGGATGAATCGACACGCTTCTCACTCCACCTGCGGTCGCCCGAGCGCGTTGACGTCGGTGAGCTTGATCACGCGACGCCTCTCCTCGTGCAGCCGGTTTACCAGTGCGACGCAAAGTTTCTGAATTAGGTAAGGCTTACAGTCCGTGAGGGTGATGATGCGATCCGTCACCCCGGACTCGAGCTTGAAGACGCCCTGGATGGGCTTTTCGATCAGATCGACGGCGTCCGCGCGCCGGAACGGTTTGACCTGGATCTCCTCGAAGAAGTTGTACCAGGGGCTGCCCGCACTTTCCCAATGCTTCTTGATACTCACACCGGAGACCACGGCTACCAGGTCCTCGGCGAAACCCTTCATGAACAGGCTGCGCAGCCGCTGGTTGACTCGCGGGTCGTAGGAATTCAGTTCGTCCACCTCGTCGATCAGCAGAACCAGCTTGATCCGCTTGTCGCTGCGCTTTTTCAGAGCGTGTAAAACCGCGCGGATGTCCCGGACGAGGTCGCGATAATCGTAGGCGGATCCGTCTTGCAGCGCTTCATTGGGCTGTACGCCGTCGAGCAGGGGAGCGAGCTCGTCGAACACGTCGTGCCCCAGCGTCGAGAAGAACTTCGTCTCGGGCGTGCCCTGCAGATCGATGTAGACCGGATAGAAATCGTACTCGGGATCGTTGATTTCCGTCAGGCGTTTCTTTAGGCGATGCTGGAACGAGGTCTTGCCGATGCGGCGCTCGCCGTAGAGCAGGATGCTGTTGTTGTGGATGGTCTGGAGGACACGGGTCATCAGCATGTCGCGACCGTAGAACTGTTGGTCCTTGACCACCGGCGCGCCGGCGATGTACGGGTTGAACCGTCGTGTCAATTGTTTTCGGCGCTGGATGACGTGTCGCGAGTAGGCCACTCCGGCTCCTGACACGGCGAGGGCCAGCAGCGTCGCGTAGAACCAGGTCGCGAGGTAGAAGGGCACGAGGTAGACGACCGAGTACTCGCGGGTGACACTCTTGTCGTTCGAGTCCGTGGCCACGATCCGGAACGTCGATGTGCCGGAGGGTAGCGTGTGGTCCACCTGAAACTGGGTCAGGACCTGCCCGTCTTCCAGCACGCGGCCGGTACCGCCCAACTCGACCGCGGTGCCATTCACCGCATACTCCAGTTTCTCGAGCGCAGTGCTCGAGATGACGGAGCCGTTGAGCCTGAAATCCGGGTAATCGACGGTCTCGACGCCGGGATCTACTTCGTCTTCGGTCGCACGCTGGCTGTCTACGATAAACTCGATCAAGGGTGGTATGTCGCCTTGACCGATCGCCAAGAGCTCGTCCCGCAGTCTCCTCGATGCGATCTGCAAGAACTGGAACACGTCGGGATTCGCTTGATCGCGCAGGTAGGCCTGAAAGGCGAGCTGTTGTGCGCCCCTGTAGTCGCCGCGATCGAAACGATCTTGCGCTTCGGTGATCAACCCCTGAGTTCGTTCGTTCTGGCTTCTGATCCGCTCGGACTGATCGCGGGCGACTAGCAGCTCTTGTCGCAAGCGGGTGGCCTCGGCGTTGCCCGGGTCAGCGCCCAGCACTATTTGAACCGAGGCCAACGCCGAACCGAATTCGCCCGACTGCCGATAATCGCGAGCCCGGCCCATTTCCTCGGTGATCATCGTCTCGCGTGCCTCGGCGTCTTTGTCTTGTTCGATTCGAGCCTTAAGCAGGGATCTGGCCCGATCGCGGAGCGAGACGGTCTCGGTCGAATCCGGTTTGAGCTGCACGGCCTGGTCGAATTCGCTCGCAGCTTCGGGGTACTTCTGCTCGTCAAGAAACCGCCTCCCGTCGTCCACGTGTTGTGTGAATCGGGCTTCGCGGTCACGCTCCTCCTGCTGGGCTTCGAGAGTGGCATTGAGACGCGTCACCATGGCCACGACGTCGGGGTTGTCTCGGTCCACCGCGTCGGCCTCGCTCAGTTCCGCGATTGCATCTGTGATCCGCCCCTGGCGCTCGAGCGTCGCGGCGCGTTCCATGCTTGCGGCGACGCGGCGTGTACGCTCTGCGTCGGCGGCTGCGTCGCGCGCCTGTTGAGCCAGCGTTCGGTACTGCTCCAGCTCCTGCAGATCGCGGCGGGACCCCGAAATCGCGCCCAACATTCCCTCACGCTCGAACGCCGTCAATGCCGCGTCGTGATTACCCAACTCGTAGTGAGCGATTCCCAGCTTCAGGTAGGGGAAGTAATCGACGAAGTTCATCCCGTACGTCTTCACGCCGACACCCGACTCGCCGCGCTCCTGAACCGCCTGCTCAAGGTATTGCACGGCCTGCTCCCAGTTCTCGGCTCTCAGCGCCTTTTCCGCGTCGTTGTAGTACTCGTACCAGAAGGCTGCGAAAGTCGGCGTCGTCACGCCGACCACGAGGGCCACCAGGAGGACGCCCCGCATCGATCGAAAGACCGGTCTGCGGCCCTCTGATCTCCACATCAGAGTCGTATCCCCCCTGCCGCGGATTCGAGCGTTCCTGCAGCAATTCTTCGCTTGCCCCCCATTCTAAGCCCCTCGGGCTGTAATTCGAAGCCCGTCGGGGCCTCCTCGGAGCGGCCGCCGCAACCGTCGATCACACCGTTCTTTAATTCGAATCCGCTCAAAAGTTACAGATCCCGGGCACCGGGCCGGATCACGGAGATCAGATAGCGGATCTCGTTCTCGACCTCCGACGGGTCATCCACCGTCTCGGCAATCTCGGCGCGCAGGGCCTCCCCGAAGCGCGCCCGCAGACGGTGCACGGCGACCTTGACCGCCGGCTCGCTCATCTTCAGTTCGGCGGCGATCTGTCGGTACCGGGAGGTCGAGGACTGGCCGGTGAGAAAAGGCTCGAAATGTGCGAAACGATCGCGCGCCGCGACCGAGGTGTCGACGTCTGCCCGGAGCCGCTCGAGGGCACGCGTGAGGATCGTTCTGGCCCACGCTTTCTCGAAGAGGGTCTCGGGCGTCTCGTCGTGGCTCGGTTCGAGTCGGAAACGCGACTCGGCATCGCTGAGCTCCATCGAGACGTGGGACTTGCCACCGCCACGCTTCTGAGCCTGGTGACGGTGGCGCTCGTTGGACATGTAGTTGTTGAGCGAGCCTTTTAGAAATGCACGAAAGCGACCGCGCTCCGGCGTGGCCACCTTCAACGCGTGCTTATCGAGGAGGTGCGTGAAGAAGCCCTGCGTCAGGTCCTGCGCTGTGTCCGGGTCGTGTCGCATCCGGCGTAGGTGGGCGTAGATCGGGTACCAGTAGCGTTCGCACAGAGCGGCGAGCGCTTCGCGGGCCTGCGACTCTTCGTCGTCTCCCGCCGCCAGGACGAGGCTCCACTGTGTCGTGGAGAAGCTGCCGTCGCCCGGCTTGTCCCCGTGTTTGCCCCCGGTCACTTCGAGACCATTGTAACCATTTCGACCATATGCATTACTGACCAATGCAAGCGGGAACGCAAAAAGGGACTGTTCCGAGCATGAAGTCGAGACCGAATTTGTCCGTTATCAAAGCTCGGTATCGGGTTCGATGCGTTGACCGACCGCGTGGCCGGGGCGGATAATCCGGCCAAGGACTCGGACTGATCATCACGACCGTCGAGAGACGAACACCATGCGCTGTCCGGGGGGGAATGAGCAACGACTCGGCCGAAGGTCCCTGACAAGGGCGGTCGCTGCGTCGATTATCGTCGTCAGTTTTCTGACGATCGTACCTCCCTGCCTCGCCGTCGAGTTGTTCGGACCGCGCCTCGGATTGCGGACAGGGGACGGGCCGAGTCACGCCGTGAGTGCCGACTTCGACGGCAACGGCGTCCCGGATATCGCCACAGCCACCTTTGGGGACGATACCGTTACCGTAGTACTGGCCGATGGGCAAGGTGGGTTCGACGTCCTACCGCCGGTGCATGTCCGCCCTTACGCGGTCTCCATCGCGGCGGGTGACTTCAACGCCGACGGCGCCGCGGACCTGGCAGTGTTGCACTTCCTCGGCAACAGCTTGAGCATCTTGCTCGGCGACGGAGAAGGAGGCTTTTCCTTTGAAGGCGAGTTGGAGACCGGCCAGGTGCCTTCTTTCGTGGCCGCGGGTGACTTCGATTTCGACGGCGCGGCGGACCTGGTCGTAGCGAACAGCGCCGACGACACCGTGACCGTGCTTTCCAGTGACGGTGGAGGAGGATTCAGCACAACCGCGGAATTCCCCGTCGGGACCTTTCCACGTTCCGTTACCGTCGCGGACCTCGACGGCGACGCGATCCTCGACCTCGCCGTGGCGAACATGTGGAGCGATTCGATCAGCATTCTTCTCGGTGACGGTTTCGGCGGGTTCGAAGCAGTGGAAGAGGTCTTGGTTGGCGTAGACCGAGGGCCAACCGCGGTCGCAGTCGACGATTTCGACCTCGACGGCAACGCCGACCTTGCCGTGGCCAACGGCGGGGACGACTCGGTGACGATCCACCTCGGAGACGGCACGGGACTCTTCGTCTTCGGCCAGGACATCCCCGGCGTTGGTGATTCACCCGTTTGGCTGACCGTGGAGGACTTCGACGGCGACGGGGATCCGGACCTGGCGGTCACGAATTTCTTGAGCAACACGTTGACGATCCTGCGTGGCGACCCCGCGGCGCTAGTGGCCGGCAGCGACGGCTTCGTGGAAACGCTTAGGGTAGAGCTACAGGAGAACCCCAGGTCGGCCGTGGCGGGCGACTTCACGGGCGACGGGGCCGTGGATCTCGGCGTCGTCGTGGCCGGCAGCGATCTGGTGACGGTTCTTCCCGGCGATGGACTGGGTGGTTTCTCCGCGGTCGAGCAGATCTCCGACGTTCCGCTGGACTACCCCTACCCATGGGGAGCCAACGAAGGGCTGGCCTGCCTCAGAGCCGCGGATTTCAACAGGGACGGCCGCGCCGACCTCGCCGTGAGCAGCCGGAGGGAGAACGCTCTGTTCGTCTACCTTGGTGGTGGCCAAGGGAACTTCGACCCTGCGAACGCGACCCGGGTCGATGTGGTCTCTCCGTTTTGCATGGCCGTCGACGATCTCGACGGCGACGGAAAGCTCGACATTGCCGTCGCCACGGGACTTCCGCAGGATACCCCAGGTGCCGTAAGCCTCTTTCTCGGCGATGGCGAAGGCGAGTTCTCGCCAAGCCACGTTCTCCCGGTCGGCAGCTATCCGGTCTGGGTCGTTTCCGGAGACCTCGACCTCGACGGCGACGTCGACCTGGCCACAACCAACTCCTCGAGCGACTCGATGAGCATTCTCCTGGGCGACGGGATCGGCGGCTTTGCTGATCAGGACGAAATACCTACAGGAGCGGCGCCGACGTCGGCGGCCGTAGCCGACATCGACAACGACAGCGTGCTGGACTTAGCGGTGGCCAACCGGGAGAGCGATTCGGTAAGCATCCACCGTGGGGCCGGAAACGGGGACTTCACCGGTCTGGTCGGAGGCGGGCCGAGGTTGACGATCGATTCGCCGGAGGAGATTGCAGGTGAGTACCCGTGGGCTTCGGCGGTGTTCGGGCCTCCCCCGGGGGCTACAGAGATCAGCGGACTCGTCGAGCTGGCGGACGATGGTGACGGAACCACGACGGATGCTTGCGAGCCGCTGTTGGACAACTACGACGGCGGCATCGTGCTTGTGGACCGTGGAAGCTGCAACTTCACGGCCAAGGTGAAGCACGCACAGGAGGCCGGTGCGGCTGCGGTCATCGTCGCCACCGATCATCGTCCGACAACGACAATGTACGGAACCGATCCCACGATCACGATTCCCTCCGTCATGATCTCCAGAGAACACGGGGACCTTATCAAGTCGGCACTTCCCGACGTTTACGCAACGCTCTTCGACCCGGACGCCGAGCGCCTCATAGCCGTCGGAAGCGAGCCGTGTTCCGTCGTGGCCGGCAACTTCGACGGCGACGGCCGGACCGATCTGGCAGTGGGCAACAGTGGGGGCAGCACCGTGAGCATCCTATCGGGTGACGGACAGGGTGGCTTTGCCGAAACACTGCAGGTCCCTGTCGGGGAAAACCCGGATTCGCTGGTCGTCGCGGACCTCAACCTCGATGGACTCGACGATCTCGCGTTCGTCCTCAGGAACGACGATTCCGTGGGCGTCCTGATCAACGACGGAGAGGGCGGGTTCGTGCCCACGCCGCTCTTCCACTCGGGATCGGAGCCCAGATCTCTTGCCGTGTCGGATTTCGACGGGGATGGTACACCCGATGTGGCGGCCTCCAATCTCCAAGGCAATTCGATCAGCACGCTCTTCAGCCAAATCGAGGATCGCGTCGACCCCAACGGGTCGAACCGCATCGACGCCTTCGACGTTGCCGGGGTCGGACGCACGTGGCACCTTCGATCGGGCGAGCCCGGCTACAAACGGAACTGGGACATCGATCTCAACGGAGTGATCAACGGGGACGACCTGTCGCTCGTCGCCTCGCGCTTCGGGAGCTTGGTCAAAGAGGCCTCACCGTTCCGCGCGACTCTCGAGAATCCGCTCGCGTCGGAGCCGAACACGATCACCCTGCAGCCGCGCGATACGGAGGCTGGCCACCGGTTGACGGTGGACGTCATGGTCAATGACGACAACGACCCGACCTGCTCCGCCGAGTTCGCCGTCACCTTCAGCTCGCTCGCCGGGGACGGCGATACGACACAGCTGCTGGAAGCGGTCGGTTTCGAGACGGGCGATTATCTCTCCGGCGGCCTCACGCAGGCCTACGAGGTGGAGACCGGCAAACCCGGACTGGCCGAGGTCCGGGTCACGCGGCTGCCGGGAGAGAACCGAGTCGGGTCGGGCCAGCAGCGGCTGCTGAGCCTGATCCTCGAAGCCAAGAAAGCAGGCACCGCGATGCTCGACTTCGCCCCCATCGAGGGTCGCGCCATGCCAAGCCTGCTCGACGCGGCGGGCCACCCGGTCCCGGGAGTCAGCTTCGTCGGCGGTGTGACGGCGACGATCGAGACCACCCAAGAAGCCGCCACCGGTCAAAAGATCGGCTTCTCGCCGGCGCTTGTGGATTTCGGCGCCGTTCCAGTAGGTGCCTCTTCCCAAGAGAGGCTGCGTCTGGCCAATTTCGGCTTTGCAGATCTGGAGGTGTTCGACGTGACGAGCACCCTTCCGGAGTTCGTGTCGTTCTTTACTTCACGCTTCACGATCCCCCCGTACGGCTCGGTGGCGTTGCCGGTTCGGTTCTCGCCAACGACCCCCGGGGTATACGCGGGAGAGTTGATCGTGAGCAGCGACGATCCGGAGCATCCCGTGGTGCGAGCGCCGATACTGGCCCGGTCCGAGCTTTCCGTCACGGTGACCCCGAGCTTCGTCGACTTCGGCTCGGTAACCATTGGTAGCAGTGCGACGCGGAGGATCGGCATCGGCAACCGCGGCAACGCGCCGCTGGTCTTGACTAGCGTCACGGTCACGGACGCCCTGTTTGCCGTCAGGACCGAGTTCACCGTTCTCAACCCGGGCGAGTTCGGGGCGATCGAGGTGGAGTTCCAGCCCTCGTCGGCGGGCAATCTTCACGGTTTGTTGACGCTCGGTTTCGACGCTCCCGAGGCGAAGACCGTGGCGCTGAGCCTCGCGGGCACGGGGCGGGCGGGGCCTTAGAGGGCCCCAGCGGGGGGAGGGAGATGGCGCGATCAAGTCTCCGAGGTTGTTTTCCCGTCGTTCTCGTGGTCTTGCTGGTCCAGATCCTGATCACGGGCGCCGGCCATGCCCAGCCCGAGAACGACGATTGCTCGGAGGCAATACCGATCACCGACGGCACCTACCAGGGAACGACCGTGGGCGCCTCGTTGGACGGTGCCACTGGCTGTACCGGCCTCTGCGAGTGCTACGGGCAATCAGGAACCGCTCCGGATGTCTGGTACCTATACACCGCCACTTGTGACGGACGTCTCGAGGTCGACATCTGCGGGTCGATCTTCGATACGTGGCTCTCGATCCAGGAGCCGGGGTGCTCGGGGGCCGAAGTCGCCTGCAACGAAGACTACTGCGGACCAACGGGGTGGCAATCCTGGGTGAGCACCCAGGTCGCCGCGGGCGAGCAGTATCTGATCCGCGTCTCTGGATGGGAAGGCGAATCCGGACCTTTCGAGCTGCATGTTTCCTGCACTTTCCAGTTGATCCCCGAGCCCCGCCCCTCGAGGGACCGTTGCGAGAATGCCGTTTCTCTCGAAGTGCCATCGGCCACGCTCGGTTCGACAGCCCAAGCGCGCGGAGAGCCGTTTTTCGACGTCATGGGTTACCCGCGCGTTCCAGGCGACTGGGCATGCTGGGGCTCTCGGAGAGGCATCTGGTACAAGGTCGTAGGCACCGGAAACCGGATGATAGCTAGTGTCTACCCTTCGTCCGAACTTGGCGTAATCGTGTACTGCGATAGCTGCGACCAGCTGACGTGCGTAACCGGGCGAGGAGATGATTCGCCGGAGGTGTCGTGGTGCACACGTGCGGGCCAGGTCTACATGATCCAAGTCGCATCAGGCGGCGACAACTTCGAGCTGCAGATCCTCGATGACGGCGTGACGTGTTTCGGAGCGGTGGATTGCACGCCGGTCGAGGTCGTCGACACGTTCGTCGTGGACAATGGCGATGAGGACGGCTGGGCCGACACCTACGAGACGGCGCGCTTGCGCTTCACCGTAACCAATCGCAGCGGCACCGACATGACGGGGCTTGTCGCTCGTCTGTCCAGTAACGATCCCAAGCTGGCCTGCATGGCCGAGCCGGTCGTCCACGTAGGCAATCTCGCCGCGGGCGAGACAAGATTGGTGCCGGGTGCGTTCACCTTTCGGGTGAACGATGTCGATCGCGCGGTGGCCGGGAAGAGCGAGATCGCCGAATTCACGGCCTCGCTGAATGTCAGTTTTTCCTCGGACCAGTTCGAGGATCTGAGCCCTCGACGCTGCTCGCTCAGCGGCGTCGAGTGCGACGACCACGGCGACTGTACGTACACGGACATCTGCGCCGACAAGACGTGTTGGATCAGTAGCGAGCCGTGCATGTCCAACTTAGACTGCGCCATCGATCTGGGTGATTACTGTGTCGGGCGATGTACGCGCTCCGGTCTCAGCTGCATCGACGGCATCTCGGAGTGCGAGAACACATTCGATTTTTGTGTCGACGAGTCCCAGGAGCTGCGAGTGGATTTGGACCTGGACGTCTCGGGGGGCTCGAATCAAGCGGATTTCTTCGAGGGTTTCGAGTCGGCCACGTTCGGCACCTTCACCGAGATGAATCTGGACGCCGTCTTGCACGGTCCGGAAGCCGCAGATGGTTCCCGTTGCCACGACAGGGACCCGGCGAAGTTCGGCCTCATGCGAGACTACGCCATCTGGCCCGGCGCCAGTCAGCAGCACGCCGACGCCTATTATTGGCAGGTCGACGGTGGACGATCCTACTCCGGTCTTCACTCGCTTTACATGGGTCTCGAGTATTCGCCGGGCGAATTCACGACACCGATAGGCGCCGTCGAGGCCATCGGCATGACCGAGCCGATCAATTTGGACTGGGCCCGCAGTTGCTCGATTTCGGGCGACATTTGCCTTGTCGACGCGGACTGCGCCCCGGGCGAGAACTGCTTAGCTGTGAGCCCGGAGCTGTCATTCAAGCATCAGGTCAGCCATGTTGACTCCCGAATCGTGGATTCCTGGCCGCATCATGCGATCAGTTCCGGAGTGGTCCAGGTCGCAGTCGTCGATGCCGGCGGAGAGATAGTCGTCCCTTGGCAGACGATCGACCCCAAGGTGAACCGCTACGATTCGGCCCTCACGCCCCAATACTTCAATCCCGCCTTCGATCCGACCGATGATGGGACCACCGAAGACGACATGTTCGCTTTCTTCGAAGCCGACCCGCCCGTGGGCACGATCGGTGGGCGATATGAGTCGGCCGCGGGCCGGTACGTTGCCCATGCGGACTTGTATTACCTGGGCCCGTCCAGCAACTGTTTCCCGCAGCCAATCTTCGCTGTTGCGGGAGACACGGACGATCCGTTCGACCCGCTCAACCTGAACGGCCCGGTGGAGGGCCCGGGTTTGCAGGGCGCACTCGGGCTCGGCACCTGGGTCGAGCCTGTGTTCAGCCTCGATCGTTACCGAGGTCGGCGTATCCGTCTCCGGTTCCTGACCACGAGCTTAAAAATGGCGGATGCCTGGGAGACGTATTGGTCCTGGGGCCTCTGGGGACCTTCTGACGACGGCTGGTGGATCGACGACGTGACGATCACACACACACTGCTGGAGCCCGCGACGATGACGGCGGACACGAAGGACAACTCCGGCCTCGCCTTCGACGCAGACGGCGACTGCGTGGCCGACGACGTCGACGTGATGCCCGGCAACGATCAGGTGTGGGCGCTACCGGGCGAAGTGATCGATCTGAGCCTATCCCACACGGGAGGCGCCGGCGGAACGACGACATTGCGTTGGGGGCCCGCTTCGACGATGGGAGCGACGGCGGTCAACTACATCGTCATTGCCGACGATGGGGCATCCTGTTTCGAGTCCAACGTCGGGCCCGACCGCAGTGCGATCGATTCGATTACTCCTCCGCCCGGATTCGTCCGACAGTTCCTGATCCAGGCCCAGAATGGCTACGGACGCGGAACGCTCGGAACGGGCTCGGACCACGATCCGCGCGACGGCTGCGACTGATCACCCGCTCTACGTCTCCCGCCGCCAGGACGAGGCTCCACTGCGTCGTCGAGAAGCTGCCG
>Ga0255055_10001717_pt1 | contig 15714 bp, 21 predicted proteins | sample JV7_2_27_MG_FD_188633 | JGI IMG/M metagenome (GOLD analysis project Ga0255055, IMG submission 188633) | Seawater microbial communities from Jervis Inlet, British Columbia, Canada - JV7_2_27 | ecosystem: Environmental > Aquatic > Marine > Inlet | place: Canada: British Columbia | collected... | reverse complement strand
GTGCGAACTTTACCACCCACGAGCGGCTTGCCGTCGCTGTCAAATGCTTTCAAGAGTGGGTAGGTGATCCGTGCCATTAGATCGATATATCTCCATCGATGTTATAGGTTCCAGCATTGCGTCCGATATCGGACAGGTCCGCGGCGTTGATCATGGCGGCCATGTTCTTGTTTTCGATAGATTTTTTCGCATCCCTGGCAAGCTGCACAATTAGTCCGGAGGGCTCGCTGCCGTATTCCGGCGCCAGGTGCAAGGCGAGGTTCCATTTTATGGCTGCGTCGTAAGCTGTGGGGAATGCCACTGATGTGGTAAGCGTGGCGGGGTCCGTAAGGGCCTTTAGTGAGTCGATTACCATACTGCTGCCGCCGGTAGGCCAGGGATATAATACGCCTAAAGGGTATGCAGGATTGTAATACAGATACCCGGCAGTGCTGCCGAGAGTGCTGCGTTTGAGACTGCGATAGCGGGCCTCTCCGATCATGTTCAGCAGGTAATCGGTATCGACTACCGCGCCCTTGATTGTCTCCGGCCAGGTCGTGTCACAATCGCCGCCGCTGCCGATGGTATACGAAGCAGCTCCGGTCATGGTCAGGGTGTCTTGGCTAATTGAATAGATCGAAATATTTTCCGCCGACCACGAGCGGAGCATCATCTGTAAGGCTTCGAGGCCGTCCTGCATCTCAGGGGCCGTGGGCGTTTCGCCGCTTGCTATGGCGTTTATCGCTCTTAGGGCTGCCTTTATTAGGGTTTGCGCTGTTTCCGACATTTGGATTAATCCCCGTTTCTTTCCACTTCGTACCCCGTGTTATCGCAAGGTCCAGGGCTCCGCGGACTTCTTTAGCTTTGTCGTTAGACATCGGGCATATGACTGTATACTTTTTATCTTCGACATCGAATAATATCGACATCCATACACCACCATCGTCGCTGCATCCAATTTCTTGTATCAAGCGTATATCTCCCATGCCTCCGATTCCACCGTTGCGGTTAGATCGGGTTTATCAAATGTTCGTTTGATTTGCTCCAGGGTCGCGTCGTAATTCATTGCTACGGTGTGCGCCATCATTATTAGCCGGTTTCGATTCTTCGGTGAATGCCGGGTTAGCTCACACAGGCACTTGAACAGCTTTATTTGGCCGGCCTCAACCGGCAACTCTACCTCGTATTCTTCCCTGGCATATACAACCAACTGCCTCGGACTCATGTCTTCGAGGTCCCAGAAATGATTAATCAGGTGCCGATTCGACAGGGCGCCGGCCGTGAAGTTGTCGTAACCATTTTTTCTGGCCTCTGCCTCCTGGTCGGTGTTCTCTACTGAAAGGGGCTCCGTGCCCTCTAAATACATCATGCAGGGGTATTGTATTCGTTTATGTCCGGGGTTGTAACCTAAAAACACCCCTTCATAAGTTGCCTGGGTCTGATTAATTACGTTATCTAATCGCAGCATTTACCATACCGTATATTTGAGATTCTATTACAGATCTGCCAGTCTGATTTGCGACAACTCCATGTAAAGTTTGGAGCCGTTCAGTCACCATGTCGTGTATTGCAACTCCTGACATCCAGGCGTAACAATCTCCGTTTTGATCATATGCCGACCTTGAAAACCTCTCATCTTCGGCCGCTTCCGGAAACTCATTGTTGAAATGTTCCTGTATCGTTGCGTAGTCTGCCGGTGTCGGATTCTTGTAAACTGTAATAACGGAGCCCTTCGGCGTGTTGAGTTTTAGTTGAAAGGCTCCGTCTTTCATCTGATAATTACTCTGTTAAGGGTTAATCCGTGCGCCGGTAATTCGGCAAGCCAGCTCCGGATAAATCGTCTTGACACCGTACAGGATATCGAGTCGGATGATCTCGGCGTCAACATCGATGTCGTAGTCCTTGACAACCCGGATGCTGTAACCGTCGCTTGATGCGCTCGATGACCATACACCATCTGGGATAACCAGCGGCACCATGACCAAAGCAAAGGCATTCTTGTGAAATGCCATATTCATGGGAATGCTGGCGGCCGCCTGCCCTTCAATCCAGCACCTGGCGCCCAACTGCGGGATGGTGTCAACGGTCTTGTAAGGCCCGGTATGGATCATGTCCGGCTGAAAATGCACATCGCCGCCATGGTTGGTTGAGTCGTGGCTCATGGTGAACTCAGCACTGACAACGAACTGCCGGTATGATCCGGTTGACTCACCGCTCATCGGGTTAACCGCATAGCATCCGTTAATCGAGAAAACGTCACCGATTTTCAGGCCCGGCAAAGATGTCTGCAGGATGCCGCCAATAAGGATAGTCCGGTTCTGGGTGTCGTTGCGTGCGGGTGCTACTGAGCCCTGGGGTAGTCCACCGGATACCGCGCTGTCTGCGGTGCTGTGGATGAATACCCGGCTTGTGGTAGCTGCGGCCGTGGCATTCGATGCCCATTTGCCGACCGTATGGGTCTTTATATTCTGATCCATGAAGATCTCGGCGTTTGCAACTCGACCGAGAAAACCCTTCCGCAATGCCTGCTCGCCACCCTCTTTAAAATTCCAGTTTGAGAGGGCGTTGGCAAAGCTCCAGTGTGCGGCCGGGTTGAAAACGATACATCTTTCATCAGGCGGCGCGGCCTCCTCATCCAGTTTCTGCATGGACTTCCCCAACACCATGAAAGTCTGAGGCGTGGCGCCGGAGGTCGAGTCCTGCACCTGGTTCGATACATCGGTATACAATCCGCACAGGTCGGCATCCACCACATTGGCCAGTGCTGCGGCCGCCGGGCGGATATATCGGGCTGAATACTCCTCGATGGTCAGCGTCAAATCGACGCTAAAAAAGTTCCAGGATACGTGCGCCTGGGTTGCGACCTCAAGAGTTATGCTTTGCTCCGTGATGGTCTTGGTTGACCGAATCCTGGTTTTTGCAACCTTGAATTTGTTCGGTTTGCGGATCGATACGGTCCCGCCGGTTTTGGGCATCCCCGGAAACTCTTTTTCATAGTCCCGGTATACGATAGCGCCCATTACGAGGTTATTTGTGAAAAGTCTCAACGCCTCTTTCACGATTACGGTAGGCGTCAATAGTGTTTGTGTAGCCATTATTTAACTCCTCTCTAGAACCGCTTTGCGCCCTGCTTCTCGCGCTGGGCATTAAATTCTGCCTGCGTCATGTCGTCAAGGGGCTTTTCTCCAGCGGTATTTGATGCGCCTACCGGGTTAATCGGTGGAGGTGCATTGGTTGTTTTTTTGGGTGGCGGGGGTAGTCCGCCCGCCGCATATGATATATCTATCTTGGCAATTGCCCTGGCGGCCTGCGTGGGCGTCATCCTCGAAATTTGCACACCTTCCACCCGGTTTTTAGCCAAGTGATAGGCCACGTCCGCCGCGTTGTCGCAATCTGCTAAGATATCAACTATCATTGGTGTTATGTGGATCGCGGTGTGATCAAAGGCAACTTCGGCAAAATCATCATATTTTGCGTGGCCCGCTTCAAGTTTGGCCTGCAAGTCCGCCTGCCGCTTGGCGTTGTTCTCGTTAGCGGTCTTGTCGGTGGCTTCGCGTTCCCAGGTCTGCCGCGCGGCTTTCACCCTGTGATCTGCCACTGCTCCCACATAATCGTTATAGTCGTCAAAATCGTCCTGGTTTGGCTCCGCTGCTGCGGGTTGTGCCTCGGCTGCTGCCGGTTGTGTCGTCCTTCTTTCGCTTTCTTCCTTGCGCTGCCAGTACGCGGCTTCAGACTGCGCCTTCCGTTTCTGGAGTCTTAATATCTCGGCTTGCAGTTTTGCCGGGTTTGGTGTTACGTCTGTCTCTATCGCCGGTGCTCCGTCGGCAGGTTCTGTAGCAGCTCCGCCGGCAGGTTCGCTTGTCACGAGTTCATCGGCCGGTATGGCCGGTATGTCTCCAACAACTTCGTTTAATTCGTTTTCCATTGTTCATCTCCTGTCTCGGGTTCATGGCACAACCATGCCCGGTTAGGTTCTCCGAATAGCTCTCGGGTGTTTCCGCTCATCGATCGGACAAATTTGCCGATCGGTCTGCAAGAAATCTCCATCCACTTCCATAAGTGGTGACGGTGGTCTTTGTTAGCTTTTATATCGTCTTCCGGAACCTCGTCACTGTACCAGTTTCCGGAGTTATCCATCGGGCACCCGGCTAATACGATTCTTGTATAATCGAGCGCCAGCGCTATTTTCAGGGCAAGGTTGCCGGTGGTGCCGTTCCAGCCGCCGCGACCGTTTCTTATCCACCGGATGTCAAATCCCACGCTGGTCGGGTTCCAGGCGTGTTTTAAAACATCGTCGCCCAAGTCCTTTGCCACGGCCTGCATGTCTTTCATGTGACTGTCACCGGCCGCGTAATGCTCAAATTTATGTGGGCACACCATGGCTGCAAAATTAAGGCACATCGTATCGTATGGCACCACGCCCTCGGCCATATCATACCAGGCGCCGATATCGTCCAGGACATGCTTGCTATCGCCCATAATCAAGACAACATCTTTTTCCGGTTTGGGTTTCAGCCGCATATAGTCCTCGATTACCTCCATACTCTGGTAATCACCCGGATCTATCACTGTTGGCACAATGGTGTTATTGCTTACGATTTGGTGCATGTTTTTTCGGCTTTGTCGTTGGTTTCGGCATGAACTCACCACACCAATCGTCGTCATTTACCATCGGGTGCCCGCTTTGCTTTGGCGGGTAGCGGTGACATTGTGAGTCTTCGTTATATCTGCATTCGATGCAGGTCATTACTCAATGTTCTCCCGGATCTCGTTTGCAATGTTGGTTACCTGGCGCCAGTTGCAGATTCCAATTTCATGCAGCAGGTCCGATAATGCCGTTTTCGACAGTCCTGCGACTTCCTTGGTTCCATCCCGCCAGTGCTTGCCGCCTTCCGGCTTATGGTCATCGTGCGTGTGGTGGTGATGCATTGTCTTTTTCTTAGGCATTGTCCATCCTTTCGTTGCTTTCCCTATCATTTTTGCGGTGTATCCGCTCATGCTGCGGACCTGTACCGAGTCAACCATGTCTGAGAAGTCCAACCAGGCCATGAAATCGTAACCTAACCAGATCGGCCCCAGGGTTTCTTTATTTTGAGGAAAATAATAATGGCCCTCGGCATCCAGTGGGCACCCTGCCAGAACCACCTTTTTGTATCCCATTTCTATGCTTGCCAGGGTCGCAAAAAGCGCACTGCTGCCATGCATTCGACTCCCGGGCTTTTCGCCGGTGATAATACCGTTGTTGTAATCCGGCTGCTCAAGATCCCAGTCAACATCAAACGCCTCGACCTCTCCCATGGTGTGCTTGATCGTCAGCGCCGGCAGTGCCTTGGCCCACGCTATGCTCAAATCACCGTCAGCATTGAACCAGTGCCGCACAATGCCATTGGCCACGCCCGGATACTCCCGGATAGCACGGCCCAGGGCGCCGGCATCATGCGGGACATCCCAGGACATGAACTCCTCCAGGTCATCTCGCATCGTGTAGCCGTCACCGAGTATCAGGATTATGTCGTGATCCCGGCGTGGCTGCCTATGCGCTCTGTGTAGGGTTATTTTCATTAGTTTTTATCTGTGTGTTCGTACCAATCAACTCCAACAAAGTGTGTGTTGGCATTAGCGCCGGTGCTATCGATAATGACAATAGTAACAGTATTAATAAAAATATTCGTTTCAATTTGCACCTCCGGCCGGTTGCCTGTTGGCATCCGCATTAAGTTTGTTTATTTCAGCTTCAGTCTTGCGTGCGTCCAGGTCGTCGGGTGTCATCTCCAGGACTGCGGCCTCGTCGCGCTTTATCCGGTTTTCAATCAGGATGCCTTCGAACTCGGCTTTCAGTTTCTCATGCTCCAGCAGGACTTTAGCAACATCGGCCTTTACTTTTTCAATCTGCAGCTCCTGGAGGGGGTCTGGCGGAGCTTGCGGAGGAGGGGGTCCGTCAGGGTCCGCCAGACCCGGGGGTAGGAGCGTCTTGAGTCGTTCTGCGAGTGTGTCCGCTCCTGGCCAATCCAAGTTGGTCACCAGCAGGTCAACGATTAGCATCTGAGCCTGCGGGGGTAACGCTGCGAAAAGTTGTATCATGCCTTCGGCTGCTTCTTCTCTCTGAGTTTCGTAGCTCGGGCCTACTGATACAACGGCATCATAGGTGCCGATATCAAGGTTGATTTGGGGTTTCGGTTGCTGCGTCTTGCCGTCGATCGCCGGTTGTCCTGTCCGGGGATCGACCTGCGGCCCGTTAACCGTTACTGATTCTTCGGTGCCGTCCTCGTTCATAATGCCCACGACGCGCTCGGTGTCATAGATTCTGGGTATCAAATCGACTAAGATCTTGCCTTCCCATCTCCTGGCCCTGCCCAAATTGTTTAGATATTCGATGTTGCCGCGGTCGCCTTCCTGCTTCCTGGCCGTGATCGCTTTGCCCGACTTCTCGTTGCTGGCCTTTCCCATGGATGCAAGTTGTAGTCCGGTGGTGTCGTGGAGCTCCTGGTCTGCCACCTGAACCTCAATCATTGCGCTTTGATTTGCTGGTATGGGTGGCGGCCTGAATGGTCCCTGCGGTGCTTCGGGGTCCGGAGCATACAGGATGTAGGGATAATTCTTTTTGTGCATGTTATCCCATTGAGTCTGGTAAGGACTGACCATTTTGGCGGTAGCAAATACGGGTATTTTAGGCGCCAGTGCGGTGGTTTCTGCGTGATGTGATCTGCTGTAGTTGTATAACCTCTGAGAGTCTTTGTAATGCCTGATTACGCCACGGTGTATCGTGCGGCCCTCGATGTTCAGCTCTTTTCCGAGCACATCAATGATCGGGATATATTTGCCGGGCATTTTTACCGGACCTTCCAGGATCTCGATGCCGTTTGTTTTGTACCAAACAACCTTTTTTAGTTCGACGGCACGGGTTCTAATGACTGTCATGCCCTCATGGTGCTCATCCGATATCGTTCGCTCTCCGTCCTCCGGGTTTTCAAGTTCGTATAGCGTTTGCTCTTCGGTTTTTATGCAAAAATATTCGGCAATCCGGATCATATCTTCTTCGGTCCAGTCCAGGTTCTTGTCTCTGTTGCCACCGAACTCCTGGAGACTGGCCTCCGGCCATTGCCGGCTGAACTCATCCCGTGGTATCTTTTCGGTTATGAAACAATATCTGGCATCGCTTTTGTCCCATTCCTGCGCTGCCGAGTCCCATAACACAGTGAAATGGTTCTTGATCCGCGCCAACCTTATGATCTGATCAAATGTTTTATCGCCCTCGTATTCCGTAATGATCCGATAGCAACCGCGACCGCACTGCACCTGGCTGTCGGAGGCGGTCAAGATAGCGACATCTCCGTTGGACTGACTCTGGATAGCGCGTATCATCCCGGTGTAAACCTCGGCCACATCCGGATCGGCATCGTTGTCCACCGGCTTGACCTTGATTGACGGCATGTTAATTCTGACATCGCCGGTCACTTGGTCAACAAATGTCGGCCCTTTGTTGATGGTCAAGCATGGCCGGCCATCTCCGAGTCGCTGCGTTTTGGTTGCCTGGTCCCAATGGTTCTTACCCTCCAGGAAAAGTAGATCCTCGAGCATTTCATTGTTCGATTCGGTGTGATTGCTGATTTCGGCATTCATCCGGTCGCGGATTTCTTGGATTATCTTATTGTCATCTGCCATTATGCCATCCATCCCTGCTGCTGCTGCCCGTATTGCGGGAGCCTGATTTCGATCGGGGGTTGATCTGTTTCATTTGTCATGTTGTCGGCGTTTAGCGCTGCATACCGGCCGGTGTCCGCTCCATGTGCGAATGGATCTCGTACCGGCGCGGTCATGCCCTGAGTCTTAGCGTTTACATGCCTGCGGTATCGCTTTAAACATTCCATCAGCCGGTGTGACAGGTCGGTGTGATTAACTTTTGAGCCGGGGTCATTCTCCGGGGCTTTCTTGGCGCAGGTTTTCTCTTTGTCAAAGTACATGCGTGGAAATGCCAGGCGTGTTAGTCTGATGCCTTCCTCTATTGACACTTCTGTAATCTCGTGGCGCATCGCTACATCCCATCCCAGAGCCGTAAGAATATCATATGTAGACTTGCCCTTCGACTTTAGACTGGCCGAATAAGCATCATGTGGCGGCCAGATCTTGCCCCAATTATATTCACGTTTTTTAAGTTCGGCGGAGTAATCATCCAGACTGGTATGATTAAATTCAAGGTATTCGATAAGCCTGATTTCAGATGTCTGACGCTGTACCAGGAGTGCTGTTAAGCTGTCCTCCCATCCTAGATCAGGGACGATATGAACCTTTAGCAATGGGTCATACGGCACGTTACAAATTCGGCCTTCGTTTTCAGCCTGTTGGATTTGTTTAAAGAATATAGCGCCTTCTACTGCGGCCCTGCATTTACCCTCCCAGATATTGTCATAATCATCCGGGCTGTGCTTCTGGCAGTGTAGCCGTTCTTCTTCCAGAACACTGGTAAACCATGGGTTGTCGCGCCAGTTCATTTCGACATTTATACAGCTTGGCGGGGGGTCTATCGTAAATCGCTGGTGGGTTTCGTCGCTCTCAAGTTCCGGATTATAACTAATCCAGATCTCGGAGCCCTCTTTTCGGATGGTTGGTATTAAGATGTCCCATGATCGCTTTGAGATAACCTGGCCTTCCTCGACCCAGCAGATATCATATCCCTCAAAACTCTTGATGGTGTCAACGGTAAGCTGCGATAGTCCAGTAAAGGCGAACTCGGTGCCGTTCGTGCCCCTGATGTCTTGATCAAATACATGATATTGATTGCCCAGCTTCATTATCTCGATCTGGTCTTTCAAGAGTTTGTGGACAGACTGCTTGATGGATAGCTGAACCTCACGGGCGCAAAGTATCCTCAGTTTTCGTTCAAGCCCAAGTATCAATAAGGCCCTGGCAAATGACCACGATTTAGCGGAGCCACGACCACCTCGAGCCACCTTGTAGCGGGAGGGCTTAAATATAGGCTGTATCTTTTCCGGAAAATCAGCTTCCAGTTTCATCTTTCTCAACTTCCGCCTTTATAAAGTTGACATGGACCTCTGTAACAATGTTACCGCTATGTTCAACCGATTGTCGATAATGGTACTTGTCCGGTCGTTCGGCATTAAGTCGATGCATCATAAGTGTGTCAGAATAGACACGCTCAAAGTATGGCGTGCCGTCCGGGTTCTCGATCTGTTCGCCTTTATAAAATACCGGCTTTTTAATGCCCTCAAACGCACGGCGCCAGGCTTCGTCTTCAAGCCTGGCGATTGATAATTTCTTTGCTATCTTCCACTTTTTGCGAAATGTTTTATTTTTGGTCCTGCGTGCGTAAACCGGACCCCGGGACATGCCCAGGGCCTCGCAACATTTGGCCGCGTTGCCGATTTCCGATAGCATCTCTAAAAAATCGTTGTATTTTTGTGGTGTTATGCGATCCGTCATAGCACCATAATGTTATTTACAAATATTACGGGATGTCAAATAAATAATTACTAAATAGGGGTATGTAGGGATTTTATTGCGGGCAATCGGCAGGTGCTATCACAACTATCTGTTTTTGTTCAACTTCCCAGGTTATCCAGATATGGTCGCATTCGTTGCATTCCCGGACCCTGCGATTGGTATCCTGGTATTTGCGGGTGTCGCGCACGGTGCTGTCCTTGTTTTTGCAGTTTGGGCATATCATATCATGGGTATCCCGTAATATCAAAAGGGTTGTTGTCTATCCAGATGTCTGGTGACGGCTGGCAGTGTATTTTATCGCGCCTGCTCATATAGTGGACAGGCGCCGGCGGACTTTCTATTTCCTCTGAGTTGTACCGCTTTGTCACTATAACAACGTCATGCCCAGCCGATTCCGCAAGTTTAATAAATTCGTTCCACATTGCCGGGTCCCTGGTGTATGTTCCATCGTAATCGAGTGCGATTCTCATAAATCAATCCGGTAAATATTTACGGCGCCTTCGTCGTGGTCGAAATATTCCAGGGCACGGTTCAGCCATGAAATGAAGTCTGCGACCTTTTTGCCGTCAAAGGGCAGTCCACCATCTCTGAGTGCTAAGGGTAACCTCTGGAGTAAATCACCAATCATCTTATCACCATTACCCCAGCTCTGGTCTATCGTATGGCAAGCGATATCGTAGTTACGCTTGACACAAAACGCCTCCACGTCCCAGATATCGATATAATGCAGGTCCGTCTTTGACATCACGGCACCGAGCATGTCCAGGGTGTGCCATATGATACCACGGATATTCAAAAAGGCCGGCATCGATGTTATAACCGTCTGCGGATTAAACTGTGATATCATATCAGCGAGGGATTGCTGCCAGTTATCCAGGTGTTCTAAGATGCCCTGCATTACCAGCACATCAAAATTGTAAATAACGTCATATTCGGTGTAATTGCAACACATCACATCCAAATACGGATAGCGGTTCTTTGCCGTGGTGATCGCCTCCAGGCTGTAATCAATGCCGGTGGTGATAGCGTTCTTCTCGTTTATCATGTCCAACAGATCGCCCTCGCCGCAGCCGATCTCCAGTACTCGGAGGCCCTGCCAGGGTTCGCCCATGCTGATGATTGCCTGGCGTTCCTCTTGGCCTGAGTCGAACCATGCATCCTTGCCCTGGGCGTGCATTTGGTCGTATCGTTGTTTTAGGTCGGTGTTTTTCATAATTGTTCCAGAACCTTTAGTTTTTGGTGATACAGGTGCATAATATCCCTGTCAAAAGTATGCTCCGAATATTCTTCACTGATTCTTCTTGATTGTTTTCTGCTAAAATTAAGAGACAACGCGATTGAAACGCGATATATTCTCCTGATCTCATCGTCTGTAAAAGTATCTGCCCTCCCGCGCTCCGAGTGTATTTTTACGAATTTTGTTCCTTCTATCCTCCTAATTAAACCATCGGATATCCACCTGCGGATAGTAAACCTACTTACCCGAACTATCTCCGCTACTTTTTTTAATTTATATTCCATATCACCCCCTCGGCACCCCCCAGAAAGAACATTCACTGCAAAGCGGCACCAAATCCCGGCGCCCCTCGATGTGATGCTGTAGCCACCCGAATAGCGTATTTCCTTTCCAAAGTTCAGACAATTCGCTATCGAGCACGTTTCCCACCAGATTCTTTTTCTCCGGGTCGAAGCGCACGCACGGATACACGTTTCCAAACCGATCGATAGCCAACTTATGCAGCATCTCCTGGCAGATCCCGGTTTCCGGTTTAACTGTCCGCTTCTCATAATCAAAACTGCCATCCGGACTGTGCAGGATACGATAACAGATCAACACCTTGGGGTACATCTGGCACCACTTGCGGATCAATAGCACCCGGGCCTCGTCGATGTGTCCCAGCAACCGGAATACCACCAGGGGCCGGTTGTCCAGCTCCAGGAACTGCTGCGCTATGTCAAGCTGTTCATCCTCCTCCGGGTCGTCCGGTATGATCGATATTGTAATACTGGATAGGTAAGCCTGGATCTGTTCGTGCTTTTCCATTAATAGTTTGCCGTTGGTGTTCAGACCCACATAGTGGCCGCCAAACATGCATAGAGCCTCGCCCAGGTGCGGATATAGCAGCGGTTCACCGTTATTGTGCAACTGGATGAATACACCGTGCGGTATCTGGTCTGCTATCCGCCTGACCATCTCCAACGGCATATCGCCCCAGCTGCACAATTCGGGGTGTTCTCGTTCCTGCTTGCGGCGGCCGCACATATGGCATTTCTTATTGCAGCGGCTCGTCAACTCGATGTTGATTCCTGATAGTCCGTGCATTTAGCCTCCTTTCAAACCGTTCCCTTGTTAGCCGTTCATAATCTTCTACAATTCTCTTGCGTGCCTCTATCCTGTCTTGTTTTGCAAGCCATATCAGCCGCCAAGTAATCAGTCCAAAGAAGATAAGGGCGGGAATAAGATGTAAAATAAGATTTAAAGATAGTCCGTGCATATCAAGAGCCCTCCTATTTACAAAATCCAAACTGCCCGAAAGCCTGCTTGAATTTCTCGGCCTGCTTGCCGAAATAAAAGAATACACTGCCGTGCGTGTCATACGTGCCTTCAAGCTCGATGCCATAGTCCGACAGATTGACATTCTTTCTGCCCTCCGATGTCTCGATATATCCGGTGTGATCGCACACCCAGTCTATCTCGCCGTTGTGAAAACAGATAGCGTTTGCATGCTTACCTGCGGCTTGAAACCAGGGCTTCCACGTTTCCTTGGTGTGCGTTAGAAATATCATTTCGGTTGTGTTGCCGGATTTCCATTCCTTGATGGCTTTTTCCGCAAATTCTTCCAGGATCTCACCGTGATTTGAGTTGAGCCATACCCGGCCATGCCAGGGATGCAGCAGTCCGTTCTCCAGAAATGTGAAAAACTTACGCGCCTTGATGCGTTGCTGTACCCTGACGTTGGTAGCGGGGTCCAGGTCGATGTCTCCCATAACCTGCCGGGCCGCATCGATGTAAATCTGTGGCGTGAGCCATAGATATCGTGGCTTCATGTCACCCCTGATTGACGCTCCGGCGGCGCCGTGTAGCCCGCCCCATCTTAACTCAGACATCCCGAAACCCCCTGAATGATGTGTCACCATGCATATATAATGCACAGGTGGCCTCCAGTTGCTTTAACTGGCGTTTCTGTATGTAGTTTGCATATAGACTGTTGTTAGCGTGCCAGAGTGCTTTGTGAGCCTCTTTTGTATCAATATCCATAAAATTAACGGTCAGCAAATCGCTATTGATATGCTTGTGCTCGTAAAAGTCCTCAACTCCCGTCAACAGTGAATTTGTCACCGCTATGTCGAACAGCTTTGTTCCCGGATACGGTGTAACTGGCCTGATAGTTCTTAGTTCGTGGCACGGATCGTACTTCTTCAGAAACTCCACCGCTGCCTGAAGGTTGTCCACCGTGTCGCCGGGAAAGCCCCAGATTAGGTTGAGCCCCGGCGCTATATCCGCCTTCAAGGTCGCTTGTATGCCCTCGTTTATCTGGTCCACCGTAAGTCCTTTGTGCATCTGGTTGAGCAAATCTTGATTCATAGATTCGATTCCATAGTTTATATATTCGCATCCAGCGCTCCTCATTAGCTTCAGGATAGGGGGTTTCGCGTAGTTCAGTCGTCCATTGCAGTCCCATTTGATCCGAAATGGTAATTTTAAGATTGCCTTGCATATTTCCTCCGTCCTGGCCTCACTGGCCATCAGTAGCTCATCAGAAAATTGAAAGTGGTTAATATCATGGACCTGGTGTAAGTATGTGATCTCCTCAACTATCGACTCCACCGGCCGCTGGTGAAAGCCGTCGCGCATCCGATAGCAGAAGCTGCAGGCCCACTTGCAGCCCCGGGACGATAATATCGGAAAACAGAAATCAGTAGGCTTGCTAGTCGGCCAGCGGATCAAGCGATAAGTATGTATAGGAAAATCATTGTAATTATTATAATCAAGCCCGTTATCATTACATGGCGTGCCCTGTATGACGCCCTGAAACCATGATGTTGAGGGGTTGCTGCCGATTTGGTTGCCTCCCGCGATGTCACAAATAGCAGTCTCGCCATCACCCACCACAACTGTATCCGCCTCAAGCACATCCATAAAATAAGCGGGCTCAGCAGCAGGGCCATGACCCCCCAATACAAAATTAATGCGATTGCGTCTTTTGCTCGAGTTAATGCCATGGGCGATCTCCTTTGCTTTTTGGTATTGCCAGTAGCCGGCCACAAATCCCAAACCCACGATATCGAAATCGTTTTTGTCCAGGATGCCGGTCAGGTTGCTGGCCTCGCCGTGGTGCAAATCCTGGTGCCAGGTTGCTATGGTGTGTCCGCCCTGGGCCTTCAGAGCTGAATACAGGGCAAAGATGGACTGCGGGAAAAACGGGATGTGGCTGCCGTTGTCGTAGACGATTAGTAGAATTTTAGCCATATTACCTCTCCCGTATGGTGTCTCTGATATCTATCAACACCTCAAGTATTGATCTCTTGTAAGCGAAGTCCAACTCATATTTTAAATCCCGGTTCTGCTTTGACAGTGGCATCTGAACATCGGAAAGAACTGCATCAAAAATTTCCCCAAGCTCACCCAGGATCAGATCTTTTTCCCTCCGCATATTATTCCTCCCAGTAACGCATTTTAACAGCGTTTATCGCTTCCTGCGGCTGAACTTCCTGCGGCTGCCGCAACATACACTCCTCAATAACATGGCTTGCCTCGGCAATGCGCTTGAGTCCCGGGGGCTCCATCGACGCACTCTGGTCACTGCCGTACATCGATCTATCAAGCGTGAAATGCCGTTCAATGAACGTTGCTCCCAGCACGATTGCTGCCAGTGTCGGGATGATTCCGGACTCATGGCCCGAGTATCCGACTTTGTATCCGTGTTCTTTGAGTGCCTGGATCTCAAGCAGGTTACACAACCGCGGCGGGCACGGATAGATTGACACGCAATGCATCAACACCAGCTCAATGCCAGCCCTGCTGAACAGCTCAATCGCTCTGTGCGTATCCTGTCCGGTACACATGCCGGTTGACATAATAACCGGCCGGTGCACCTTCGCCACCTCTGCCAAAAATGATAGGTGTGTCACCATCGGGCTGGCGATTTTATGATATGGCGGCTGGTACTGCTCTAAAAACCATAAGCTATCGGCATCCCATGCGCTTGCGAACCAGTCGATACCAACCAGTCTGCAGTGTTCGTCAATCTGGTCGTATTCGTCCCAGCTAAATTCCAGCGCGTCCTTTTGCTCCCGTTGCGTGATGCCGCCGTAGGGCAATTTTGCCAGGACGCCTGGTGGCGTTTCCCTGGGGCTGTCCAAAAATTCAGGCGTGTAAACGATATCAACTGATCGCTTCTGGAATTTCACGGCGTCTGCGCCGCAGTTCCGGGCCTCGCTGATCATGTCCTTGGCCAGCTTTAAGTCGCCATTTGCATTAATGCCGATCTCGGCAATTATGTACATAATTGATTTCCTTTCTTTCTTAAAAACCTTCCGTTTGAGTCTCTTTCCATGAGTCTAGCCGTCATTGGCTGGTGGTACTTCTGATGCTTTGAAAGATTTGTGAGTTGAAGATTTTCAATCCGGTCATCATCCCGTTTTCCGTTCATGTGATGTACGAACTCGGACCTATCAAGGTATCTCCCTATATGTTTTTCCATGACAAGCCGCGCTCTTTTCACATATCCTGAACCTATTCCGTTTTTGTTCGGATGGTCGGGAGAATAGACATAGGCATATCCATTGCAGTGCATTAAACCACCTTTCCATTTAGACTTATTCTGACCTATCGGCTTTATTCCGATTTCTGCGATAATGTACATTTAACCTCCTTTTCTAAAATAATTAATCCCGATTTTGTCATTCCACATCTATTCCACCCGGCCCGGATAAAACAGTATCCAGGGTTAGTGCTCAGAATCTTTTTTGCATTGACATATGTATAGACTCGGACATTTCCAAACCGATCTAACGCGAATTGTTCGGCCTCTATAATCATATCACTTGATCGGTGTTCAGACTCATTCCGGAATATTGAACAGTTGATACCTTCCTGCTTGTCTAAACTTATGAATTTTCGCCATACGAAAAGCGCATCACACTGCGGTGTCATTAGAACAGTCTTATAACCGGGACCTACGAATAGTCTGTGGGCTCGTCCATCTTTGTAGTGCCTTGCTGAATAGTGTCGGGCATAAAGTTTAAAAGCGTCCCTATCGCCGTCCCTGATCT
>Ga0255055_10001716_pt1 | contig 15714 bp, 17 predicted proteins | sample JV7_2_27_MG_FD_188633 | JGI IMG/M metagenome (GOLD analysis project Ga0255055, IMG submission 188633) | Seawater microbial communities from Jervis Inlet, British Columbia, Canada - JV7_2_27 | ecosystem: Environmental > Aquatic > Marine > Inlet | place: Canada: British Columbia | collected... | reverse complement strand
GCTCCTGCGCCGCCAACGCCCGGAGCGCTCTTTGTTCCCGCTGTTCCGGCTGATGCGCCGCCACCGCCGCCAGCAGCGCCGCCACTACCACCAGTTAGTGATCCTTGACCACCGCCACCGCCGCCACCTGCGTCAGTCGTGGCACCCAGATCGTCAGCAGAAGAGCCACCGCCACCGCCACCGCCAGCAAACAAGAAGCCATCATCAAGGTCAATGTTGAGATTAAAGTCCTGAGTGCTAAGAGCAGTACCACCGGCACCACCATTAGTTCCGCTGGTGCCAGTTGCACCGTTATCATCTCCACCAGCCCCACCGTCACCACCGACACCGACAATGCGTCCGCTGTTGATTAAATTAAATTGAAAGGTGCTTGAAGGATGCCAGTCATTAGTAACCAGTATGTTTTGTGCGTCAGCGCCATCGACAATAAAAATAACTTCTCTTGGTCCAGAAGGGCTGCCGAGAAAGGTCCACAAGTTTCCGATAACCGTGTCTGAATTGATTACTTCCGATATACCAGAGCCGCCTCCGCGTAAAGAAATAGGAGCAGGGATTGGCATTACGCAACAGCCTTCAGGATTGAACCAATCCATCGAGCGCCACCTGTTATGTCGGTGACATACTCGAACCCGAGGTAATCAATATCTCCTGTCCCAGTCGATAGCACAGGTGCCGTTCCATTTTCAAAAATGAAAGTGCTGGCTGCAAAAGTAATCGTGTGTGGACCACCTGTGTTCTGCTCGATCACGATACTAAATTGCGAACCATTTACTGGGTTCGATGGTGCAGCAAGCGTCCAGTTGCCACCCCACAGTGCATAGAAGGTATTTGAGAGAGCAATGTCAGGCGTAACTATTCCACCCGCATCTGTCAGTACGACACGCAGAGCGGTCTGTCCGGCAGTAAATGATTGCTGAATACCTGTCAACGCATAATTTGCAGCAGCAACACCACCAAGTTGAGTTGCATTCGTTGCTGTAACTGCTGTGGTTGCTGTGCCAGCAGTCAAGGCACCGGCCGCGATGATGTCAGTGCCATCTCCGTAGCACCAGTAAGCCTCACCAACGGGGATAGTGACACCAAGTCCACCACCAGTGGTCTTGAACCTGATCGTATGTCCACCAGTCGTGTTGTTCGCTACCAGATAAGCCTTGGCAATATCTACAGCGGTAATTTGTCCCGGCGCAATGACATCAGCAGAACCACCGGGGTTGCCTTCAATGTTAATAATCAAGCGCCGATAGTGTGGCGGCTGATCAATATTGGCATCGGTATTTAGAGGGGTTTCACCAGAAGCAATCAGTGTGACTGTGGTGAGGCCGAGAGCGTCTTCAAGTAGTTCGATGGTGCCGGTATTAAGAACGACACCCCACGTATCGACGTTATCGTTTGTATCCTGAAGCGTCAGGCGCAGCAGCGGAGAAATGGTAGCCATGGCTTATCTCTGTGTTGTTGGCACGCCGGGAATCTCCAGCGGTGTCAGGTTGTAATGCTGTTGTAGCAATTCATATGTTTCTCTCTTCACGGTTGGAAGCATTGCGACGTAATCTTCCATCCACATCGGTTTCCTGTCATCAGATTTCAGGAAGCCTTCAGCTTCAGCCAAGCAAGCCTTAAATAACAAATCAGGGACGTTATCGCCCAACCAAGTTGTCGCTGTCGTTGCAGAGAGTCCTTCAGGTCGCGCTATGCCACGCGCCTCTATTGTTAAAACTGCATCAGGGATCGGTGACACCAGCCAACTTGTCTCGCTTATTTCAGAATAATATAAAGGTGAAGACGTAGCGCCGGGTGTCTGATGATCCCTGATCCAGTCGTTTGATCGAAGCTGGAGAAAAGTTCGCTCTGATCCAACATCGTAATAAATTGTTTGCCATGTCACTACGGATTCAGCAACGCCGGGTTTAGCGATAAGCACGTTTCCCATTGCTGTTGCTGTCGTCCCTGCCAATGAAAAAATAGCAAGATCAAGATCGCGTAATACGCGCAGTTCACCAAGAGTGATTACCTCATCAATCGATCCTGTGAATTCCGCATCATCATCTTCCAGCCATGCTTGAAGATTAGCGACCAGTTGTGTGTATGTAGTTTCGTGACTCATGGTGTTCCATCGAACGGGTCACCAGTTGTGGTGACATAGAAGTTATTGCCAATTGCGGCAGCGCCGACGAATGGACTGGTGAACGGAATACTGAAGGCCGGGAAGTCACACTCAGTGACCGTGCGCGACACGAAATAGACACCACCACCATCCAATTCCATGAATACCCACTGCCCCATGTTGAATTTCAGGGCATTAGTGGACACCAGATGCGTCTCAGCGCCACTGAGCGCCTCTGAGAGCGTCCCTGTGACGACCGCTCCACCATCTGGTGCGGTAGGCGTTGTGCCGCCATCTGCATTCTCCGGGTCTCCATAGCCAACTGGGATCGATATTTCAGGTGCAGGACGGTACAGGGCAACAGGATCGTCAACCTCAACGGGTATTTCCTGCGGGTGCTTAGGCTCCCACCAAGCAGGATGCACCAGAAGCCCTGCCACGTGTCCGTCTTCAACCAGATCACGGTACTTCATCTTCTGACCAGAGCGCTGGCATTCAGCGATTGCTCGCCTGCCCTTCGCATACGATCTGCCGCTTGCTGATTTACCGATCATCGATACCTGCCTGCACTGCCACGCCTACGACGATGACCAGAATCAGGAACGATCCTGACAGGCCCGCGTTCGCGTACTGCATTAGTGCCCTTCTTGAATGCTCCAGCCGCCTTTATCCACAGCTTTTCTTCAAGCTCTGGTGGCGCGTACTTCTCTGCCATGCGTGCAGCAATACCGGCCGCGAATGCGTCGTACATGTAATAAGGGATGTCGGCAGTGTCTGCTGCGGTATCTGCGTCTTCGAACTTCCTCGCAGCATCGTAGGTAATGATGTCGGTGGAATTCTCAGGCGTGGTCCACAGCGTGAATGAAAGTTGATCGCGTTGTTTGTCGATAAAGATTCGATCTGGCCTACCCTCAATATCCTTCTCAGGAATGTTGATGTAGTCAGATCGCGTCATGAACTCAACCGGCGTATCGATTCCTGATCTGGTCAGGATGACATCGATGACATCGATGAGCCGGGTATCGGTGATGTCGAAATCTACGCCAGCAACGTAAGTTGCCTGAGACTGCACCACAGTAAAATTCTCCCGCACGATGCGGAAGTCGTGATAATCCTCCGTCGCCCAGTCAGAGAACATGAAGCGCATGGAGCGTCGAGCCGACAAGATATGGCGCAACGATATGAGCGCCGGATCAATCCGACAGCGCTCCAGTGCTTCATCGACCATTTCGGCAAGCTGGGGATTAAAAATGTACGTCCCAGATGTCGTCATGGCTTAGCTCTGTTGTACGCGAACTTCTGCTGTACCTGCACCTGCTGACTTCACGATCCTGATCGCAGCTACTGGCGCATTGAGATGCACGTCAGCAGGAGTATCGACAGCAGACGGTAATTCCTCAGACCAGTTCGCAGTACTCGGGTCTTGACGTGCAGGATTATTCGGTTGCAGATTGACTGCGCTTGCAAGCACAGCGGTACTGAACAAAATTGAATCCAACGTCGAGTCAATGGAGAATGTGTTCGCTCCAGTGAGGATGACCTGAATGTGCGTTCTGTTTGCATAACGATCCAACGGAATGTTGACCGTGTTAGCGCCAGCAACAACTGAGGCATTAACTGGACGTGCGTATGACCGTCCCATCTGAACTCTCCTTAGTTAGCCAGCGATCCATCATCATCAAACGTGTATGTGATGAACAGGTCGAAGGTGCCGCCTGTAGCATTCACGCCACCACCATCACTGATAGTGATCTCGGACTGCTCCGTTTGAATAACGCCAAGCTGAGCGCCTGCGTCTGCACTGCCGATATCAACTTTATCGTCAAGCAGCACTGTTGCGCCATTGACAAGAGCGTCGTCAACCGGAGTGCCATGCTCAAGACCCACATCGAGAAGTGGAGCCGTACCACCAGTACCGTTACCTTTTACAGCAACACTGAGTACGATTGCACCAATAGGTAAGAACTTGCCGGTCAAAAGACCAGCACCTGCCAGAGTTGCATCCAACCCAGCCATTGCCAATACAACCGGCACTACACCTACTGCCGGACCCGGTATCCTGCTTCCACTGGCTTCTGTGCCGCCTCTGGCACGCCAGTAGCCTACTAATGTGCTTCGCTTACCCATCTGTCTGTCTCCAGTCCGCTTGTGCGGTCGTCAGGGTGTTAAGAACAGTACTGAGCGACTTAGGTGACCCACAATAAGGCGGGACCAGTCCAGTCATTGAAACTGGTGGCACACCATATCGCCCAGCACTGTCCAGATCGCTTACGTGTTACCTGAGCTTCCGAATGCACCACGGTAGTCAGACCAACCGAACGAATAGCGTTCACGTGCTTTGTAGCGCATGTTGCCGGTTTCAAAGTCGCCTTCGAGACCACGTTGGATGTTCTTACGAACCAGATGCTTCAGACCGTCTGGGCAGTCAGTACACAGCGTCCACTGATTGGTGTCAGTGAGCCGATGATTTTTATGACAGCCACCCGGAATCATGCCCATGTTTTTGATGGCATTGACATCGTTGTCAGCCGTGCCGGGACGGTACGGACTGGTCAGGATGCGTTCTGCCACGAACATGAGATCAGGCGGGACGATCAGCTTGGTTGAACGTATAGCGATGGGGATGCTTCTCTCATCCACGAACTTACTGATTGCGATCAGCGCCTCTTCGAGAGACGTTTCACTCAGGTCAGCCTGTGTCGTGAATGTGTTCGCCTGCGTTCCCCCACCAAACAGGGGATGTGCAGTGCTAAACAACTCAACGCCGTCACCACCGGGGAAGGCAGAGTCGAAACCATTGTTAATGATTGCGGCACCCTTAACTTCCTTGGTGTGTTGCATCGAGCGAGCCAGCGCCTTGCTGTACTTGTTGCCTATGGACCCGTAGAGATTGTCTTCCTCTGCCTCTTCAGTCAGGGAAAATGCCAAAGCAATCGTTTCATGGATGTACTTCGAAACGTATGCCTCGCCGCCCTGATCATATGCAACCGGAGCGCCTTCTGGTTTCACAGGCGCACCTGCAAGACCAGCCAGCAAGACATCTTCCTCATATGCCTTGACTGAGTTCTCTACCGCGAAGATCGGTCTCCACTCCTGCTCGTAACGTCTGTATTCCAGACCGAACACGGTGTTGAGACCTTCCTGTAGCTCTTTCCTAAAGCGAGCGCGATTCATGATAGCCATTAGTTACGCCCCCTTAGACTACAGCCGCTATCTGTGCGTGTTCGCTGATCTGGATTTCCACTCTGGGATTTGCCAGTGTCAGGTCACTTACGAAGATACCGTCTGGTTGAGGCGCACCACGAAGGATGCGCAACTGTGCCGCTGTAACTGCGGTCGTTGCGCTCATCTGGTGGCCCGATATGCCTGTTGCTGCGTTACCAGCGACGGACACATCTATTTCCCCAAGTTCGCCTATTGCTTCAAGGCCGCTCAGGGTTCCATTTACTTGCACTGTGTACACGATATGCGGGTCCGTGTAGACGTGAGCTTCCGCGTCAACACTTCCTTCGGTAACCGTACCCGAAACCCACTGCTTGACCCACCGAACGTCTCCATTCGAATCGACGTAATTTGCACCACCGAAGGTGCCGAGCAAATCTTCTGCTACGGCAGCAATCTCAATATTTGTGTTATTGAGGGTTGCCGCAAGTACGACGAAATCCTGAAGGAAGAGATTTTCAGCAAGCGCTGAAGCAATGGTGTATTTCCCGTTATACCGCACAGTCCCACCCATAAGGTGGTACGAGGGCGTTGCCCCGTTAGGTGCGTCGAGATTTGCCATTGAACATTACCTCATTCATCGTCCGCCACTCCTGCCGGTTGGACGCGAGTCGCCGGGTAGCTTATGGACGATTTGTTATCCTTAAAGATCGGATGTCCAGCTATCTGGGTAGACTCAAGGTCATGTTCAACGGATACCATCTGTTGAGCGGTTGTATGCTCGATGGCGGCTTTACGCTTCGCAAGAACACCGGAGTCAATCTCCATCAAGATGAGATCATCCACCACAATCATCCCGTTATCCTTGTCCGCGAAGTTCGCATAAATGCGCCATTCTTCTGTCAGCGTTGTGGGATCGCGTGGTCGCCATCCTTCTCGCCAAGTTCTGTTCAAGTTTTTGGGATCAGCCGCACCACGAATGCTTTGTCTTACCCAGCGTTGTGTCATTCCTTCTCTGCACGGTGGTGCATCGAGAGATGACGGACGCACGTAAGGCATTGCTTCCATCTGGTGGGTGGCATCGTACTCCGAGGTCTCGTCCACACGAGACTCGTGTCCATGGTCTGTGCCATGGGTAGTTACAGCGGGTTTCGGTGTAACTTTTCCTGCGTTTTTCTTGTTAGCAGTCATGTCGTTGCTCCTTCGGCTTCAGCTTCACGTTTATTTCTGGCGTATTCTTTCAAAACCTCTGGATCGTTCGGGTCCAGATTGAAACGCCTCATATTCGAGAAGTCATCCTCCGTCAGTTCAACTTTGCTGCTACTTGATCGTTTACGAAGATTCTCTGCGCCGCCGACTGGAGTAACCACACTTTGTGGCTTTTTACCTCTATCCTTGTCGCCTGCGCCATGATCATCATTAGCATCAAATAAGTTTGGCTCTTTCTCCTTGATGCGACGGTCGAGTTCATCAAAATACTCATCCGTCAGCGGATCAAAGCCATCCTTAAATACTTCCTTGTCGAGACGATTGGCAAGGCGCGTCTGCCGCTCAAACGACTTAGCGCCATACCAATCGCTTCGATCGTCACGCCACTGATCAGCCAAAGACTGGTCGGTGGTCGCGTCTGCCGCAACTTTACCACTAAATGGTTGTACATTGCCATCCGGTGGTAAATTGTCGAGACTGTACTCAGCTTGAATTTTCTCAGCTTTCAGATCAGTAAGCCGCGCCGTGAGACGCACCTGATCCTTTGTTTGACCATCCTCGATGGCTTTTTCGAGTTGATCCTGAGTTGCTTCGATAGCTGAGTCAGCCTGTTCGATGATCGTCTCAGAGGCTTTCTTCTCTCGATCGTATTTATCCTTGGCTAAGCCACGTGCCTGCTGTTCCCAGTAGGTCGCTTCCTGCTTCGCCTTTTTCTCACCACGAGTTGCACGCTGAATGCGTGCCTTCACCTTCTTCGAGTAATCATCATCCTCACCGGCTGTACTTGCGTCATTCTTCTTGTCGTCTTTCGTTGGAGCAACATTTTTGTCTGCGCTACGAAGTCCATCAAGCGGAATGTCGTCGTCTTTTCCAGCATCGTCTCCTGCCGCTTTATCAGTGGGAGTGATCGTGATGCCGTCTTCTTTCTTGCCAGCGTCCAAGTCAATCGTTACTGGTTCGTCTTTGGGTACACCATGTAGGTCTTCAAAAACGATGTCGTCGTCTGTTGCCATTATACCTTACCCCTGTTAAATGTATGCTCGAAACACGGATGGATCATCAACAATGCCCATGATGCCGTCATCATTCATGATCAACCACTTTGTTCCGTCTTTGGTTCTGATCACCTGTCCACCGTAAGTGCCAAAAATAATCCAGTCACCTACCTTTGGTTTCGGGTCGATCTTTGATAATTCGATGCCTGAACGTGTCACTGCTTTGTAACACTCACTGCCCATGGCAACGACCTGACCAACATACGTCAGCAGTTCTTCCGATTCCTTTGCTTCATCCGGTATTGCAATGTCGCCCACAGTGTCTGGCGCATCATACGGACGAATCAGTACGCGCCATCCAACTGGATGGATGGGAAGTTCAGCTACGATGTCGTTTTCTGCTTCTTGAAACGCAACTTCTCCGCTCATTTTTTCTTACCTCTTTTATTTTTAAGATCGGGAAGCTCTGGCAAATCACCCTTCTGGTCTACCTCTTCCATCTGGGCAAGCATTTCACGTGCTGACTTCACTGCCTGCTCCATGCCCTCAATGCGACCAACTTGCCGGTTATACTGCTTCATGTCTCCGCACTGCCCCTTTCCGAGCTTCAGCGACATATTGACCTGTGTTTGCTGAACAACCCGGTCAAGATCGTTCACAAATTGTCTAAGCGTTGTTGCCATTTCTCTTTCTCCTTGCTACCCCTGCCAGTGATTCAAGCAGTGTGTTGTACGTTAAGCCAGCTTCATCAGCGGAGCGGGCGAATTGTCGGGGGGATACTCCGCGAACACCCCGCTTGCGCAGGAATTCACGTGCGGCACGCACGTCTTTTGGTGTGACGTTATCCACCCTATTTACTCTGTGCCTTTGGTTTCGGTTTTGCTGCTGCCAGCTTACGTTCTCGTTCAATCTTTGCTTTGTTTGCGTCGTCTTCACGCTTTTCTTTGGCTTTGGCTGCACGGTCCTCACGTTCCTGCTTCTGCGTGGCGAGATAGTCTTCACGATCTTCCTTGCTCAGCGCATTCAAATCTTGACGGTTGATGTCAGCCAGTGCCGCTTCATCTTTCCTGTCCTGATCCCTTGCATGTTCTTCGTCTTTACGTCTCTGCTCAGCCTCGAAATTTTCCTGATCTAAATCAATAGATTGCCCCGGTTCCATGATCTGTATGTGTGGCAGTTCCGCTGCAAGCTGAGCAATCTGCTGCTCCATCTGCGGGTCCATCGGCTGTTCATCAGTAAATGTTCCCGGTGGTGGGAGTTGTCCACCCAGCATCTGGTTCGCTTCATTGAAGTATTTGTAAGCGTAATGCTGTGCCAAATGCGACTGCATCATCGGCCCGATTAACTCGATCGCTTCAGGTGCCAGACCATTCACAAAATTGATGTGTACCGCAATGTGTGCGTCGTGGTCCTGCTCGATGAATGCGTTTGCACCCTGTGACTGCATCATCTGCATGTTCTCAGCGATCGGATCAAGGCGCTGTGGTGTCTGCTTCTGCAACAACTCATCAGGATCAGGCACACGTATCGCACGTAAGAAGCGCTCATGCACAGCCATTTGGTTATACAACTGTGGATGACCGTCACTCAGTTCGATCAGTGCCTGTCCCTGTGCAATGCGCTGCACTGAACTGAAGATATTCGGATCAGAGATTGGAATAACATCGACACGTCCATCGTAATCCTGACGCATCACCACACCTTCGGCATTCTCAACCTGATATGGGTACTGGTCCGGCAGGAATTCATAGTTGAGTTCAGCACGAAGTTTGAACTCTTCAGCGGCAGCCATGTGCAGGCGACGATGGATCGCGCTGAATGGTTTGCTGCCCTGTTCTATGAGAGCGATGGTTGTACCCACCGGACCAGTGTTCGTTGCCTCACCTGTCATGACCTCAGTCGAAGATGAGAATGATTTGCCTGCATCAACCAGCAACTCGAATAGTTTCGCAAGTGCTGGTGATGGGTCTTTGAATGGCGGCGTATAGAAAGCCTTGTTCAGTTCTTCAGCAGACATGTTTACTTCTTTGTACATGCCCGGTGATATGTGTTCGTCGCCCGGTTTCATCTTCGCGTCGTTCGACACGTAGCCACCCTGCATGTTCGCGAACGCAGCAGAGTCGAGCAGTGCGCGTATGGTGCCAGAGGTTGCTTCAGCGACACTGCCGATCATGTGCAGCAGACCGAATCCGTAGAAGCCAATTCCCGGCAGGTAGCGATAGTGAGTGAACCACATGCGCTTTATAAAGAGTGGATCGGCTTCTTTCCAGTTCCTGCGTATCGACAGGATATTCCGAGTCTCCCTTTCCACGGTGACGATGTACGGCAATGGGGCTTCACGCTTGTACCGTTCCTGATCGCCTTCAAGCTCAAGGTCGCAGTGACACTCGTACACTGTGTACACAGCATCATCAGCATGAACTTCAGCACTGCGCGAGTCTGCCTGATCACGAAACTCCCTGTCCCTGTCATCGAGTGTGTCCGCTGCAAACGGTGTGACTTTCGGTAGATCAAACTCTGTCCAGAAGCCAGAAACAAACAGTTTCTTCATCTCCGATGCGTTCTTGAACATGCGGTGCGTATAGCGCGGCGACGACGCAAGGTCAGTCGCAATGTACGGCACGATGAAGTCAGGTGACTTGACGAAGCGACCTACGACCATCTCACTGGTGGGATCGAAGTACGTCTTCTTAAAAGCTGAGCCACCCAGTGGCAGGTAAAACAACATCTGATCGACATTCCAAAAGTACGATCGATCCTGATCCAATATCTGGAAGTTCATGTGATTCTTGACACGATCTGACTGCTCAGTCTTTTCCATCGTTGCTTCACCAACGATCTTCACCTTGACCGGGCCTTCGGATGGGAATACCTCTTCGATGGCGCGGGACTGAAACTGCACCACTGCTTCGCCAATGAGCGGGTACGTGACAGCACTCGCACCATCGAAGGGTAATTCTTCCAGCGGTATGTTATTCAGGCCCATCAACTCCATGCCCTGTTCCATACGCATGTCCCAGTCTTTGCGAGACTCAAGATCAATGTCCACCCATTCACAGATGGTGTTCGCAAGATTGGCTTGTTCCTGTGCCTCGATGTCATCCATGATGTTCGCTGAATGTTCATCGCTATCGTCTTGCGACATGCGAGCCGCACCGGGATTAAAGTCAACGACTGCGTTGTTGCCACGTCGCGTCACAGACGCATCACCCACCATCCCAGAGAACTGTTGTTCGTCCTGCGGCATCTCAGGAATGCGTGGTGCGTCTTTTGCTGATACTGCCATTACGTTTCCCCTCTGACCCCACCACCGTACATGCGAACAGGCTTGTTCACGTAACGCATCAGGTCATCGTTATCGTCGTCATCATCAAGAAAGTCAGCGCTCCACTTCTTCCGTAACCAGAGCATTGCCATGGTGCAGGTGTCTGTCAGGTCATCGTGGTCGTCAGCCGGGAAGTTGCCGCACTGTGAGATAACTTCCTGTGCCCATTTACGCTTCACATAGAATATGCAACCGCGCTCCAGCACCAGTGATGCAGCATGGGCGCGTACAAATTTTGAATCGTTCACCTTAATACGTGCGATAGGAAGATTGCTTCGACGTAGTTCTTGTGCAAGTGAATGCCCAGATGCTTTCTTTTCAATCAACACCTTGTCTGGCTTCCATAGCTGAGCCGCTTCGATCGCGTTCGCTCTCAACTCTGGGAATTCCATGCGCTTGTTCATGCGCTCCATCAGCAGCAGGCAAAGTCGCCTCTGGCCTTTGTATTTAGCTGTCCATGGTAGCTTCGGATTCAGTCGCTCTTCGTACTCGAACACACCCCACGTGGTGCGGGCGCTGAAGTCAGACTCTTCATCTTCTTCGAACGCCGTGTCGTAAGACTGGATGATCATCTGGATCGAAGGTAATTCCGGCTCTACCCACTCGCGCCAGTGATGCTCCTTCATGATGTTGCCACCCTTCGCTGAAGGGTTCTGCTGTATCTGTGATTCGAATCCACGCTCTGTTAGTTCCATCGACAGCTTGCGCATCTCAGCTACACCAAATCTGTCTGGCGTAAGCAGGTCATTCTCTTCCTTGCGTGGATCACTGAAAATGATTTCGTCATCCACCAGCGGCTCAATGTGATCACCAAAGGTAAAGATGCCGTCATCACGTAACGGTATAACGCGCAGTGAGTCTTTCTTTGCTTTTGTAATGCAGCGTGTCTTCTTCACGAAGTAACCGGGAAGATTCAAATGTACCCAGTTGCCAGATGCCAACACGTGACCCGGTAAGTCTTGGTGGTGACCACGTTGCGCAATAATCACCCTGCCAAGTTTCTTTGGATCGTTGCCACGTGTTGACATGACATCACGCCACCAATCGATCACCCCTGTCCTGATCGTATCTGAATTGATGTCTTTCATATTATGGGCATCGTCAACGACGATTCTGTCGCCACCTTCACCCGTTGCCGTACCACCAACGGACGTTGCCAGACGATACCCGGAGAAATTGTTGTCGAACCTGCCCTTCTGGTTCAAGTCCGAGCTAAGCTGGAACGCATCACCGAAGCGTTCCTGATAATACGGGCTTTGAATTAGTCGCCTGCACTTCACTGAGTCGCGAAGCGTAAGGTTGCTCGCATACGTCGCGAACAACCACTGTGTAGACGGACTCCATGTCCATTCCCATGCGGGCCACATCACCGCAACTACAGTTGACTTCGAATGTCGTGGTGGAATGTTAATCACCAGATCATCAATGTCACCCAGTGACACGTATGTCAGGTGTTCACAGATCGCATCGATGTGCCAGCCACCTTTGAATTCTTTTCCGGGTTCGACTACGTGCCATGCTTCCTTTAAGAACTCCTTCAGGTCACGCTTCATCGCTTCAGCTTGCAACCACGTCCACTGATGCTGCGGATCAAATGCGGCTAATTCTTGTGCAGGCATGTTCATCGCTGCATCCCGAAGAACTTGCTGACGGTAAGCAGGCGCGTCTTAATGAACTGACCGAATGATCCGACGACACTATGATCATCAGTCAGGGCATCCCAGTTCGCTGCTGCTATCGTGTCTTTATTTACCAGAGCGTTTATGTTGACTGTTGCCCCGCTGGAGTTGTCCGTCAGGTCGCCAACGCCCCTTAGTACTATAGTCCCTGCCGTCACGGTCGAATCCAAGGTCACTTGCCCAGAAGTCAGGTCTATCGACACGTTGTCCGCCCCGGTTTTGTTGTCGATCTGAACGCCCCCCGACCAGTTTCGCATTAGCAGGTCGCGCCCTGAGCCACCGAAATCGATGATTGGAGTAGACAGGCCCGCTACTCCCGACCAGCAATCTAAGATGTTCACGTCCGATGAGCCACCAAGCGTAATGGTCCCTGCCTCGATTAAGCATTTCCGTAAACTCCCTTCAACAAAAGATAGTGGTGGCTGTATGCGTGCTGCCGTGATCACTGCATCGCCATCAAGAACCCCTGTGATGGTGCAATCTGTGAACATGGACCCAGACACATCAGCACCAGTGTTGATGGTGATGGTGGAGTTTTCGGTGTTGTCACCGATGACTTCAAAACCTGCAAGATTATCACCAGTGTCGAGCGTTGCATCACCGATGACCCTGATCTGGATCAGACCCAGCGCATCAGCAATGAGCTTCGCGTCAGGAAAGTTGTTGACTGGTTGCAGGGGAGTACCGTTCGGATACGTTGTTCCTGTGTTGGATGTAGTTACGTCCACCCACGCTGCATTTTGATACGTGGCGAACCTGATTTCTGTTAATTCCTGAATGGTGCCGGATGATGCGGTTGTCTGAAGTACCTGCGTGAACGCTGTCGGTAAGATGGCAGGGAACGTCACATCAACAGCATCTACCGCAACCAGATTGCCACCAGTGGTCTTGACCTGCACGATGTTGTACACCTGATAGGCATCACCGATGTCGTAATCGTCATCAGTCCCATTTACCAGTGCAACCGTGATCAGTTCTGTTTCGCTCACCACTTCAGCAACGTCAGCCACGCTCATGTCAGTGAAGTTGATCACCAATGATCCACGTGTCACGTTGTTGGTGATGAAGGTCGCAGAGGTATCAATGAACGTCTGCTCATCGTTTACGTCTGGTGGTCCTGATCCGGTCGTCACCGTGCCTGTCTGTGCTGCGGTTGTGCGTGCCTGAAATGAAAGTTTCAGGTCTTGCTCTTCCACCGTGATTGAAACCAGCGTTCCACCACCAAGGTCTTCCTTGCCAGACGCACTCATTAAGAACGGATGTGACATTGCCTCGAACGACGACTCGAATGGGCGCGTCGTATCAACGTAATCCTGCATGATCATCTCAATCGACGGCGCAGCAATCTGTGCGATCCGTGGCGACCGGGATAAATCAAACGCAACGTCATCTCTTGTGGTCATGACCCTTCAGCTACTGCTCCGTACTGTGCTAATTCCTTGTCACGCTGCACGCATAGCGCTCGCGCCTCACTGAACTCGGTGATGCTGTCGTGTTCCTGTCGTACCACGTCATCGCAACGCACAATCGCTTCCTTGCACTGCACGATCTGCGACCGCATGGCATCGACGTTGTATGGTGGGTACGCTTTCTTCAATGCCTTCACCTTTGTTTCATGGGTAGGTTGTGAAGAGTCGAGTCCCGCGATTACTTTATCCCGGTGTTCGCACTGTGCGATCAGCCCGGTGTATTCCTCGATCATCGTAGCCTGAGCGGTCTTGGTGTCATTCACCCGGTCGATGTTCTCGCGACACTCCACAATGCGTGAGTCGATGTAATCGATACGCAGTGTTGGAAACTTCGCGTTGATCGTTGCGATGTTATTCAGGCGCTCCTGTTTGATGGCATCCGGCAACTGCGCTATTGCTTCATTGCCCGTACCAAGCGGTAGCTCTCCGATCCTCTTCCCGCGTAGCCTGATTGAATCTACCCCTTTGCTCATTCTATTTTCTCCAAGTCATCTGCAATGGCATCCAGTCTTGCCCGCCCTTTGTCATACCATCGTTGCACAGCATCCTTAACGGACTGCGGTGCGCCTTCGGTATCACAGATAGTGAGCATTCCCTGCTCACCACCTGCGTACCAATCTCTCAGCCTTTTGGCTATTGCCTTATGTTGCAATCGTGTCTGGCTGTCGGACAACGGTTACCGTCGCTCCTGCTGAAGTAACTGCCTGATTCTGCGTAAACGGCAGGATGACTTTGCCCTGCCGGACGTTCACTACAGTGTCGAACAGTGTGGACTGGACAAAGGTGTTGCTCACCGATGTGCCGGTCGCCTCGGTATCCAGTATCAGGTCGTAGATGTCATCGGACGTGTCATACGCCTGAATCGTCTCGTTGATGGTGTAGAGATCACCTAATGCGAACGTGCCACCAGTACCAAACACCTGAAAGATAACCAGAGTGTTCAGGTCAGTGACCGATGTGACCTCATAGGTATCACCGTTGGTCGTGTCCTGCACCAACATACCCGGATTTACACCGTCAGTTACGAAGTCAGCAGCAGCATCAACCAGTAACGTGGGTGATGTAGTCGCGTCTGCCGTACCCGGCGTTACAGGATGCAAAGTGAACGTGCCTGACGCGCCAGTGACCCGGCTGTCGTACTCGTACTTATGCTCTTCCTGCTCATCGACAGCCACGACACGGACATAACCAGCGGTTGGCACTTCAGTGTCAATCGAGCCGGTCACTGTAAGCGTCGTTGCCGATGCTCCTGTCACCGCCATGCCACCGAACTGATCCTTGTCGATTATGCTGTCAACGCCAGTATCACGAGCAACCAGAACGCGATCCAAAGCCAGTGTGTTGCTGACAGTGAAGCTGACCGTATTCGGGCTAACTCTTTGCGTACCGTTATCATCGATAAGCGTATACGCCTGAGTGTCGTCATCGTGTTGCCCTGTGTACAGGATACCGCGTGCGCCGAACAACTGTGAGCCAGTGAACGTGCCAAACGGTGACTGCTTCACTGCTGCAATGGACTGGATTGCGCCACCCGCACCATCGGTTTGTACCACCACAGAATCGCCGGTCTCATCGTCAATCACATCGTTGTTCGCCAGCGCACCGAGCGATGTCTGCTGGTCAGTCACCATGATGTAATCCTGTGCGGTGCCCTCACCTGCTGCTGCTGCGTTGTCGGACATAAGTCGCGACGACCACGAACCAGCGGGATCGGTTACAAGGTCATCACCTTCAGTTAGCGTACCCACTGGGCCGTCATAGAAGACTTGCGCTT
>Ga0255055_10001715_pt1 | contig 15719 bp, 14 predicted proteins | sample JV7_2_27_MG_FD_188633 | JGI IMG/M metagenome (GOLD analysis project Ga0255055, IMG submission 188633) | Seawater microbial communities from Jervis Inlet, British Columbia, Canada - JV7_2_27 | ecosystem: Environmental > Aquatic > Marine > Inlet | place: Canada: British Columbia | collected... | reverse complement strand
CCCGAACGACTGCGCCGCCTCGCGGAAGCACCCCAGGATCTCGTGCTGGAGTTTTCCGAGCGCGGAGCCGACGACGACCCCGATGGTTTCGTCGATACCCTGGGCCGCCTCAAAGCGTGCGGGTTCGGCGTTGCGATCGACGACATCGGGACCGGTTACGCCAGTCAGTCGATCCTGGACCGGCTCCGCCCGGACTACCTCAAGCTCGACGTCTCGCTGGTCAGAAAAATCGACCAAAACCTTATAAAACAGGAGCTTCTGGGCTCATTAGTGCGTATAGCGAAGCGTATTGGGGCCTCGGTGATCGCCGAGGGCGTCGAGACGGAACTGGAGGCCCAAGCGCTCGCGGAGGCCGGCGCGCAGTTCGGCCAGGGCTATCTGTACGCCCGGCCGGCGGCGCGCATCGAGGGAATGGGGGGGCGTGCGCCCTAGTCCGTCCGGGCAGCCAATGCGGAGGCCCGGGACGGGATCGGGCCTCGCCCGGCAGCCCGTCAGGATGAACGGCATGCTCGTAGGACCGATCCATCTCGCCTCGACCTGGCTCGGGGAACCGGGTGGGATCGGCATGGTCTTCGGTGCGCTGGTCGTCCTTCTGATCCTGCTGGCCGCCGCGCTGTTCATCTCCGTCCGGCTCGTCTCGCGCAGGCGGTGGAGCGAGGATATCCGTGAGGTCGTGGTCACGCTCGAGGAGTTGCGCTCGGGCAAGACGCGTCGCAAGGCCGAAGTCGAGGCCCATTCGCCACTGACGATCGTCGCCGACGCCGTCAACCGTCTCGGACAGGACCTGCAGGTCCGTCTGGGCGAGTCGGCCTCCGCGGGCGAGCGGCTCAAGCTGGTGATGGAAGCGTTCAAGGACAGCGCGATCGTCACCACGGACATGGACGGTGACGTTCGCAGCTTCAGCTCCGGGGCAGAGACCATGCTCGGCTGGAGCGAGGACGAGGTCGTGGCTCAGCCGTCGGCGCTGATCTTCGACGACGACGCGTACAAGGACTTCCTGCCGAAACTGGCGCGACGTTCGCTGCGCGAGCGCGGGATCAGCACTCGATCCACGCTCAAGCGCAAGGATGGCACGACCTTCCCCGCGAACCTGACCGTGAGGGCCCTCCACGGTGCCAAGCAGGCGTCGGTCGGTCTGCTGATGGTGGTTCAGGATGTCTCGCAGCAGGCGCGTCTGGAAAACGAGCTGCGCAGCTCGGAGGAACGCTACCGCCGTCTCATCGAGGGACTGGGCGACGGAGTGGCCATCGTTCGCGAGGGAAGACTGCTTTACGTCAACCCGGCGTTCAGCGGGATGTGTGCCTTGCCGGGGACCCGGCTGGTAGGCACGCCGCTACGCGACCGCATCGCGACACGCGATGTCCTGATGGTCGAGGAGCGGCTCGCGCGTCTGGAGCAGCGACCCGGAGCGACGGACGAGATGGCCTGCACGATCGTCGGCTCGGACGAACACACGCGTGCCGACGTACGCGTGCACGCCGCGGTCGTGGAGTACGAGAGCGGACAGGCCGTGCTGCTCCTGGTGCACGACGAAACGGCAACGCGACGGATCGAGCAGGAACTGCGACGCAACGAGTCGCAGCTCGACGCGGTGCTCGAGGCCACCGCCGACGGGATCCTGGTCCTGATCGACGGGGCCGAGGGCGCGCTGACCCAGATGACCAACCGCGCGTTCCTACGCATGTTCGCGCTGCGCGAGCAGGACGTGCTCGGCCTGCCCGAGGGCCGGCTGATCGCCCTGTTGCGCGCGCGCGGCGAGGGGGAGGCCACGGTCGCCGGATTGCTGGCATCCGGCTCTCCCGCCCCACGGGGCGAGGCGCTCCGGCTCGGCGGACCGGCTCGGACTGCGGCCGAGGCGCCCACGACACCCAGGGAGGTCCGGGTCTCGCTCCTGCCGCTCGCCGAGCGCGGAGGCCGGCCGATCGGCCGGGTGCTGGTCTGCCGCGACCTTACGAGGCAGCGCGAATCGGAGCGCAAGGTGCAGCATCACGCCGAGCAGCTCCAGCTGAGCAAGGTCCTGCTCGAGCGGGCGTACAAGGAGCTGGACGGGGCGAACCGGGACTTGCAGGCCCGCACCGAGGAACTGGACCGGCTGAACCAGGAGCTGCGAACACTCGACGAAATGCGCAGAAAACTGCTGGGTAACGTCTCGCACGAGCTCCAGGCGCCGCTCGTCGCCATCCGCGGATACACCGAGATGACTCTCAAAGAACGCCTGGGCCCGATCTCGGAGGAGCAGCGCAAGGGACTCTCACTCAGCCTGAGAAACATCGACCGCCTGATCGCGCTCATCGACAGCATCACCGCAACGCCGGAAGCGGCCGATCTGCAACTTTCCCGCTTTCCGCTGAGGACCCTGATCGAAGAGGCGGCGGAGGTGGTGCGGGAGAAGATGCAGGGCAAGGGCATCCACTTCACGCTCGACATGCCCGCCAACGGCGTGGAGGTTAACGCCGATCGGGAGAAGATCCTGCGGGTCTTCATCAACCTGTTTTCGAACGCGGTCAAGTTCAACAAGCAGGGCGGCTCGATCGAGGTCCGTGTCCGACCCGGCGAATCCGGCTATCTGACCGTAGAGATCGTGGACACCGGCGTCGGTATCGCGGCCGGCGAGATCGACAGGATCTTCGATCGACGCTACCGCTCCGGCGGCGCGGTCGAAGAGGCCAAAGGCCACGGCCTCGGCCTGGCGATCGTCAGAGAGATCCTGCGCCAGCACGGCTGCCGCATCGAGGCCCGTAGCGAGGTCGAAAGCTGGACGCGAATGACCCTCACCTTGCCGATGGTCTCCGAGTGGCCGAAGACTGACGGTGAAGACCGGGATCGCACCGAAGAGCGAGAACGCGAGAAAAACCAAGAGAGAGAAGAAAACAAGAACAGAGAGCGAAAAAAAGACCCAAGAAAAGACCCCCAAAAAGACCGAGAAAAAAAGCAAGAGAAAGACCCCGAGAAAGACCACACGAAAGAACGAGAAGAAAAAGATCGGGCACAGAGCGAGGGCGACGACGAGCCACTCGTGCTGCCACGCCGCCCGAGATTCCGCATCATCCGCCGCTACGATCGTCGCTGACGCGCGGCCTCGAAGAGCATGACGGCGGCCGCGGCGCCCACCGAGAGGCTCTCCACCCCTTCGCGCAACGGGATCCTCAGCACGAGATCGAGTCGATCGCGCACTTCCGGAGCGAGGCCGGCGCCCTCGCTGCCGAAGATGAAGGCCAGCGGTCCGGCGAGTTCGGCCCGATCGTACTCGGCGCCGCCGCGAGCATCGGCACCGACGAGCTTGACTGTGGATCGCCGCAAACGATCGACAACCGAGTCGAGACGCTCCTCCACGACCGGCACACGGAACAGCGAGCCCATCGTCGATCTCACGGCACGGGGGTGATACGGATCGACGGACCTCCCGCAAACGAAACACAGGTTGGCACCGGCACCGTCGGCGCTGCGCAGAATCGAGCCCAGGTTGCCCGGATCCTGGATCCCCTCCAGCACCACGATCAGCGTGGCCTCGTCGACTGCACGCTCGAGCTCGCCGGCGGAGAGATCCTGTCGTCGGACCAGGCAGACGACCGGCTGCGGCGAGCGGGCGTCCTGGACCGTTCTCAGCGTCGCGTCCGATGTCTCGGCGATGGGGAGGTCACGGCGGCGGATCGCCTCGAGCAGTTCGCGTCCCTCTTGCGTCGTTTCCAGACGCTGCGAGACGACGAAGGTCTCGATCGGGGCACCGGACGCCAGGGCTTCCTTTGCGAGGTGAATTCCCTCGGCGAGGAAGACCCTCTCGCTTCGACGGAGACTCGGATCTCGCCTCAGCGTCCGGATCCGGCGCATAACGGGATTGTGGCGTCCCAGCATGGTTCCTTTCCACCGATGTTGCGGGCTCCATGTTAGACTCGCTCGAATTGCTCACCAACCGCCGGGAGGTTCGTATTCGTGCGTATCGTCACGGTCAACCCGACAGAGCCGCGTGAGGACCGACTGACCGAAGCGGTCGAGGCCATCGAAGCGGGGGAGGTTTTGGCCCTGCCGACCGAGACGTTCTACGGTCTGGCAGCCGATGCGTTCAACGCCGAGGCGCTGGTTCGGCTCAACCGGCTCAAGGACAAGCCGGCCGACTCGCCGATCCTGCTGTTGATCGCCGACCCTGCCCAGGTCGCGACGGTCGCCGAGTCCGTCCCGGAGTTGTTCCACGAACTTACGCAGCTGTTCTGGCCGGGTCCGTTGACCCTGGTCGTACGGGCGGCCAAAAACGTCCCGCACGAAGTCACCGGCGGGCGGGTGGGCGTCGCGGTTCGCGTTCCGGGGCTCGCGCTTCCGCGCCGAATCGCGCGCAAGCTGGGTCGTCCGATCACCGGCATCAGCGCCAATTTGTACGGCCGGCCTCCGTGCCGAACCGCTCTGGAGGTCGCCGAGATCTTCGGCGAGGACCTCGACATGGTCTTGGACGGCGGGCCCACCGCCGCGGGCAAATCCTCGACGATTCTGGATCTCACCGGAACGGAGCCGCGCGTTCTGCGCGAAGGACTGCTTCCCACGACCTCGCTCCAACCGTTCCTGCCCGACCTCAAGACCTCGTGAGGAACGGCTGAGGATTGGTGAGGATTGGGGACGTTTCCCGAATGCCCGTTTCGGGGACAGGTCAAGTTGCTCGATTCAAGCATCCAGCAGTGCGTTTCTCTTGACCTGTCCCCGAAACGGGCATTCGGGAAACGTCCCCAATCCTCGTTATAATGGTGCCGTCGCGCGAGTCGGGCAGGTGATCGCTGCGGGGACGGCCTCGGCCGGACCCGGAGAGGAAAGTCCGAACTCCGCAGGGCAGCGTGCTGGGTAACTCCCAGGCCCGGTGACGGGACGGAAAGTGCAACAGAGAGCAGTCCGCCGTCCGGGGCCGTGCCGCGGGTCATCACGCGGCGCAACCAAGGCGCCGGCCGGTAAGGGTGAAACGGTGCGGTAAGAGCGCACCAGCGCCGGCGGCGACGTCGGCGGCTCGGTAAACCCCACGCGGAGCAAGACCAAATAGGGGAGCGTTCGAGGTCGGCCCGGCCGAAGCTCCCGGGTAGGTTGCTGGAGGGCGGAAGCGATTCCACCCCTAGAAGAATGATCGCCACCCCTCGCGGGGTACAGGATTCGGCTTACGGCCGGCTGGCGCGGCGCCCGCCCGCGCCGACTCTCCCGGATGACCGGGAGATCGGCGGGGCGGAAACATCCGACACGGAACGAAAGCTTGGCTTCAAGAAGCAAACCGACTGTGGCCGCACCCCGATTCCTCAACCCCGGCGACACGGTCGGTGTCGTTTCACCGGGCTTCGCCGTCAAGCCGGCATTGCTAGAGCAGGGTCTCGCTCGCCTGCGCCGCATGGGCTACGAGGTCGTCGTCGGCGATCACGTGCTCGCGCGCCAGGGCTATCTCGCGGGAGACGACGGGCAGCGCGCGGCCGACCTTTGTCAGATGTTGAGTCGCCCCGAGGTGAGCGCGATCTGGTTCGCCCGCGGCGGCTACGGCACGGCGCGACTGCTCGATCGCGTGCCTTGGGCAGTGCTGCGCAGGGATCCCAAGTTGCTGATCGGGTACAGCGATCTGACGGCCCTGTTCAACGCCGTCGTCGACCGCACGCCCGCGGTCTGTCTGTACGGGCCGGTCGTCACCGAGCTCGGGGACTCCGGAGCCTGGCATGCCCCTTCCCTGCGCGCCCTGACGAGCGGCGAGTCACTGACGCTGCGCTTCGCACGACGCAGCGTTCTGGCCGAGGGGCGCTCGGAGGGTCGCCTGCTCGGCGGCAACCTGTCGGTGCTCACCCATTTGCTCGGCACACGTTTCGCGCCGGACTTCCGCGACTGCATCCTGTTCCTCGAAGAGACGGGCGAGCAGACCTACCGTGTGGATCGCATGTTGACCCAGCTTCGACAGTCCGGAGCTTTGCGTCGAGTCAAGGGAATCCTCCTGGGCCGGCTCACGGTGCCGCCGCGGCGTCGCTTCCCGCCCGATCGGAGCCCCGAAGAAGTCCTGCGCGAGACTTTCGTACCGCTCGGCGTCCCCGTGGTTCGCGACCTGCCTGCCGGCCACATCCCCGTGAAGCGGACGCTTCCGATCGGTGCGTGGGCCATCCTGGACACCACCTCGCGCACGCTGGGCTTCGAGCCGTGAGGGCCGGCCCCGGAAAGAGCCGCGGCGCGCACGACATCATGAGCCGATCCACGAAACGAACATGACCCGAAGAAGAATCCGCATCGATCTGGCCTACGACGGCACCGATTTCGCCGGGTGGCAATGGCAGGAGCGGCAGTGCACGGTGCAGGGTACCGTCGAGGCCGCGCTGACGCGTCTGGCCGGCGACGTCCCGGTCCGTTTGCGCGCCGCGGGCAGGACGGACTCGGGGGTCCACGCCCGCCAACAGGTCGCGGACTGTCAGATCGACTGCCGTCTCGACGACGCGGGTTTGGCGCACGCCCTGGGAAAGATGCTGCCCGAGGACGTGCGTCCGCTGCGGGTGCGCACCGTGCCCCCGGAGTTCGATTCCATGCGCCACGCGCTGCGAAAGAGCTATCGTTACCGTCTCGATCGCACGGCGCACGGCAATCCGCTGGTCGCCCGGTACGCGGTTCATCACCCGCACGCCTTCGACGAGGAGCGAGTGCGGCGAGCCCTCGCGTTGCTCGTCGGCAGGCGGGACTGGTCCGGTTTCGCCGACTCGCGATGCAGGATCGACAACCGTGTGCGCGAGCTGTCCGAAGCGACCTACATCGCGGGTGACGAGGACGACGCAGGCTGGTTCGGCTTCACCGCGGACGGCTTCCTGACCTACATGGTGCGCAACATGGTCGGCACGCTGCTCGAGATCGCCGGTGGCCGCATGCGGATCGAGATCATCGAGCGCATCCTCGAGACCGGCGACCGGCGACTGGGCGCGGCGACGGCGCCGGCCAAGGGCCTGTGCCTGTGGCGGGTCGTATATTCGGAAACGAACGAAGCTAGCTAACCGGAGGTCCCGATGTCGAAGATCATGGTCACAGGAGGCGCCGGCTACATCGGAAGCCACATCGGGAGGCTGCTCGTCGAGACGGGCCAGGAGGTCATCGTCGTGGACGATCTGTCCGAGGGCCACCGCGAGGCGATCGTCGACGTCCCGCTCACGGTCTCGGACTTCAGCGACCCGAAGGCCCTCGAGAAGACGCTCGGCGACGGCGGGGTCGAGTTCGTCGTGCACATGGCCGCCTTCTGCGAAGTTGGCCAGTCGGTCGCCGACCCGTCGGCCTACTACCACAACAACCTGACACGCTCGCTCTCCCTGCTCGACGCTGCCGTGAAGCACGGCATTCGTGGCCTCGTTTTCTCAAGCACCGCGGCCGTCTACGGCGAGCCGCGCGAGCTGCCGATCACCGAGGACCACTCGCAACGGCCGACCAACCCCTACGGCGAGACCAAGCTGGCCTTCGAGCGCGCTCTCGAGTGGTACCACGGGGCCTATGGATTGCGTTCGGTCGCGCTGCGCTACTTCAACGCGGCCGGCGCGCATCCGTCCTCCGAGCTCGGCGAGGACCACGCCAACGAGACGCACCTCGTCCCGCGTCTGCTCCAGGCCGTGCAGCACGACTCGGAGCCGATCCCCATCTTCGGTGACGACTATCCCACGCCGGACGGCACCTGTGTCCGGGACTACATTCACGTCGTCGATCTGGCGCAGGCCCACGTGCTCGCTCTCGACGCGATGCGCCGCGGGGGGGTGGGGCGCGCGGCGTTCAATCTGGGCAACGGTGAGGGGTTTTCGGTCCGTCAAGTCATCGACACGGTCGAGTCGGTGTCGGGAAAGCGCCCGCCGACGAGGCCGGCCCCGCGCCGGCCGGGCGACCCGGCCTCTCTCGTCGCCTCTTCGGCCCGCATCGTGGAGAGCCTGGGCTGGAAGCCGGCCTTTCCGACACTCGAGGAGATCGTCCGAACGGCGTGGGATTGGCATCGGAGCCATCCGGACGGTTACGCGAGAAAAAGCTAATCGGCCGCGTCGCTCGACCCCACCTCCGGTTGATGAGACGCCTGTTCGGCATTAGTATTCGCCGGGGATGGGTGTCCGGACCGATTGACGGCCGCCGCACTGATTTTTCAAGACTTTCTGGGCTCTGATGATCGATACCGCGGAACTCGCAGCTCCCGGCAGCGAAGAGCATCATCTGGTCTCGCAGCTGGACCTGGATCGCCTGCCGCGCCACGTCGCCGTCATTATGGACGGTAACGGCCGCTGGGCGAAGGAGCGAAGCCTACCCCGAGTCGCCGGCCATCGTGCCGGAATCGACGCCGTACGCGAGGTCGTGGAGGTCAGCGCGAGACTGGGCATCGGCGTCCTGACGCTCTACGCGTTCTCCAAGGAGAACTGGAAGCGCCCGCGCGCCGAGGTCTCGACCCTGATGTCGCTGCTCAAGGAGTACGTGCGGCGAGAGTTGCCGACCTTGCGCGACAACCGCATCCGCCTGAAGGTCATCGGCCGGATCGAGGATCTCCCCACCGGCGCCAAGCGGGAGCTGCGCCGGGCACTGGACGAGACACGGGACAACACGGGACTGCAGTTCAACATTGCGTTGTCCTACGGGGGACGCACCGAGATCGTCGACGCCTGCCGCGCGATCGTCCGGTCGGGAGCCAAGCCCGACGAGGTCGACGACGCCATGCTGGCCTCGCACCTGTACACCGCCGGCCAACCCGATCCCGACCTGTTGATCCGCACCAGCGGCGAGCTGCGCGTGTCCAACTTCTTGCTGTGGCAGATCGCCTACGCCGAGATCTGGGTCACCGAGACCCGCTGGCCCGATTTCCGTAGGCGACACCTGTTCCAGGCCCTGCTCGATTACCAGAGGCGCGAGCGGAGATACGGAGGGCTGGGAGAGACCAACGATCCCGCCGCCGTCTTGCGGGGCTGATTTGCTGCGTCTCATCACGGCTGCCGTTCTCGTCCCCGCGCTGTGGCTCGCCATCAAGGTGGCTCCGCCGCGCATCTTCTACGTCGTCACCACCGTCGCGATCGTCGGCGCGGTCTGGGAGTGTTACCGGATGCTCGCGCGGCGCGGTGCGCGTCCCCTGGTCTGGCTGGGTCTGGCAGCGTCGGCCGGCGTGGTTTGGGCCTACGCCGAGAGCCCGCCGCTGCTCGAGCCGAGCCAGCCTCTGATCGCTCTTCTGCTCGTCTGCACGATCTCGGCGATGTGGATGCGACCCGGGCCCGAGCCGATTCTCGAGACTCTGGTCAACACGGTATTCCCCGTCGTCTTCATCGGCCTGACGATGGGCCACGTCGTCGCCCTGCGTGCCGTGCCGGGCCGCGACGGATCGGACCTCGTCACCCTGCTCTTCGTCTGCGTGATCGTGGGTGACACGGCGGCCTACTACGTCGGCACCTCGATCGGCCGGCACAAGATGTCGCCGCTGATCTCGCCCAACAAGAGCTGGGAAGGATTCGCCGGGGCGATGGTGGGGAGCGTCCTCGGCGCCCTCGTGGCGCATTTCTGGTTCTACCAACGGCTTCCGCTGTGGCACGTCGTCCCGCTCGGTCTGATCCTGGGGCTCACCGGAGCGCTGGGCGACCTCGCGGAAAGCGTGTTCAAGCGGGCCTGCGGGGTGAAAGACTCCTCCGACCTGATCCCCGGACACGGCGGAATCTTCGATCGCACCGACAATCTGCTGCTCGCCCCACCGGTCCTCTACTATTACTACGCGTGGTTCTTGCAGGGGAGCGGGGCATGAAGCGGTTGGCCTTGTTGGGCTCTACGGGTTCGATCGGCGTCAGCACGCTCGACGTAGTGGCCTCGTTCGCGGACCGCTTCGAGGTCGTTGCCCTGGCCGCCGGGGGCAACCTGGAGTTGCTCGAACAGCAAGTCCGGCGTTTCGCCCCGCAGAGCGTCAGCGTGCGGGACGCCGAAACTGCTGCGGAGCTCGAGCGCCGCATCGGCGCAACCTCTCGCGTGCTGCACGGCGCCGACGGTCTGGTCGAGGTTGCAACGCACGACGGTGTGGACCTCGTGGTGAGCGCGCTGGTCGGGGCGGTCGGGCTCGAGCCGACCTACGAGGCGATCGGCCTGGGCCGGGACGTGGCCCTGGCCAACAAAGAGGCCCTGGTCGTTGCCGGCGAGCACATGACGCGTCGCGCCGTAGAGACCGGGGCCGAAATCCTGCCCGTGGACAGTGAGCACAACGCGTTGCACCAGTGTCTCCGCGGCGAGAACAACGCGGAGATACGCCGGCTGTGGTTGACGGCGTCCGGCGGGCCGTTCCGCCGGTTTACGAGCGCCGAACTGGAGGGGGTCACCCGCGAGCAGGCGCTCGACCACCCGACGTGGAAGATGGGGCCGAAGATCACCATCGACTCGGCCACGCTGATGAACAAGGGACTCGAGGTGATCGAGGCTCGCTGGCTCTTTGCGCTCGGTCCGACGAGAATCCGTGTGGTCGTACACCCCAAGAGCGTCGTACACTCCATGGCGGAGTTCGTCGACGGCTCGTTCAAGGCCCAGCTCGGGATCACGGACATGCGTCACCCGATTCAGTACGCGCTGTCCTACCCGGAACGATGGCAAACCGAGCTCCCGCCGTTCGATCCGATCGAGGCGGGACCTCTCGAGTTCGAACCGCCCGACGTGGAGCGGTTCCCCTGTCTGGGTCTGGCCTACCAGGCGCTCGAGGCCGGCGGGGCGGCCACCGCGGTCCTGAACGCCGCCAACGAGGTCGCGGTGCAGGCCTTTCTCGACGGCCGGCTGCGCTTCGTGGAGATCCCGCGGGTCATCTCGGTCGCACTGGATCGCCACGCGAGCGAGCCTGCGGGGGATCTCGGAGAGTTGGTCGCCGCCGACCGGGCGGCGCGGCGGACCGCGGAGCGGGTCGTCGGACAGGGAGTCGGTACCTGATGGTCGTACTGCAAGTCATCGTCGCCTTCATCCTGGTGTTGGCGCCCCTCGTTTTTTTTCACGAGCTGGGCCACTTCGTGGTGGCGAAGATGCTCCGCATCGGCGTACCCGTATTTTCGCTCGGCTTCGGACCACGCTTGTTCGGCTTCCGCCGCAAAGAGACCGACTACCGCGTTTCGCTGATCCCGATGGGTGGGTACGTACGCATGTCGGGAGACGAGTCGGATGAGCATCGCACGGGCGCGCCCGAGGAGTTCCTGTCCAGACCCCGCTGGCAGCGCTTCATCGTTTTCAGCGCCGGCGCGGCATTCAACATCATTCTGGCCTTCCTGGTCATGTGGTTCTACTTCGGCTACTACGGGAAGATCGAGGTTCCCTATCCGGTAGTCTTCGGCGTGGCGGAGGGATCGGAGGCCGAGATTGCCGGGATCCAGCGGGGCGACAAGCTCATCGAGATCGCCGGCCACAGCGTCGAGGACGAATTCGTCTACCGCTACAACCTCGAGATCGCGCTGGCGCCGAACACGCAAAAAACCGTTCTCGTCGATCGGGGCGGCGAGCGTTTGGAGATCGAGCTGAACACGGGCTCGGATCCCAAGCTGGGCATGGGCGATCCGGGTTGGAGCCTCGGGCGTGGCGGAGGCGGGAATCCCGTGATCGAACGCGTGCTCCCCGGTGGTGCGGCGGAAGAGGCGGGCCTGTTGGCCGGGGACCGCATCGTCGGCGGAGGAAACTATCCTTCGATCACGGGTCTCGAGTTTCAACTGCTGCTCGAGGCCGGGGTCGGTAAGGAGGTCACGCTCGAGGTCGAACGCGAGGGCGAGATCATCCCGATCGTCGTCCGACCGAGGGCAAGCGATGAGCGCCGGACGATCGGCGTCGATTTCGTCAGCGAGTCGGCCCCACCCGTTCAATTGAGCATCGGACAGGCCGCCGTCGAATCGATGCGATGGAACCTGGAACTGTCGAAGACGTTGTTCATCGTGCTCAAGCGCCTGGTCACCACCGAGGTGCCGATCAAGACGATGTCCGGGCCGGTGGGAATCGCCCAGGTGGCGCACCAGGCCCTGCTCTCGGGGGCGGACACGTTCCTGTATCTGCTCGGTTTCTTCAGCCTGCAGTTGGGCATCCTGAATCTGCTGCCGATTCCGATACTCGACGGCGGTCACATCCTCATCCTGGTCGTCGAGGGCGTGATGCGACGCAACCTGTCCGACACGGTCAAGGAGCGTGTGATGCAGGCCGGTCTCGTCTTCCTGCTCGCCTTCATGGGCGTCATCATCGTCCTCGACGTCCTCAAGTTCTTCTGATGCCGCGTTCGCATGCGGACGTACGGCGGACGGCTTGCGTCCGCGGGCGGTCGTAGCAGCGGCGGCAACCCCTCGAAACTCCCCAAGTTACAGCCCGAGCATGGTGGCATCAGGGTTGCTCTGTATCCGTCGGCCGGCGGCGGAGGGACGCCGCTACGGTCACGCGGGCCGGGAGCGGGATCGAATCGGAATCCGCTCCGACTCGTGGCCAGCCAAGCGCGGCTTCGTCCCCCGCCGCCCGGCTCCACGAGCAGGTCCGTGAGAGCGGTCCGAGTTCGCGTGGCGTTGATCGGGAGCAACCGGGGGAAAGGCGGTTGGACCGCCGGGAGGAAATCCATGAACCGAGTCAAGACGGATCGGCCGTCGTCGTCGATGATCGCGATCGGCACGGCCCGTTTCGCCGCCGTCGTGCTGGCCGCGCTCCTCGCGCTGACCGGCTCCCTGTGGGCGGCCGAGGGCGCCCAGGGGAGCGGCGGGACGAACGGTCCTGCGCAGCAAATCGACCTCAACAAGGCGACGGCGAAAGAGCTGACGGCCATTCCCGGGATCGGTGAGGCCATCGCACAGCGGATCGTCGATTTCCGCGACAAGGAAGGACCGTTCCGTCGCGTCGAGGACCTGATGAAGGTCAAGGGAATCGGCGAGAAGTCGTTCCAGAAGATCCGGCCCTACGTCAAGGTCGAAAACAAGGACTAGCAACGACGGGGCCGTAGGTGCCCCGTGGAAGCGCTACGAACGCTCCACGGGGCGCTCGCCGCCCGCATCCCGCATCCCGTCCCATGGCGCCTCCTTGGCCGGGTCATCATGCCGAATCGCGGTTCGGGCGGGAGTCCGGAACCGGAGCAGCGCAGGGGAATGACGCTGATCGAGCTCGCGGCCGTCCTCGCGCTCGTCACGATCGCCTCCCTTCTGTTCGTCCCGTCCGCGATGAACATGATCGCCGGGGCGAAGGCCGCGGCCGGCGCGCGGGAGATGGCCATGACGCTCCATGCGCTACGGTGGAAAAGCGTCGCCGCCAACCGGAGCCACGGTCTGTACTTCGTCCGCGACGAACGGGGGTGGCACTGGTTCGTCGTCCATGACGGCAACGGCAACGGCCTGCGCACCGCCGAGGTCCGCGGCGGAATCGATCCCACGCTCTCGGGCCCGCACCGGTTGGAGGAGTCGGTCGACGGCATCCACCTCGGCTTCCCGCCGGCGCAGCCGCTTCCGAGAATCCCACCCCGCAGCGGGTCGATCGCCGACCCTACCGATCCGGTCAAGTTCGGCCGCTCGAACCTGGTCTCTTTCTCACCGCTGGGCACGGCGTCCAGCGGGACGCTCTATCTCACCGACGGACGGTACGGGCTCCGCGGCGTCGTGCTGTTCGGTCCAACCGCCAGGGTCCGAGTCTGGCGCTTCGATACTAGGGAGGGTCTGTGGAAGCTCTGAAGAGCGACGGGCGCGTCAAAGCGTTCAAGGCAACCGACGCGTTCGCGGTCGAGGCGTACCGCGCGGTGACCTCGATGCACAAAAGAATGGGCACCGGGCTGGCCGAGGAAATCCGGCGCACCGTCGTCGCGGCGGGAGGCGCCATCGTCGCCGCGTCGGCCTGTGGAGCCGGTGACGACTCCGAGCGAGCCTACCTTCGGCGGGCGCGAACCGCGCTCTTCGAAAGCCGCTACTACCTGCATCTGGCCCGTCGTTTCGGCTGGCTCGACGCGAAGCGCTACCGTGCCCTGACCCTGCGCCAGGACGCCGCGGTCCGCGAGTTGAACTCGCTGCTCGAAGGATCGAACGGCTCCGCCGGGCGAGCCCCGCCCTGATCGCTCGAATCATCCGGGCGCCGGCGGGGACCTCCCCAAACGGCGGTGGCGACTCCGGGAAACCACCGCCTCCCTTCTTCACTCGATCCGTGCCACTCCCCCGTATCCGGCCTCGCGGGCCCCTCGACGGGCCCCTCCGCGCTCCGCGCCACCCGCCGGCGCCCTCCCGGGTCCTCGGCCGGAGAATCCACTTCTGGTGTCGGCCGGTCCATTTGTCGGGTTGAGAACGCACCCCGGCGGTGGTAGCCTCCACCTGGGGAGTTCGGGCCGGTAAGCCCCAGTTAGAAAAGGTACTTATGACGGCGAGCTTTCTTCTGCCCGTCACGGTGATTGGCTATATCGTCGCCATCGTGATGGCCGGCATCAGCACCACCTACCGTTCGAGGACCGCGCACCGCGCCGCCTCGATCGTCTACATCCTGACCTGGTTGTTCCACACCGCATCCGTTGTGCGCGAAGCCGTCGACATCGGCCGGCTTCCGTTGGCGAACATGGCCGAGTACTTGCTCGTGCTGGGTTGGATCGTCCTGAGTCTGCAGCTCTACCTGTGGTTCCGGCTCAAGGTCGAAATCGCGGGCCTGCTGCTCCCCCCGTTGGCGGGGATCATGACCTTTGCTTCGATGCAACTCATGGCGGGCAGTCCCTCGCTTTCGGCGGCGCGGCCCGACGGTTGGTTCCTGGTGCACACCACGGTCTCCACGCTCGGCATGGCCATCCTCTGCGTGGCCTTCGCCATGAGCGTGATCTACCTGATGCAGGACCGCGCGCTGAAATCCAGAAAGACCCTTCGACTGCTCGAGCGGCTGCCCTCGTTGCAGAAGTCGGATCAGATCGGCTTTCGCTCGCTGAAGATTGGCTTCCTGTTGCTGACACTGGGCATCGGCACCGGGATCGTGGTCAATGCCGGGGTTTACGAGCGGCTGATGGTGATGGGACCGAAGCAGGTCTTCCCCATCCTGGCCTGGCTCGTCTTCGCCACGATCCTCGTGGCCCGGCCGTTGCTGGGCTTCCGAGGGAGAAAGTCGGCCTACCTGACGATCACGGGCTTCGCTCTGGGCCTGCTGACCATATTTGGGATGACGCTGTAATTACGCTCGGCTCCCGTCGAACGGGGCCGGATGACGTTAGATTTGCAACGATGCTGATTTTGCTCGGATCGAATCATCGCAGCGCTCCGGTGGAAGTGCGCGAGCGGATGAGCTTTCCGTTGCAACGGCTGCCAGAAGCCCACGCCGAGATGATGCGGCTCGAGGGTATTGCCGAGGGCATGATTCTCTCCACCTGCAACCGCGTGGAAATTCTCGCCCGCGCCGACAACGGCGCCAAGGTCGGTCTGGCCTCGCTCAAACGATTCCTCGCCGAGCAGCACACCATGACCCTCGAAGAGATCGAGCGCTACACGTACCAGTTCTACGACGACGACGCGATCCGTCACCTGTTCAGCGTCGCCAGCGGCCTCGATTCGATGATCATGGGTGAGCCGCAGATCCTGGGTCAGGTCAAGCAGGCCTACCAGTTCGCGAAGGAATACGAGACGATCGGGCCCGTCGTCGATCGTTTGATGCAGCACTGTCTGTCCACGGCCAAGAAAGTGCGCACGGAGACGGGAATCTCCCGCAACGCGGTCTCGGTCGCTTTTGCCGCCGTCGAGCTCGCGCGCAAAATCTTCGGCGACCTGAAGGGCCGCTCGGCGATGTTGCTCGGAGCGGGCAAGATGGGTGATCTG
>Ga0255055_10001714_pt1 | contig 15720 bp, 12 predicted proteins | sample JV7_2_27_MG_FD_188633 | JGI IMG/M metagenome (GOLD analysis project Ga0255055, IMG submission 188633) | Seawater microbial communities from Jervis Inlet, British Columbia, Canada - JV7_2_27 | ecosystem: Environmental > Aquatic > Marine > Inlet | place: Canada: British Columbia | collected... | reverse complement strand
ACAAAGGGCATCATGTACTGATCGTTCAGCTTCATCAATAACTTGACCTGTTGCACCTCTAATTACAATCGTTACTGCTTTAGGATTTTTACATTCTCGAATGAAAATTAATTTATCTTCAGCAACCTTAACTTCTTCAACTATTTGGGCTTTTCCAAGTGAAGTTGAGTTTAGATCAACTATACTACTAGTAATTTTTCCACCTGTAGCTTTAGCCAATTTTTCCATATCGCTGCTACTAACACTTTTAATTGTCAAAATATTTTTCTTAGCTAAGAAGTGTAAAGCCATATCATCTATGCTTTTTTCAGAAAATACCACGTTAGCCCCAGATTTTATTATCGAATCGACCATATCTTTAATCATATGTTCTTCTTCATCCAAGAAGAGTTGCATCTGTTCAGGACTTTCTATGTTGATTTTAGCATCATATTCTGTTTTCTCAATTTCAACTTTAGCGTTTAGCAAAGCTATTTTTGCGTTATTTACCATTCTTGGCATTTGTGAACTTGCAATCTTTTTATCAATAACCATTCCATTTACGAGTTCAGTTTCATCTAAACTTTGTCCATGTTTCTTTACGATTTTAATTAAATCAATATCTGCTATTAATTTACCATCAATTTTTTCAGCTACTTTTTTAACTGCATCAACAATTATTTTTGAAAAATGTTTTTCTGCAACATTTATGCCTTTACTTGACAAAGAAGTAATGGCAACATCTCGTAACGTTTTTTCATCCTTTATGTTTATTGGGATGCCAATTTTTTCCAAAACTTCTTGTGCTTTCTCACTAGCTTTTTTGTAGCCTTCAATAATTACTGTTGGATGGACATTTCGATCAAGTAAACTTTCAGCTTTGGCTAATAATTCTCCAGCTAAAATTACGGCGGTTGTTGTTCCATCTCCTACTTCATTATCTTGAGCTTTAGCTACTTCTACTAGCATCTTTGCAGCTGGGTGTTGTACTTCTAGCTCTTTTAGAATAGTTGCTCCATCGTTTGTAATGGCTACATCTCCAAAACTAGTTACTAACATTTTATCCATGCCGCATGGACCTAATGTGCTCTTTACTGACTCTGATATTATCTTAGCGGCCATTATGTTATTTTTTTGTGCTTGGCGTCCGGTTGTTCTTCCGGTGCCTTCTTTTAATACTAAAACTGGGACGTTTCCTCCACCTATAGACATATTTTATCACTCATTACTTTTTTATAAAACTGTTAATTTCAACACGAACAAATATCCCTTTCGATATAAGTTTTTTCCTATTATTCTATGTTTTAACTATATTGTATGCTGCTGCTTTTCTGAGTCTATTCATAACAGCTAACCCCATCCCTTCACACGGTATTCCTTCAGCAATTATTATTTCGACGTTCTCATCGTCGAATTCACGTAATAAGCTAAACAGATTTTGAGCAATAACTTTGAGATTGAAACGACTTCCCAGAGATTTCACGACATCAGTGTTATAATACTTAATTGTTTCTTGAGTGGCAAGAATACCCACTTTTAACTCTTTAAGCATGTATTGTTTTGATAGCTCTGCGACCTTTTTAACAATTGATGAAACAGCCCCTTCAACAAGAATTACTTTAGCCTTTGGTGCATAATGTTTATGCTTCATTCCTGGAGAACGACATTTTTCCAGGAATAATTGTTTATCAGCTAATACACATGGATGAATCTTGATATTCCCAATAGTTTTTTTAATTTCTTCAATTGAAATCCCACCTGGACGGAGAATTTCTGGAGGATCGACAGTAACATTAACCACTGTTGATTCTACGCCAATACCCGTAGGACCACCGTCTAAAATCACATCAATTTTCCCATTAAGATCATCCAAAACATGTTTAGCCATAGTTGGACTCGGTTTTCCTGATAGATTAGCGCTAGGAGCTGCTATTGAACAATTACTGTTCTTAATAAGTGCCAATGCTACTTTGTGTTGGGGCATTCTGATCGCAATAGTATCTAATCCAGCTGTTGATTCCTTTGGTATTTTTTCTGATCTCTGGAAAACTATTGTTAATGGTCCGGGCCAGAATTTATCAATTAATATTTTAGCTTTGATTGTTATTTCTTTTGCTAAGTGTTTTATCTGATTCAAGTTTTCAACATGAATAATAGGTGGATTGTCTAATGGTCTATTTTTTGCTTTAAAAAGAGAAAGAATAGCTTTTGAATTTAGTGCGTTTGCACCTAATCCGTATACAGTTTCCGTTGGAAAAGCTACTAGTCCTCCTTTTTTTATTATGTTTGCAGCAACCATTATTTTTCTCAAATCAGGTTCATTTGGATCTACTTTTAGCAAAATAGTTTTTTTCATTTGTCCACCTCACAATTCTCATGTTTTTTGCATTTTTAACCACAAAATTTTGGTCCTTTCTATTAGTAATTTATTTAACCTTTTGGTGTTTTCATTCAATTATAGTATAGGGCTGATTTTTTAGGATATTTTTCTATTCTCTAGTGTTTTTTCTCTGGTTAAAAACAATTTTGTTTCAATCACTTAATCTTGATTTTTCTTTTATCAATTAATAGGGAACGATTATGTGAAATTGAAAACTATTAAAAAATTTATGTTTTGATTGGATCTTTTTGGTATTCTTTTAAAAATACTTTTTCTATCAAATTCATAAAGATTTTTTGGGCCTGCATTTCATTTAGTCTTTCCAGATATACTGAAACCATGGCTATTTTCTCCTTTTTAGCTGCTATATATTCCGCTAACATTCTAGCCGTGATGACATTTCTATCTCCTAGTAGAGTTTGAGACGTTACTGGGCCTACTAAACCCTTGGGATTTGGAACTGCTAAAGCTAATGTTCCCATCTTATCCTCTTTTTCGCTTAACATTACCAAACATGAATTTTTTGCTTCAACATAAACTGCTAGAAAACGGGTATCTTGTTCAACAATTTCTTCTTTAATTACTTTCGCTCGTTCCATAAGTATTTCCCCATTGTCTATTTATAGCATGTTAGTCTTCTCAGTATTTATTATTTTCAAGAACAAGGTGGCGTAATGGATAAGACAAAGACTTCAATAATGCCTAAAAAGGTACTAGATTTTTTCCCTTACAAATCAATACGACCCAACCAAGACACTTTTATAAAAACCGTTTATAACTCTGTTAGATCTCGTCGATCTGTTTTGATAGAAGGAAGTAATGGATTAGGAAAAACTATATCCGCTCTCTCTGCTTGTCTTCCAATTGCAATAGATAATGATCTTAAAATATTGTATGTAGCTCGTACTCATAGACAGCATGATCGTGTGATAGAAGAATTAAGAGCGATATTCAAGAAGCAAAAAGTTTCAGGTGTTTCAATTAAGGGTCGAAGTATTATGTGTCTCAACAAATTTGCATCAAAAAGTACTAATGACTCAAAGTCTCACATGGAAATCTGTGAATTACTTAAAACAAAAGGCAGATGTCCTTATCACCGAAATCCGACTCAAGAAAAATATGATTATCTCCAACTGCAACAGCAAATTTCTATGAGACCGTATAAATCTTCTGAAATTCAATATGTATGCAGAAAAAAAAATATATGTTCATATGAACTTGTTAAATCATCCTTATCTGATGTTAGAGTTATAGCGTTAAGTTATCTCTATGTTTTTGATCCAGTTATTCGTACAGCTTTTCTGAAAAGTCTTGAATCTCAGCTACAAAAGATAATTTTGATTGTTGATGAAGCTCATAATTTGCCAGAAACTGCTATAAATATTTCAAGTCGAAGTTTATCCCTTTTTGTTCTGAAACAGGCTGAGCTAGAAGCAAACAAATTTGGGAATAAAGATATTGCTTTTTTTGCTAATTTTCTTAGAAATGAAATTGAAGAATATGCTGTTAATATTAAAGGAGAACAAATAATCCAGCCTAAAATCCTTTTTGAACTGCTTCAAAAACATGGTAGTATTCCAAATCCTATAGCTTTCTTTAATGAACTCCATGAAGTTGGTAACAAAATAAAACAAATTTTGCTTTCTGATGGAAAAAATCCCAGATCTTACATTCATGGTATGGGTGAATTTCTATTAAACTGGCTAAATACTATGGGAGATGAATCTTTCATCAATATAGTAAGCACGTATCTTACTCGGGAAAAAAACAGAACTGCAAAGTTGGAGATAATTGCTTTAGACCCATCTAAGATTACGTCGCCAGTTTTTTCATCAACATATTCTAATGTAATAATGTCTGGTACTCTTCAACCTCTTCAAGCCTATGCTCTTATAACTAAACTTCCAGAAAACACGATACAAACTCTTGTTCCATCTCCTTTCCCCAAAGAAAATGTTCTCTCACTAGTTTGTCTTGGTTTATCAACTGCAATGCAAAAAAGAACACCAGTTATGTACCAGACAATGATTGGCAGAATAGTAGAAGTGGTTGAAAATACTCCTGCAAACACCGGAATTTTTGTCGCTTCATTTAGAGTTCTCTCCGCTTTACTCAATGAAGGTTTAGAACAAGCTTTGGATAAACCACTTTTTTATGAATATCGTGGAATGAGTTCTAAAATAAATGAAAAATTAGTTGCTGATTTTAAAAATTGCAGTAAGAATGGTGGAGCCGTATTTTTAGGAGTTCAAGGTGGCAGAACTTCTGAAGGTGTTGATTTTCCAGGGGATCAAATGAATTCTGTAATAGTTGTAGGAGTACCTTATGCCGAACCAAAACCTAGAGTTAAAGCCCAAATTTCATATTATGAAACATGTTTCCCTGGTAGAGGTAGAGAGTACGGTTATCTTTTACCTGCAATGAAAAAAGCTTCACAATCCGCAGGTAGACCAATTAGGACACTAAGCGATAAAGGTGCCATAATTTTTATGGATCATCGTTTTGCTACATATTATTGTCGCGCTTTTCTTCCTTCTTGGATGAGTGAAAGATTGAAACTTATTCCAAATGAAGATAACATTTTAGCTGAGGAAATTGAGCATTTTTTTGAATCAACTCGGTAAAAAAATAAACCATTTCTCACTTTGACTTAAAATGTTTACTCGCACATATTAAATATTATATATTGATTTTATGGAACAGATTATTAGATTCATATTTTATATTTCTGGATGAGAATTAACGTGATGCAACGGATACAAACTGGTTGTGATTGTTTAGACAACCATTTAGGTGGGGGAATCTCTCCTGGAAATATTACATTAATTTACGGTGAACCAGAAACAGGAAAAACCACTCTTGCTATGCAATGTGCAATGAATTGTGCTTTAAAAAATCAGAAAACATTGTACATAGATTGTGATGGTACATTCTCTGCTTTTAGATTATCTCAAATAGCATCAGAAAATTTTGAACAAATTGCTGATCTTATCCTTCTGATGAAACCTATTGACTTTAAAGAGCAGGCAATAGTCATAGATAATCTCTCTGAATATACAACCAAAAACTTTGGTTTAGTTGTAATTGATACTTTTACTTCTTTATATCGAGCAAAGATCGGAACATCTTCTAAACAGACATTTAATTTAAATCGTGAATTAAATAGACAACTGGCTGTTTTAGCTCAAAACACTAAAACTCAAAAACTGCCAATAATAATAACCAGTCAAGTTCGAAGTGTTTTCGGTGAATCTTATGTTAGCGTAGAGCCCGTTGCTACGAGAGTTTTAAGTTTTTGGGCAGAAACCATAATTTCTATGAAACCAACTTTAGATCCCCAAATTATTAAAGCTGAATTCGAAAAAACATCTACAAATTTGAGGGAATCTTATTGTACCTTAAGAATAAATGGAACAGGAATACATAATTGTATATTCCCTTAACGATGGTTGATTAAATGATACTTACTATACTGCTATTTGAAGCATTATTATTCATATTTCCTGCTTATTGTGCGAATGCAACTCCAGTTCTTGCCGGTGGTGGATTGACAATGGATTTCGGAAAGAATTTTTATGATGGAAAAAGAGTTTTTGGATCTAATAAAACTTTTAGGGGTTTCTTTTTTGGATTAACTATTGGAATATTAGTTGGATTGATAGAATTATTTCTATTTGATTTTCCTTTCCTTTTTGTTTTTCTTCCACCCTTAGGTGCTTTGTTAGGTGACTTAGCAGGAGCATTCATTAAGAGACGATTAGGAATCTCGCCTGGAAAGCTTCTTCCTATAGTTGATCAAATCGATTTTGTTATTGGAGCCATATTTTTTTCTATTCCTTTATCTATTCTATATTGGGAGCTTGTAGTAGTTGTTATTTTAATAACCCCACCTATCCATCTTCTAACAAATTTCATGGCTTATAAATTGGGTTTGAAAAAACACCCATGGTAGATTTCTATACTAAGAAATCTTTATCGCAAGAATACTTTCTAAAAATATGTATGCCATGAGTAGAAGAGATACCCCAATTATTGCAGTCATATATGCTTGTCTTGGTTTGTAAGCATATTTTGTGCTTTGATATAACGCCATTAATCCTGCAAAACCCATAACGTATAATGTTGCTGCAATCAACGTGTCTGAAATGAATTGAGATGCAAGTTCAGGATAGATAAATAAGAAATTATTATTGATATATGGAGGAAAAATTGGTACAATAATGGTGAACAAACCCCCGCCAAAAAGAAAAATCGCATAAGCAATTACTATGAGAGTGATTGTAAGAGATGAAGGTCTAATGCTTGAAATCTTATTCAACCATCGTTCAAATGATGACACCAGAGAAGAATTCTGTCTTTTAACTTTGTGTGACATTACAGTTAACTCGCTACTCTTTTATGAACTCTATTACCTCTTTAGCCCATTTACCTGTTAATGAATTTTTCTCAATCTCACTTAAATAATCTTCCCAATTGATGTTCAATGCATCCACCCATTGGACATAGACTTCTATTATTTTCTCATAAGCACGATTATGAAACAAACATAATTCTTTCTTAGATTGTTTCCTTTCGCATAATTTGCATTTCATTTTTTTCTTTTCCTTTTAGATGGACATTTTGGGTCTATACATAGATTCCAGATTCTCTTCTCTCTAGTGATGACTTTTACTATGGGGCACCCACAACTTTTGCAGGATAGTATAGTTGACTTTATTACTCCTTTTTGTGGGAGTGGATATGCTGTTTTGCACGTTCCTTCAAAATAGTTTGTACATCCAACAAAACGTTTTCCAGTTGTTTTTGATCTTAAAATTACAAGTTTTCCATTTTTGCAAAAAGCGCAATTTCCCACCTCTTTTTTGTGAAATAATGTTTTTTTTACGGCGTTATTCAAACGCGCTCCAATTATTTCTTCTTTATTTTTTAGAGTTGTTGTTGTTTTAGTTAACAGTTCGATTGTATCTTTTATTACATTCTCCCTTGTTTCTTTGTTTTGTTTTATTTTTTCCATTCTCTCTTCTATTTTTCGTGTTAATTCAATTGAAACTATGGTTGGACAATATTCTCTAAGAATTTCAATTACTTTAAAACCCAGTTCTGAAACAACAATTTTTTTCCCTTCAATATATTTTCGTTTTTCCAAAGTCTGTATTATTCCAGAACGGGTTGTTTTTGTTCCAATATTCTCTTTTTCCATTTTTTTTAGTAGACTACTTGGATTAAAACTAAAGGGAGGGTTTGTGAATTTTTTTTCTGTTATTATTTTGAAAAACTTAACTTTTTGTTTTTTATCTATTGGAGGTAAAATATTATTTTTTATCTTGAAATATGGTTTATAAACTTGTGTCCAGCCTTTCTCCAACGTTTTATTTCCATTTATTAAAAATAAATTGTTATCAATACTAATGGTTATGGCTGTTTCTCGTATTACTGCATAGTCACTGAAAACTGCTAAAAATCTTTTGATTATAAGATCCAATATTTTTTTTTCTATTAGAAGCAACCTTTTTTCTGGAGGATTCCCTGTAGGGAAAATAGCTGGGTGAGCTGAATCACTTTTTGTTCCTTCATTTGGTTTTAAGAATCTTTTTACAAGAAGTTTCGTTGCTTCTTTCTTGTATTTTGGGTTTTTTTGTAGTTTTTCTATTATTGCCTTGTAACCTATTGAATTGGGCAGTTTTTGACTGCTAGTTCTAGGATATGAAATTAAAGCTTCAAGATACAAACGTTGAGCAATCTTGGCAGTACGTGCTGGTGTTATTTTAAAGAGTTTATAAGCTTCTCTTTGTAGAGACCCTAAATAAAATGGAAATGGCGGTGATAATTCGCGTTCTACATTCTCGATTTTCTCAATTGAGCAATCTTTTCCTTTGCAATTTATAATTATTTTATCTAGAACGTGTTTTTTTTTGATTATTCTCTTTTTGTATTCTGCCTCAAAGAGAGATTTGCCAATTTTGATTTTAGCTTTTACGTTCCAATAAGGGGTTGGAACAAATATCCTTCTATTTATTTCTCGTGTTTCAAGAAAATTTAATGTTGGTCCTTGTACTCTTCCAGTACTCAGGTTTACATAATGATTGCTATGTTTTTTTGCTATTATTGTCAATGCCCTAGATAAGTTGATCCCATATAGCCAATCCACTTCATGTCTTGTTAATCCTGCTTCGATAATAGAAAAATCAAGATGTGTTGATGCTTCGTTATATGCCTTTATTATTTCCTCTTTTCCCAGAGTTGAATACTTCATTCTATATGCTATTTCTTCTTTGTTTTTACAGGCGTATTTTAAAATTGTATATCCAATTATGCTCCCTTCAATATCATAATCACATGCATCGATGAATCTTTCTGCTTTTTCTGATAAATTTGAAATCATATCTAAGTGAAATCGAATTCGAGAGGCGTTGCGTTCAACATCATATCTAGGCACCCAGTTGAAATTGAAAACTGGATAATTGTATTTTTCTTTTTTTTGACATGCAACTGTATATAGGTGTCCAAGAGCTGGGACAACAATTATTGAAACATCTCTGTTTACCAAGTAGTAATCAATCCCTTTTTCAGATTTTTTTTGTGGTGTTCCATCGTAATCAAGAGCTATTGCTATTCTTTTGGCTGCATCTGGCTTTTCAGTTATTATTAATGTAAGATTTTGCAAAATCTGTTGGCCACACTTGATCAATGGAAATTAAAACTAACTCAAAAAGGTTTACACAACATAAAATCTACTTTGTAGCTTTTTATCTTTTGATTTTTTTAGTAAATCTTTTTAGTTTTATATGTAATTAAAAATCAATAGTAACTCTTAACTATTGTAGGGACGAACTATATCACCCAATATCTTGAGGCTGAAGAAAACTTGGACGTAGCAGTAGTAGCGTTTTTAGTTGCTGCAGTTATAATTATATTAGGTTTTCTAGGGGAAGAATTTTTCAAAAGGACCAGTATCCCCGATCCCCTTTTACTACTTTTGTTGGGAGTACTTATGGGGCCAATTTTTCAATTTTTTGCTCAAGACGAATTATTAGCAATTACTCCTTACTTTTCAGCTTTAGCACTTATTATAATTCTTTTTGATGGGGGTTTAAATATGAAAATTAGCGAAGCTGTGAAAAATAGTCCTAGAGCTCTTATAATGGCGTTAATGGGGTGGACTTTAAATGTTTTAATAACAGCTGCTCTATGCAAAGTGTTTCTGGGTTGGAGACTTCTTAATGGTTTGTTATTAGGGAGTATAGTTGGAGGTGGTAGCTCATTAATCGTTATTGCTTTAACCAGAAAACTTGGAGTTAATGAAGAAGTTGAGACTCTACTAAGTCTTGAATCTATATTAACTGATGTTTTATGCACTGTTGGAGCATTTGCTGCGATAAATATCATTCTTTCAGGAGAAATAAGTCTAGAAGTTGCTCTTAGTTCAGTTGGAATAGCTTTTAGTGTGGGTATTCTTGTGGGTTTAGGTTTTGGTGTAATATGGCTATTTGCTCTAGAAAAATTGAAAGGGAAACCTAATGCGTATATGTTAACTTTAGCTGTATTATTTTTAACGTATGTTGTAGCTACCCTTTTAGGGGGTAGCGGTGCGATTTCAGCTTTGTTTTTAGGTTTAATAATTGGAAATAATGGTTCAATAGCAAAACTGCTAAAATTTAGAACTACTGTCTCTATTGACGAACACGTACGTGATTTTCATTGTCAAATTAGTTTCTTAATCCGTTCTTTCTTTTTCGTTTTCACAGGACTTCTATTTACTTTTTCTTCTTTCTCTTTAGTTCTATTTGGACTTTTATTGACCTTTGCTTTTCTTGGAATCCGCTTTTTAATAATAAAAATAACGACTTTGAAATCTAATCTTCATTCTGTTGAAACTTTAATGACTATAATGTTTCCTCGAGGTTTAGCTGCAGCTGTTTTGGCTTCTCTTCCTCTAACAATGGGAATTCCTGACTCTGAACTTTTTCCAGAAATTTCTTTTATAGTAATTTTGTCCTCAATATTAGTTACAACTATTGGAGTTGTATTCCTTAAGAAACGTACAAAACCCTCACGTTATGAATATAATTAATCTGAAATGTTTTCTTGACAGCATTTTTTCTCTGATTAACTCGTTAGTAACCAATAAATAGCTGACGTTTGTTATTTCCATAGAAGTGACTCTGATGCCTCAACTTGTTATTTGTCACGAATGTCGTCATGTTTTATATCATGGTGGAGATCTTAAGCCTCCTGATGAAATCATCCAGCAACACGATGGGAAATGTCCCAACTGTGGAAAAAAGCTTTCTTTAATGCCTATCGATGTTGAAATTAGACCTTTTAAATAATAGGAATACGTGTTAATCGCTCACTCTTATTTTAATCCACAGATATTATCTAAACAATTATTAATCACAAAAGCAAATAGAAGACCTAATTTAAGTGCTGATACAGTGCATGTTGGAGGAAAAGATACTGTCAAATGAAAAAATAATCAATGGTTTCAAATCTTTAGGACGAATGCGAAGTATGAATCGCACAACCGTTATTTGTTATTCAGCTTTGATATTAATTCTTGTCATAGCTTTTAGCGTACGTATATTACCTCTTAGATGGGAAATTCCATCAGGTACTATGCGTCTAAATGAATTTGACCCTTATTACCAATTCAGCTTAACCAATCAAATGGTGGAAAATGGTCTACTTTCACCTTATTATCCAGAACCAGGATGGATTAATGAACAACTCTGGTATCCAGAAGGATTAGATATGTCTCGTTCTTTACCGTCATTACCAATGACTGCTGCAATACTCTATAATGCAGTCTCATTCTTTGGTGTAAATATTGATTTGATGTCTTTTTGCGCAATTTTGCCTGCAATATTAGGAGCATTTGCCTGTTTAATCATATACTTTGTTGGCAAAGATATGGGGGGGAAAAGTATTGGTTTATTCTCTGCACTTTTTCTTGCTCTTTCTCCATCATTTCTCCAAAGAAGTTCCCTAGGATTTTTCGATAGTGAACTTCCAGGAATTATCGGAATGTTATTGTTTATTTTCATGTTTTTAAGATCTATTGACCTGAAAAGATCATTGTCTTCCTCTTTGTTATATTCTTTAGGGGCAGCTGGTTCATTAGCTTACTTCATTTTAGGTTGGGGTGCTGCTTACTTTTTAGTGAACTTAACAGTACTTTTCATTTTTACTCTCATTCTATTGAAAAGATATAGCCAGAGACTTCTAATTTCTTATAGCATCACTTTTGGATTGGCTCTTTTCATTGCAGCCCAATGGCCCTATATATCATATAATTATCTAGTTTCAAGCGCTATTCTGCCTGTTGCAGCATTATTCGTTTTACTTTGTTTAGCAGAACTTCTTCGACACAATATCGCCTCAAAAACAAAGATTTACCTAACCGTCATATCAGTCTCAGCAATAATTGGATCCATAATAATTATGTGGCAACTCGGTTACATGGGAAGTATAGCTGGAAAGTTCCTATCTGTTTTGGATCCTTCTGTCCGTTCCGCTAATCCTCTAATCGAATCTGTTGCAGAACATAGAATTTCATCATGGGGATATCTTTATTACGAACTGGGTTTAAGCATATTATTCTTTTTAACCGGTTTATTTTTCACAATGAGAAATCCTACAAACCGAAATGTTTTCCTTTTGATTTTTGGAACTACTTCTCTTTATTTTGCATCCTCTATGGTTCGTTTACTTGTAATCTTTGCACCAGCTTTTGCCATTTTAGCTGCAAAAGGAATTCTAGGTTTACTTAACCCCTTTTTTACATTATTAAAAGAAACATCGATGATGGTCGGAAAATCAAAACGCAGGCTACAACGTGTAGGAAAAGAATATGGTGGTGCAGCAATTGGTTTAATCTTTATACTTTTAGTTTTAAGTTTCGCTTTTACTCCTCAAAATGGTGGAATTCCAAGAGTGTTAAATCAGGCTTATTCTCCTATCACTCTTAGTTCTGGTAGTCTTCCAATAGCTCCAAATGAACCAGTTAACGAATGGTTAGATATGCTAAACTATACCAGCCAAAACCTCAAGTCAACAGATGTTGTTTGTGCCTGGTGGGATTATGGTTATTGGTTAGGAATACCTGGAAATGTAACAACATTAGCTGATAATGCGACAGTCAATACAACAAAAATTGAAGATATAGGTTTTATTTTTATGGCACCAGAAAATGAAGCAATACCAATATTAGCTCAATATGACGCTAAATATATTTTAGTATTCCATACAGTTTTTATAAGCCAAGCTTCAGATCAAACCAGTTTTATTGCAGGTCCAGGTGCTTGGGGTGATGAAGGAAAGTGGAGTTGGATGGCAAGTATTTCTGGTGCAGCTCGAGAGAGAATTATTAATGATGGCTGGATAGATGAAAATACGATGTGGACTGATGAAAACGATTTTGGTCAACTTAACACTCAAACAGGGACTTGGGATTGGAACGCTGCTGGACGCGACTCAACAATATATAAGTTGATGAGTTGGGCAAAACAACTCTATACAGAGTCACCTGCTGCACTATCAGTTCCTGTCATTCCAGATGAAGTTAGTGTGGAACCCTCCTATTTCAAGCCAGCTTTTATCTCTGGTTCAGAAATATCTCCCTTCGAGTATGGTGGTGTTATTCCGTTAGTAGCTCTATATGAGATTGACTATGAGAGTTACTACAATTCAACATCTTGATCGTTGAGAGGAAAAAAACTTTGTTTCCAAGTGTACCCGATCAACATAAAGTAGGTAAACCACTTATTCCAAATGGTTTTGGAGTAATTTATGTTCTTTTTACTACTGTTTACCTTTTTTCTGTCTATTTCATGGGTATAGTAGATTCTTCAAATAATGTTTCGGCTCCTTTGACTCTCGCAGTTTGCATCTTATTTGGTGGATTTATGGGATTATTAGACGACTGGATAGATCTTAAATGGAGAATTAAGGCTTTTATGCCTTTGATTGCCGCTTTACCTTTAATTTATTTTGCGACAGCGAGTGGATTAAGAACTTCTATTGCTTTACCTCTAATAGGACTTTTGCAGTTTAACGAAGTCTATTATTTTTTAATTATACCATTAATAGTAATGATAGTCACAAATACTGTTAATCAGCTAGGTGGTCTAAACGGTCTAGAGACAATTTGTCCTGCAATTGTTTTGACAGGCTTAATGATTTTATCCTCATCATATCTTCTAATGATGGGTCCAATACTAATTTGGTTAATTCTAGCGTATTTCAATTTTCAAGGAAAAATATTTGTTGGAAATACTGGATCTTTTGCCATAGGTATGACTATAGCTTCTTTTGCTATTATTGCAGATCTTAAACTATCATTAATTATTTCAATACTACCTTTTGTTTTTAATTCCATTTTAATTCTATTAACAATTTTTCTGCTTAAAAAAAGGGCAAATGTCACTTTTAATGGTAGTACTCTATATTCTAAGCATCGACGTAGTTTGGTGACATTAATAACTTATCGTCGTTCTTTAACTGAACGTAAAGTAGTTGTTATTATCTCCTTAATCATGGTTGTTTTTACCGTAATAGCGGCTTTTCTAGAAGTATTATAATTTTATTTTAAATTATAATGTTATTAACAGAACTTTTAAAAAAAAAATTGGTTAGAGTAGATTTGTTTGGCACTACTTAGCCTCAAAATTTCTGAAATTGTATTTTAATTTTTTTCCAAACATTATTTTTTAACCTATTTGAAGCCTTATTATTTCAATAATTAAAATATTCATACTTTGTTATGAAAAGAATCTTTCAAGTTTTGTTAAACCTATAATCTCATCAAAACTCAAACCTAATGCATCTAAGATTTGGTCAAAAGTTGACTTCAAATGAGCAACATATTTATCGATATCAACCTCGTTTCTTGTTGTCACTTCAACAGGTTTAACTCGAGGTTCACGTATAACCTTGATAAAACTGATTACGTCACCTGCTTTTATTTCAACTCCATTTTTTTGAAGAATTCTAGCTGCTTTTACGTGTTGAGGTGTAGTTTTTGTATAGTGTTGAAGATCTTCTCCTAAAACTACACGGAAAGCAAGTTCGTTCATATTTTCCCACTTTCTTCTCTTTATTCTTTTATACTGGTCATGGACAATTTTCTCAATGTCTTTTTTTGCTTCTTCGAATTCTGTTGGATTCTGAACTTGAGCAAGTCTTTCTTTCATTTTATTAAAAGCGTTCTTTATTATTGAGGGTGTATGTCTCTTTTTTCCTGTTAATCCCTTGACATCAACTGTTCCATCTTTTAGAATACCGAGATAATTCTTTTTACGTGAACTAAAAACTGCATATCTGTAAACTTTTTCGACATCTATACCCATTTTCAACTCTTTTTCAGTCCAAAGAGTTAATTCTGTAATTTGTTCTTTTCCAGGATTTTTTAAAAAGAGGCTGTCTGTATCTCCATATAATACTTGTATTCCCAATTGTTTTGCTTTATTTTGGATTTGAGTTATTGAATGTCTACCAATTGCTGCAGTTGCTTCTGCAACAGGGGGACAATACAGATCAAAACTGTCTGATCCAAAAACTCCATAACTGGCATTTAATATTACTTTTAATGCTCCTTGAGTTACGCTATACCAATTTCTAAGATCTGGTGATAGTGTTATATCATTAGCTCTTGCTTTATACCATTTCACTCGCATATCTCTAAGCGAGCCTATTAGCAGACTTTCTAAACCACGTTTTTTTGTGCAAACCCAATGTGAAGTGTTAGGTATTAAATTTGTTTTGCATTCAAAATGAGGACAACGTACAGATTGATAGCCTAGATTCCATACTTTTATTATCGAAGGGTACAAACTAGGGAAATCCAATACTGCAACATTAAAGTGAACTCCAGGAACAGGTTCAACAACTATTGCTCCTTTGTATTTTTTTCCTTTTATTACTGCAGTTGTAGTCGTTTTTCCTTTTTTTGAGAGGATATCTTCATAATTAGGAATTAATATATTTCTTCTTCTGTGTTCACGATGCATAAAATTTCTTATCCAACGTGATACTCCTTGACGACTTACATCTTCTATGGGCATTCCACTTATCCTGGATAAAACCAGAATTAGTTTCATTGTTAACTCTTCTTTAAAACTGGTCAGTTTAAATGTAATCTCTGAATCTCTGAGACAATATTTACCTAGTTCAGAATATGTTAATTCACCAAATGTTTTTTCTATTTGAATTTTTTCCATCCCTAAAATAGCGCTACCAACATCATTTAGAGATACATTTCTGTAACGGTTTTTGAATGCGTAAATCTTTATCGATCTGTTAAAAAAGAACCTATACAAGTCGATATGAATTCCATACTTAAGTAGACAAACTCTTTGTCTTAC
>Ga0255055_10001713_pt1 | contig 15723 bp, 17 predicted proteins | sample JV7_2_27_MG_FD_188633 | JGI IMG/M metagenome (GOLD analysis project Ga0255055, IMG submission 188633) | Seawater microbial communities from Jervis Inlet, British Columbia, Canada - JV7_2_27 | ecosystem: Environmental > Aquatic > Marine > Inlet | place: Canada: British Columbia | collected... | reverse complement strand
TCAGCACGAAACTTAAAGAACAGCGAATGCGCACCGTAATGCAGGAACTGGGCATCGACCGCGAGGCGTTTCGCACCGCTATGCGTATAAAAGCCATTGAGCTGATTGAAAAATCTGCCGAGAGCGAAACCATCACGCCGGAGCAGGCAAAAGAAATTCTCGCAAAAATGGAAAATCGCTCCAAGCGGCGTGAGCTTATAAGTCAGCTGATTGAAAAAGGAATTGAAGATGGGACCATCACCCCGGAGCAGGCGCAGATGCTGTTGCGCAAACGCCGTTAGCAGCCATCTTAAAAATTCGCCTGAGGCCGATAAAGGGCCTCAGGCGAATTGCCTCCGACAGAATATAAATCTACCGCAAAACGGCTCTACTTAAGAAAGGATCATACAATGTCTGCCGGAAAAAAAGATCAAGAGGAGGATCTGCGGGAAAATCACTGGATGAATTCCTTGATATGGTTTGGGATATGTTTACTACTTTTGACTTTTCTATTCATTTAGAGAGTAGGCCTGCCTCACCGTATCCGCCTGATCGTCCGTTGAGAAAGAAAATGAATTGCAGCCAGGTATTAGAAGTCCTGCCTTTAATCGCATTTGAATGACTGGGTTACATCTTCTGAAGTACTACCAATGTCCGCTTTGAAAAAGCCGAAACGTTCACCCTCAAACCAATGAAAATCTTCCCCGCCCCAGTAGAGTTTGTCCTCCAGGCGGGTTTCGGCATAAAAATAAATATAGCGGTTGTGGGTATCAACGATGTGCTTTTTTTGACCCGAAGCCAGCGTAAACCAGCCGCGAGTTTGCCAGTGTTCCGGCTCATTTTTTCCGGCCAGATAGCGCACGGCAACGTAGATGGGACGACTGCAATTATTTTTTACGAAAACCTTTGAATACAGTTCTTCCTGTGAATCTTTGCGAGCCAGTGCAATCCGGATCTGGGATAAGATTTCATCGGCCGTAGCTTTATCTTTTTTAATAATGTGATCTTCCTTGGCATCCACGATGACCCGGGTAGTGCTGGCGGTGACCGGTACGATCTTAATGGTGATATCGAGCTCGGCCGTAGATGCGCTCATGACGGTCTCATCCGTATAGGGATCCACCGAATGCAACCGGATGTCCATCTTTTCCAAGGCGCTCTGGGCGGCCGCGGTGATCTGTCTGACATCACCCATTAAGGTTTCTTTGGCCACATTGCTCGTGGTGTATCGATAATATTCGCCTCCCCCGGCCATGGTCCCGGGCACCACCACTTCGGCACAGCCGACCAGCAGCCCCATAAAACCTATCAGTCCGATTCCGGCTGCAGCCTGTTTGATTACACCCATTTCTGCCTCTGTTTATCTTTTCTGATGCTGACTGTTTCTCTGGGCCTGAAAACCGCTTCAGGTAAGACAAAACTGATCCCTTTTTAAAATTTGAAACGCTCAATTTAGGTTTAAGAAAAAATGCCAACCAAAGCAATATGTTTTCATGCATTGGCGTCAAAAACCCCATTTCTCATATTGAGATCCGGGGTTTTTTAGTTTAAGAATAAAAAAATATGGATATTGCGTATTGAAAATAAAGCTGCATGTATTCAATGGTTGACATCTATCGCTAGATTATCCTATCCCGGCCTGATCGGGGCAGAAAGGAGCAAAAATCATGTATATCCAGCAAGTCGATCTTACGCGGGGGGTGGGCAAAGATTTTGTGGATGGACTCACGGCTGCTTCAGTAAAAGAAGAATATGAGCAAGGCGATATTCTTTTTCAAAAGAGAGATCCTGCGGATCACGCTTACCTGTTATTGATCGGCCGCGTTCACCTAAAAATGGGTGAGACCGGTCATGTGGTTCACATCGTCAGCCGCCCGGGAGAGACGTTCGGGTGGTCATGCCTCGTGGACCGTGATGTTTTTTCATCAACAGCAGAATGCGTCGAGCCAACGAGTGTGCGCAAACTTCACCGGAAGGATTTTAAAAAGCTTCTGGCAAAAGACCCCGCAAATGGGCTCATTTTTATTCAGCGTCTTGCCGGGATGCTGGGGGACCGGTTGCTGGAAAGCTACGCCCGTTATGAAAAATTGTACAGCGGTGAAACGTTTGTATAGATCCGGCTTCAGGTACCCCGGTTGAATCCCACCTTTAGTGGGGTTGCAGGGCAACCCCGATGAAATAGCTTTCAGATTTCATTGGGCAGGTATTCAACAGGGTAAATATCCCACAGCGTTGTCGTCACGCAGCACAGAGTCTGCGTCCCATGTTTTCCTCCCATATTCCTGCGGGCAGTTCTCAACGACCACTTTTTTTCTAAAGTTAATCGTATAGTTACCGATATTTCTATAGAGGTATAATACAATATGGGTAAACGAAAAATGTATAACACCACCATAGATACGGACCTGATCAAGGAAATCAAAATCCTCGCAGCCCGGTTCGACAAGCGACAAAATGATCTCCTTGAAGAGGCGATTCAAGATCTACTCGAAAAATACAAATTCCAGGATGAGGAAACACCTTCCCTGGGTATATCGAATGGATGAGTCGCTCGCAAAGAGTGTATCGTTTTTATAGGAGAGCGTGCCTTGAATAATCTGGTCTATATAGGCTTTGGCTTAATAGGTTTTGGTTTCGTGTTTTTTTTATATCTGGTTCTCAACGGCAAATCCGAGCAAGATGATGAGGCTGAAATAGAATGATCGGGACCCTGTGTAGCAGGGCGCTGCGGGTGGCATAAGGAACACGCGAACCCAAACCAAAACGTAACCCTGGATTGAACTAAAGAAACCCCATTTCTCAGATAGAGACGTGGGGTTTTTTTATGTCAGAATAAACAGCGGCTAGAAAATGACTTGCATTTTTTTTATCAACTTACTACAGATGGCTGGGCAAATAATTACACCGGGTTATCGATTAAATTCTTTGACCATATGATTTTACGCATGCCTGGCTCGGATTTTACCCTCCTGGCCGCCAGGGCAAGGGATCTTGAATAACAGAAAAGATAACCCGCTAAAGCCTGCCGGCTGTCGTGCTTTTCTGAGCTTAGACGAGGCGGGCAGGAAGGATATGGATCGCATGGCTGAATCCGCACCCGCACTTAGAGTTGAAGATCTATATAAAAACTTTGGCAGCATTGAAGTCTTAAGGGGTATTTCCCTGGAGGCCTACGAGCATGACGTCATATCCATTCTGGGAAGCAGCGGTTCCGGCAAGAGCACGCTGCTGCGATGCATAAATCTTTTGGAAACGCCAACCTCGGGAAAAGTCTACGTTCGCGGCGAGCTCATCAAAATGCGTAAGTTGCGTTCGGGAGAGCGTCAGGCTGAGGACCGCAAACAGGTAGAACGTATCCGATCCAAACTGGCAATGGTGTTCCAGCAGTTTAACCTGTGGGCGCACATGACTGTTTTGCAGAATGTAATGGAAGCCCCCGTAAATGTATTGAATATCACCAAAGCAGAAGCCCAGGAACGGGCTGAAACGCTGTTGCAGCGGGTCGGCATGATTGAGCATAAAAGCTACTACCCGGCGCATCTGTCCGGCGGCCAGATGCAGCGCGCGGCAATCGCGCGAGCGCTGGCCATGGAGCCTGATATGTTGCTGTTCGATGAGCCGACATCGGCCCTTGATCCGGAACTGGTGGGTGAGGTGCTTAAAGTGATGCGGAGTCTAGCGGAGGAAGGGCGCACCATGCTGGTCGTCACCCACGAAATGGGATTTGCGCGTGAAGTTTCCAGCCGGGTGATATTTTTAGACGAGGGCCTGATCGTGGAAAGCGGTGACCCGCAGCAGGTTTTTAATAATCCGGAGTCGGATCGGTTCCGGGAATTTCTCGCCGGCGCTTTTAAATAGCCGTTAATTCTAAACGATTTTTTTCAGCCTTTCATCAGAACACCAGCATAGGAATAAAACATGAATGACATTATCGCCTATTTTCCCCTCATCCTGAAAGGAATGCTGCTTACCGTGGAAGTGGCGTTGCTATCCCTGCTTATTTCGATTCTGCTCGGAATGATCGGCGCCCTTGCCAAACTGTCAAAATCTCGCATTGCCCAGAGCATTGCGGGCACCTATACGACGATAATCAGGGGCATACCCGATTTGGTCCTCATGACGATTATTTTTTTTGGCGGTCAGATCCTGCTGAATAATATCGGTGAAAACCTGGGGTGGGATTATATCGATGTGAGTCCATTCGTGGCGGGTGTCCTCACGATCGGTTTTATTTTCGGCGCCTATATGACGGAGTCCTTTCGCGGCGGCATCTTGGCCGTATCCCGGGGTGAAATTGAAGCCGGCTATGCGTTTGGCATGACGCCGTTTAAGGTTTTTTTGCGCATAACCTTACCCGCCATGGTCCGGCATGCCTTGCCGGGATTCGGGAATAACTGGCTGGTGCTGGCGAAGACAACTGCATTGGTTTCCGTCATCGGGTTGCAGGATATGGTTTACAAGGCCAGCCTGGCCGGCGGGTCCACCCGCAAACCATTTACTTTTTATTGCGTGGTCGCCTTTTTGTTTCTCATCATTACCGGCGTTTCCGATGTGGGCGTGAGATGGCTCGATCGGCGCTATAGTGTCGGCGTGCGAAGGGCTTAGGGCATCTAATGGATTTTCAGGTCATCATAAGTAATCTGCCGCTGTATTTTAAAGGACTGTGGACCACCATCGTACTGGTGGCCTCCTCGCTACTGTTGGGGCTGTGCCTGGCGCTGCCCATTGCCCTGCTGGCCACATCCAAAAACAGATGGGTGAACATGCTGCCCAAAGCCTATATTTATTTTTTCCGGGGCACCCCGCTGCTGGTGCAGATGTATATGCTTTACCACGGCATGGGGCAGTTTGAGGCGATTCGCGAGAGTTTTCTGTGGGTCATCTTCCGGGAGGCTTACGCATGTGCACTGGTCGCCTTTGCGCTCAATACCGCCGCCTATACGGCGGAGATCCTGCGGGGGACTATTGAACAGACCGACTTTGGCGAAATCGAAGCTGCCAAGTCGTGCGGCATGTCCACCGCCCAGATATACCGGTGCATTATATTACCCAGCACCTTCAGGAGGGCATTGCCCGCCTACGGGAATGAAGTGATCTTCATGCTGCACGGCAGTGCGCTGGCAGGCGTCATCACCATTGTCGATTTATTTGGTGCTGCCAAAATTGTAAACGCCCGGAATTTTGTGCCGTTTGAATCTTTTATCACGGCAGGACTGTTTTATCTTGCTGTGACTTTTCTAATCGTCTGGTTATTTAAAAAAGCCGAACGTCACTGGCATGCCTATTTGCGCCCACGAGAAAGTTGACCTTCCCAAAGAAAAAACAGCAACTCTCTGATCCCGATAAAGACGCTTTAGGATGTCAGCAAATTCTCCCCTTTGTCTTTAAGCGGAACCTTTCCCGCGATTTTAGCTAAAATGCGGCCGGGTCGGGCATAGCGATCTGTGTTGATTGAAAAAAGCAGGCCCTCGATACCGCTTTTTACTCTGGTTATCCGATTTTCCATCTCGTCTTTTAGAGGGTTAACAATCTCAGCAATCACTTCCCCTTTAGCGATGCGGTCGCCGGGCTTTTTCAAAAATACGACCACCCCCGGCGCTTGGGCCTTTATGTGCTCCACACCCCTTAACGGGGTTGCTTCGTTTCGCAGGGCCGGAACGGCGGGCGCCGCACCTTGGATAAATCCCCTTCTTTGCAGAAATAAAAAGATATTGCCGGCATCTTGCGCCCCGCGGGCATGGGAGACATCGGTTATCCCCCGGAGCTCAACAGTGGCGGCCAGACACGCCGACGGTATGGGGAAATCCGGGTATTTTTCTGCCAGATTCCACCAGATGCGGCTGCAAGCCTCGTCAAACGGCGTAACGCCCGAATCTTCAGCCAGAAGGGTCACTTCAGCGCCCAGCTGGGCGGACAGGTCTGCGGCATCCGGCCACAGGGGCGTGCCCAGGTAAACGTGTACCACCGCCTGATCGTCGCAATGCAGATCCAGCACAACGTCCGCATCATGCGCCAGCGTGAGCAACAGGTGTTTCAGATACGCTGCCTCATCCCGCGGGGCCGTTGAACCCAGCACCTGGCCGGTGGTCTTGCGAATCAGCGCAACATTTTCCCGGGGGGTGTCCTGCAGCCGGTTTTTAACCCGGTCTGCGATTTGGGCCGTGATGTCCAGGTGCCGGCGATTAAAATTGATGCTGTCGAAAAAATCAAAGCGACCCTGGAGCCGCTCGTCGCGCCACTGGCTAATTCCGATCGGATTGGCCACCGGAACGAGCAAAATTTGTGCATCGATTTTATTGGCAGCATCGGCCTCATCAAGCAGGTTGATAAGATGATGAATGACTAAAAATCCCGGTGCTTCGTTGGCATGCAGTCCCGCCTGAATGTAAACTTTGTTTCCGGCGGTTTGGTCTCCGTAGCGGATAACCGTCAGTGTGCGTGCATTTCCCAGACTGCTGGCGGGTAAGATGTGCTGTTTAATTGTCTTGGTGCCCATGGTCACCCGCAATTCCGTTATTGGGAACATGATGATGAAAAGCGGTGAAATCTCCGGCCATATGCATTCCAGCAGAAGGTTAGTTTTTCTAATAACAATGGGGGAGTAAGCCTCCCCCATTGCCTGGAGTCAACGACTACCCGCACAGCGGGTGGCTTGGATTTTACCGCCATCGGCGGGAAAAGACAGGGGCGCGAAGTGCTCCAATCGTTGCGGGTGGAACCGGGTGCGAAGCACCCGGTTTGGAAAGCCCAATCAAAACCCCTTGCTTTGTATGGGGATTCACCCTTAGATAACCGGCCCCTGGTCGTGCTCTCGTATTTTAGTGCTGGGGCGGTTAAACAAAACCTAAATTGAGCGATTGTCGAGGTTGCCGCAGATACAAGGAAGATGTCGTCCCGCTATAGTTGCCTATGCGGGACGGCATTTGACACTGTAGGTGCGGTAAGATCGGCAATCCCGAAGGGTTTCAAAGTTTAAAAACTCAAATCGATAGAATTCATTGAAAATACTGCCAAATTATCCCTTTTTAAAATTTGAAACGCTCACTTTAGGTAAAACCATCCCCCGAAGCAGGGTGCATGTTTACCCTATCGCTTTAATCGCCGTACACATTGAAATTGAAATATTTATCCTGGATGGCCTTGTAAGTTCCATCCGACCGGATCTGTACGATGGCTTTATTAAAAAGTTCCACCAGATCCTTGTCTTTTTTGCGGATGGCAATCCCGGCGCCTTCACCGAAATATTTTTTCTCGGATAAATCCGGACCGATGAACTGAAAAGCCTGCCCCTCGGGTTTTTTGAGAAAGCCCTGGTCAACCGCGACACTGTCGGCCAGCAACATGTCAACACGTCCGGCCACCAGGTCCATATAAGCCTCGTCCTGGGTGGCATAACGTTTGATCGCGACACCTTTTCCGCCTTGATCGGTAATGAAATTGTCATGGATGGTGGCCCGCTGCACAGCGATTTTCTTGCCCGCCGTGGCTGCTGCCACCTGATCGCGCGTAAAGTCTTTCATGCTGCCTTTTTTGCAGACGAATTTTGCGGGCGTGTTATAGTACTTGTTGGTAAAAGCGACCTTTTTCTTGCGCTCCTCGGTAATGGACATGGATGCGATGATAGCGTCGTACTTTCTAGCCAGCAGGGCCGGGATGATGCCGTCCCAGTCCTGGGCAACCAGCTCGACTTCAGCGCCCATGGCCTTGACCAGCGCTTTGGCGATATCGATGTCAAATCCTTCCAATTTGCCATCGGGCGTCGTAGAGCTGAACGGGGGGTAGGCGCCCTCTACGCCGATGCGGACTTTTTTCCAGTCTTTGGCCTGGACGGTTCCGGCCGCACATACCAGTGCAAGTACTGCAACTGCAATGAGAAGCTTTTTCATATTTCCTCCTTTTTAATGTTGGTTTAAACCGCCTGGGTATTGCGGTAAACCTTAAGATATTCCCCTTTCTAATGGGGAATGCGTGCCAGGTTCGAAAAGCCTGCCGGACTGCCATCGGCCGGCCCTTAACATATGAAATTTGCGCAAAAAAGATGAATTTTATTTACAATATAAAGAACATAAAAAATATGAATGGGGGTGTCAAACAAAAAAGAAGCGCGGATCGAATAAAGAGAAATGGGATAGGCCTGAATCGGCGATAACCCTGCATGGAATTAAAGACCCCACCCTTTTTCTCAAATAGAGACGGGGTTTCACACCGAAGGCTTTTTAAGATGCCATTTAATGGGATTACTTTATTTATTTGGCAAAAATGCAATACCCCGCTTGCGTTATAACACCTATAAATCTCCGGCTTTGGAGCTCCAGCTTAGCGGCGTAACCGTTATTTGGGTGACATCATCCTGAATGTAGATTAACATCTCGTGTTTGATCTCATTGTCATCTCTCCAGACAATATAATACTGGCCGTTTATATAACGGTTGGAGAGACTTCTGCTTTCTAAGGCCTTTAGCTCGCCGGCAGCCATATTTGCAGGTCGCAGGGAATTAAAGGGATGATCAAGCCAAAAGAGACTATAAATCATCTTTTCTTCAGAAGTATTTTCAAACCGAATTGAAAAGTTCGCAAAAGCGACAGCCGGAAGCAAAACAATGATAAAAATTATTAGAAATTTTTTCATTTAGAACCATCTCCTTTGTCTAAATTGGGTTGCCGTCAATCGCAACCCATGCTGATGGAGCAAGCTTTTTGCTCCTAATAGATATATCGGCAAATTTGTCTAAATATTAAGGGGATATTGAGGATGTCGGCATGGATTGCGATTTTGAGGCCCGGTATGTATAGAAAAAAGCGCAAAGAGGAAAAGGAGATGTGGGTTTAGATCTGTTTAAAAGAATTTTGCTGAAAAATTTATCAGGACAGCAAAGAAGATTACAAAGCCAACCAGAACTGCCAGATAGATGAGATACTTTATTATTATCCAAAGAATTCTTAACATTGCCGCTTCTTTTGCTTGACATTAACCGGCGGGCTTGCATTATTGGGCCTATCATTTTCAGCTTTCACCACAATTCAAATTTATCACATCCAGGCAAAGAAGGTAAAGAAAACCATGACGACGGGCCATATTGCGACTATCGCAGACGAACTCACGCTCCCGCCTGCCAGTGTCCAAACCACCGTGAGCCTTCTCACACAGGGAGACACCATCCCTTTCATCGCCCGCTATCGTAAAGAAGCTACGGGCAGCCTCGATGAGGTGGCCATTACTGCAATCAGAGACCGATTGAATCAGCTCGAAGAACTCGACGCCCGCAAGGCAACCGTACTCAAATCCCTTGAAACCCATGGTCATCTTACAGAGGAACTGAAGCTAAAAGTGCTTTCCGCTGCAAACCTGGCATTGCTGGAAGACATTTACCTGCCCTATCGACCGAAACGCAGAACAAAAGCAACGCTTGCGCGCCAGAAGGGTCTGGAACCCCTGGCGCTTAAAATTCTGGAACAGACGGGGCAGGATCCCCTCCAGCTTGCCGCCGAATTTGTTGACCCTGAAAAGGAGGTGACATCACCGGACGATGCCCTGGAAGGTGCCCGGCACATCATGGCCGAAATCATCAACGAGGATCCCGGGGCACGTGAAAAAATGCGTGAGTTGTATTTTAAAAAAGGGTTCATTCAGAGCCGGGTGGCCTCCGGAAAGGAAACCGAAGGCGCCAAGTATAGAGATTACTTTGACTGGCAGGAATTCGCCGCCAGAGCCCCTTCCCACCGTATACTGGCCATGCGCCGTGGCGAAAAGGAAGCGATGCTTAATCTGAGCATTGCAGCGCCGGAACCAGAAGCTTTGGAGCTGCTGGAAAAACTTTTTGTCAGGGGTGCTGCCGCCGATTCAGCGCAGGTCAAGATAGCCGTCCACGACGGTTTCAAACGGCTGCTGTCACGTTCCATGGAAACAGAGGCACGACTCGCTACCCGCCAGCGGGCCGAAAAACATGCCATCGAGGTGTTTGCCCGCAACCTGCGCCAGCTGCTTCTGGCACCACCGCTGGGGCCCAAAAGGGTTATGGGAATCGATCCCGGTTTCCGAACCGGCTGCAAGGTGGTCTGCCTGAACCGTCAGGGGAAACTTCTCCACTACGACACGATTTATCCGCACCTGGATGAAAGGCGGGACCTGAAAGCAGCCGAATCCATCGTCAACCTCTGTAAGCGCTGTGAGATCGAAGCGGTAGCGGTTGGAAACGGTACCGCAGGTAGAGAAACCGAGGCCTTTATTCGTAAAATCGAAGCCCTGAAGGAAACGCCGGTTATTCTGGTAAATGAAAGCGGTGCATCGGTGTATTCCGCATCGGCGGTGGCCCGCCATGAGTTCCCTGAGTTGGATCTCACCATACGCGGAGCCGTTTCTATCGGCAGGCGCCTGATGGACCCTCTGGCGGAGCTTGTTAAAATCGACCCGAAATCAATCGGAGTCGGACAATACCAGCACGATGTCGATCAGCCCGCATTGAAACAGGCACTGGATGATGTGGTCATCAGCTGCGTGAATGCCGTCGGTATGGACGTAAACCGTGCCAGCGTTGAACTGCTGTCCTATGTCTCGGGGCTCGGACCCCAGCTGGCCACAAATATCGTCAAGTACCGCGATCAAAACGGCCCTTTCAATTCAAGACAGGCGCTAAAAGCGGTTCCCCGGCTCGGCCCGAAAGCTTATGAGCAATCGGCCGGTTTTTTGAGAATCCATGAAGGCGCCAATCCCCTGGATGCCAGTTCCGTGCATCCGGAGAGCTATCCGATAGTGGATGCCATGGCGCGGGATCTGAACTGTTCTGTTGCTGATTTAATGAAAGACGCCGGTTTGAGAGCAAAGATCGACGTGTCCCGGTATGTCAGCGATCAAGTTGGAAGGCCGACCCTCGAGGACATTCTCGCAGAGCTGGCCAAACCCGGTCGGGATCCGCGTCAGGAATTTGAAGCCATCGAGTTCGCCAAAGGTATCAACGAGATATCCGATCTCAAGCCGGGAATGTCGATGCCGGGAATCGTCACCAACGTGACCGCATTTGGCGCATTTGTCGACGTCGGTGTCCATCAGGACGGGCTGGTGCATATCAGCCAGCTGGCCGACAGCTTCGTGAAGGATCCGGCCGATTATGTCAAGATACAGCAAAAGGTGATTGTGCGGGTAATCGCCGTTGATCTGGATCGCAACCGGATCTCTTTATCCATGAAAACCAAGTCCGGAGCTGCAACAGGCCCACGGCCACAGAAACAAACACGCCGAAAGAATTCGGCCGCAGCAAAAAAGACGAGCAAGATAAGAAAAAACACACCGTTTCACAATCCGTTTGCGGAAGCACTGGGGAATAAACGGCGATGACAATCACCCGAAGCAGGAAACCTCATTTATAGAAGTGCGAGATGGGATTTTGCTTTATTAAGAATCGGATTACATTTTGATTAGGATTGAAAATGAAAACAACGAACGCTTACCGCTGGACTATCTTAGGACTTGCTACTTTTTGCATACTGACATTTGGTGTCATTTTTCAAAGTATCCCCCCGCTCATCGGAATTTTAGTTGAGGTCCTGAATGTTTCCTATGCCAGAGCCGGTGCCCTCATGGGTCTGTTTATATTTCCGTCGATTTTTTTATCAATCCCCGGCGGTGTGCTGACAGACCGTTTCGGACCGCGAAACGTCGGGGTTGCTTCACTTCTGAGCATGACTCTCGGATCGGCCATAGTCGCTTTGAGCGGCAGCTATTGGTTTATTGCATTTGGCCGCCTGGTGGCCGGGGTAGGAGCAGCCGTCCTGCTGGTGGTCGCTCCGAAAATTGTGACATCGTGGTTCCATGACCGCGAGATCGGGTTGGCGATGGGAATTTTTAATATATCAATGCCGCTGGGCACGATTTTAGCGCTTAATTTTATGGGCCCCGTCGCCCTCCGGTTCAACTGGCAAGCATCCATATGGGTTAGTTTTGCCGTAAGTGCTGCAGCGTTATGTCTTTTCCTGGTATTCTACCGCAGCAAAGGCGCCGATGGGGAAGTAAAATCAGTGCAGGCAAAGCTGCTGAGTGCGGCGAAACAGGCAGGCGGAAGCACCTGGTTAGTCGGGTTGTCATGGGGGTTGTTTAACGCCGGTCTTATCTCATTTTTTACCTATGCACCGGACTATTTTATTTCCCGGGGAGAGAATATTGCCAGGGCAGGGCTGCTGGCAAGCTATCCGATGTGGGGCTCTATTGTGCTGGCACCGATAGTGGGGCTGTTAATCGACCGCCTGGGGCACAAGTGGGCATTTGTATCGCTCGGGTGCGGCGGCACGGCCCTGTTATTATATTTGATCCCGGAATTTAACCAGCATGCCGCCATCCTTTCTATTTCGATCGGAATCTTCGTCGCTATTCTAACACCGGCAATATTCTCATTACCGGCGGAGCTTCTGCCCGAATCGGTGATGGGCTTTGGATTTGGAATCCTGGGCACCGGTGTCGGTATCGGGACATCCGTCGGTCCTTATGTCGTCGGCGCTCTAAGGGATGCGACGGGCGACTACCTGTGGAGTTTCGCCGCCATGGCCATTTTCCCGGCCCTGGGTATAATACCGATGTTGATACTTCGGATGAAAAAACGCGGACGCCATTTCACCCACTAGAAGCCATTTCATAAACATGCATCAGATTCGCAGACTTCTATTTTACTGAAGAAAAAAAGGCATTGGTCCTATTTTTGGACAGAGAAGCAATAATGATTATCTTAGATGCAAAGAAATATGATCTTCTCCACCACCTGTAAAAAAATCGAAACGCAATTTTATTAAAAAGACCTGGGAGGTAATTGATATGAGCAACATGGCCCGGAAAACAAGCTTGGTATTTGCCGCGGGCTGTCTGGGTGGCCTGCTCAACAGTCTGGCGGTTTGGATCTTCGGAGATCTGGGTATTACAGCGGCTCTAGGGGTAAAAATTGCCCCGCAGCTCTCCTCGGCGTGGCTATATCCCCGGCTGGTCTGGGGCGGCATCTGGGGGCTGCTGTTTCTTCTGCCGCTCATGCCGACGCGCATTTGGTCCCGAGGATTCATTTTCAGCCTGGGCCCGACCCTGGTGCAACTTTTCGTGGTTTTTCCGATGAAAGCAAACAAAGGCGCTATGGGACTTGATCTGGGTTTACTTACACCCCTGTTCGTGGTTGTTTTCAACGCGATCTGGGGCTGGACCGCAGCGATCTGGCTGCGATGGACAGGCAAATAATATTCAAATCTAGGGAGAAAATTGAAATGGCTAAATGGACTTTCGAACCCGGACATACCGCAGCTGAGTTTAGCGTGCGACATATGATGGTAACCTATGTACGCGGACATTTTAAAAATATTAATGGTACCCTGGAGTTTGATCCTCAGGATCCACAGGGTTCTGCGGTAAACATAAAAATTGAAGCGCGCGGTATCTGGTCCGGTGAAGCAGAGCGTGACGACCATCTGCGCAGTGCGGATTTTCTTGATGCGGATAACTACCCGGAAATTACCTTTACAGGTAAAGAGGTTAAGATCGTGGGTGCGCATGATTATTCGGTTAGCGGTGATTTAACGATCCGAGGAGTTTCACACGAGGCAACCTTGAATGTTAACTTTCTGGGCACATGGGAAACACCCTGGTGGGAGGACGGCGAGGACAAGGGACCCAAAACCCGCGCAGGCTTTGTTGCCAAAACCAGGATCAACCGCCATGACTTCGGGGTGAGCTGGAACGCCCCGCTGGAAAAGGGCGGGATCGTCGTTGGCGATAGGGTGGAAATCACGATCGATGCAGAAGCGATACTGGAAAGTACTTGATCACCGCTTTTTGTTGGCGCAAATCCTTTTCCTTCCCTGTAGACGAAAAATAAATTTAAACTGGTTTCTTTTTTATGTCTTTTGACATTCAGGCCAGCTTTAGATATGCTATAATCGATCTCAACAAAGCGGAATTCTGGACAAATCATTGATGCTCGGGATACCCCTAATACTCAACAGCTAACGAAGGGAATGGAGCCATGAAAGATTTGATCAGTTACATAGCACAGGCACTTGTTGACAATCCAGATCAGGTAGCGGTTACGGAAATTGAAGGTGGTCAGACGCTGATACTGGAACTCAGGGTAGCCAAGGAAGATATGGGGAAGATTATCGGCAAACATGGAAGGACGGCGCAGGCCATCAGAACGTTATTAAGCGCAGCATCCGGCAAGGCCAAAAAACGCATCGTTCTTGAGATCCTGGAATGATTTGTCCGGACTGCAGGTTGACTTGTTCAGCAGAAGCAGAAGGTAAATGGCTGTTTGGTTTGATCCGCATCGGGCAAAAGTAGCAATATTATAAAAAAAGAAGGGCATTCCCTCGTCATAGACGGAATGCCCTTTTTTTAACTTGGGAACAGGCAACTATTCCACTGTGACATTTGCTGCAGCAGGACCTTTTGGACCTTGCTCTATCTCAAAGGTGACGCGGTCGCCTTCGTCCAGAGTTTTGAAACCGGCTGCATTAATCCCTGAATGATGAACAAATACATCCGGACCATCTTCCTGCTCGATGAAGCCGTAGCCTTTGCTGCTATTAAACCATTTTACAATTCCATTACCCATCGTGACATCCTCCTTTCAAAAAAATTCTCATAGTTCCATACTTAAGGGTGCCACTTTGATAAATGGATCTTTCCTTTAGAACGAAACCGGCCCGCCAATTAAGAACGGGCCTTTATTGATTGATGAGATAATAACACCCTTTTTAAAAAAAGCAAGCTTATTTTTGTGAGCTGCCCTTTCTTATTTGACATATCATATCAAGGCATTATTTTATATTTGTGAGTGGGTGTCGCTTCTGCAGCCTACAGTTCTTCATCTGCTCTCCTCCTTAACGGGCGACTCATTGAGCCGCCCTTTTGTTTTGACCGGAGGTGACGGAAAATGTCAAATCGTCTCTATATGGCGACGGCAAGCGGTGTATCCCATAACGGACGCATCGAAGAATCCCATGATGGCGGTCAGACCTGGCATTTAGCCTCGAAAGGCATGCAGGTTCCCTGGCCGCAGCATATGGTGGAACGGTTTTTCCAATCGAACGAAGAACTGTTAGCGGTACTTTCCAACGGCGAGCTGTGGTCGACACGGCTGGAGGCGATCGAGTGGCATCATATTCTGCCGGACATTCAGGAGATCACTGCAATAGCGGCAGGCAATTAATCGCTTCACTCTTCGAGTTGCATATTAAAAAAAATAGGCGGAAGTTGGCATCCCATCCTCCGCCTTCTCTTGCCCGCCAGGAAATACCGCGCACTACTTGGACTTTTCAGGCTTGGTTTTACCTTTAGCGGCTTTGGGGTTTTTCTGAGACTTCTGCTTCTGACCGATACAGCCGCAGCCACAATTTTCCTTTTTATCCGTCATTTTCATCACCTCCTTTGTGATATTGATTAAGTATTTTAGCAATCACTTAAATTTCAGCTTAAAAAAATTTAGTTAATCATCGCCGGATTGGGTTTTCCAAACCCGCAACGATTGGGGCACTTCGCGCCCCTGTCTTTTCCCGCCTATGGCGGTAAAATCCAAACCACCCGCTGTGCGGGTGGTCGTTGACCCCAGTTCTTTTATCCGATCACGAACCGTTCTAAGCTCATTTTCAATCTCGCGCTGATAGTTTTTGAGAGATTCCAAACTTGAATTCGCCAGCTCTTTTTCTCTAAAATTGCCGGATCCCCGGCAGCCGCAGGTGCAGATTTCAGTCAACGCTTCTCCACAATTTTCCAGGGCCTCT
>Ga0255055_10001712_pt1 | contig 15727 bp, 25 predicted proteins | sample JV7_2_27_MG_FD_188633 | JGI IMG/M metagenome (GOLD analysis project Ga0255055, IMG submission 188633) | Seawater microbial communities from Jervis Inlet, British Columbia, Canada - JV7_2_27 | ecosystem: Environmental > Aquatic > Marine > Inlet | place: Canada: British Columbia | collected... | reverse complement strand
TGATACACCCTATTGGATATATTGTGATATAAACCCCACTATCAATGTGATACCTGGTAACGAATATTATATTGTTCTTACAACCAACCAACCATATTATCGTTGGTATTGGTATAATTCAGGAAATCCACAATATTCTGGTGGTGAATCCTGGTATTATAATGATGGTGTCTGGCATTTTGACCAATTTATGCCTGATTTCTTTTTCTTCACTAACTTTTATGCAGGATATTGTGAAAGCCCATTGGGTTATGATGAAGAAGTAAAAGAATGCGGAGATCCAGACTATGACCAGGACTCAACACATGAATATCGATGTGAGGGAGATACGGGTGAATGGGAAGACCAAGGATCTACATGTGATACTACAACACCCTGCCCAGCTTGTGGTAGTAGTTATGAGATGTCATTATGGTGGATATGGTTGTTGATAATTGCTCTAATACTTATATCAGTTTATAGTTATATTAGAAAAAAGAAATAAAAAAATAAGTGGTGAGGAAAATGGTAAAAAAAGGCAAAAACAAAAAGAAAGATAACAAGATGTTGTATGCAGGTATCATAATTGCAATTATTGCAATATCATCTTTATTGCTCTACACTCAGACGGATATCTTTTCATCAAGAGCATATTATTATAATTTTAATACTGACTGCACAGGTGACCTTGAATGTTATGAACAAGATTTATGTAAATCTGCAGCATATGCATGTTTTGACACTCCAACCACTTTGATATATACAGGGGCTCAGGGATATTTCAGGTTAACCCCATCCCTTCCTGTCGAAAACACTGTTGAATGTTGGGTTCTATATGAAAATGGAGGTGAATCCAAAATATACACTACGACGGTTCCAGCTGATGATGAACGTTGGCACTATTTTAGTTTTACGACTCCTTATAAAAAGGGTATAGATATTATAGTATTTACTAATGAGCATGGGTGTTCTATTTATATAGAAGATGCTAAACTTTATTATCAAGGGAGTGGCCGTGGACCGCTTTGTCCACCATATAACAGTCCAGAGTCATGTGAAGATAACTCGTGTTTTTGGTATTATGATGAATGCTGGCAACATGACTCAGAATGGACTGAGGGAGAACCAGCACCGCCTTGGTTTGAAAAATGCTCAACATATGATAATGAAGTAGATTGTGAAGACAACGGATGCTATTGGTATGATGATGCTTGTCATAGCGAAGCCAAAGAGTCGGCATCATGGACGCCGTGGATCATTACAGCATGGTCAACGGTGCAGACTAATATTTTATGGTTGATAATATTGGTAGTATTGCTAATAGTATCAATTGTAATAATTTATTATTTTAGAAAGAAAAAAAATGGAGGAAAAAAGAATGGGGAAAAAAAGTAGTAAAAAGAAACAGAAAAATATGCTGATGTATATCTTAGCGATCATTGCAATAATCGTTGTATTATTGTTAGTGCTCTACACCCAGACTGATGTATTTTCAGGCAGTGTGCTTGATTATAAAAACAGGCCATTTGGTAGTGATCCTGATACAAACTCAAATAGTGATAATAATGGTGGTAGTAGTGACTTTGATGACGAAGGGCCATCTGATGATAGTAACGAAGATGAAGAACAAGTCCAGAAAAGCTGGACAGGGGGTGGAGTAATTACTGGAGACGTTCCTTGTATTACATATATTGTTGATGAAGAATTCGACACACCAAGACTATTGTTTAGTTATAGTGCAACTTGGGATGATGAAGACGAATGCTGCTATGACTGCGACGTCAGATGGACCATTTATGAAGGAACCAAGTTTTTAAAGACCATTACACAGACAGAACCCGGTAGCGGGCAGACATATATCACAAACTATAACGGTGGAAACATCAAGATATGCGTTGAACAAACCTGTGAATTATGCTGTGTGATAGTCGTAAGCTACACATTGCAAATACTTGACTGAGGGGGAAAAAACGATGGATAACAAACGTGCTGGATGCCTATATGTTCTACTGGATATGAGTCCAGTAGACGGCCCAAAAGCTAAAGAAGTTCCTTTACAAAACAAAAAAGGAAACCCGATGTGTTTTCCTTCTGTCAAATCCGCGCAAAAATATTATAACTTTGCATCCCCGGGATATTTTGACAACACAAATAAATATGTAAAGTTTAAATATAAAATCGCCAAAGGGTCAAAGAAGAAAAATAGTGTAATGGTCCAGGGGTAGATGATTATGACTAAAAAAAATGGTTGTAAACCTGGAGAAATAAAAGCTGGTAAAAAATGTTTAAGCAAAAAGAAAGTAATCAAAATTATCGTTCATAAAGGACTTGTAGAAGAAATCAAAGGATTACCCCGTGGATACATAGCAAAAATCGAAGACCTGGATAGTAAAAAAGGCGGAGAAATCTTTTATCATTATACAGATGGGAAAAATGCATGGCGGAAAAAATGAAAAAAAAATCACCAGAGGCTAAGATAAAGGATGAAACTACATAACGCTAAACTACTTCGTGGATCCATCGCAGGGACTCGGTTGGAATGGCTATGCTCAGAACTGGAAAGCATGCCCTATCCACCAGGTAGTAAAAAAGGACCACGATATATAGGTTGTGTAGACTATACTGTTCCATCGCATGCAGCAAGTGTGTTCTTTATGAACAAAAATCAGCCACCTGAACCATTTGACTGGCATCCGCACACCATTAGATGTAGTTATGAACAACTGGCTTTCGGCCAGTTAATAACTATGGACTGGGATAAATTGAAAAACGGTGATGAACTATCTCTTGATGACCAGATGGAGAAAAAAATAAGGGATTGGGAAGGTCATATCTGGATGGGTGGGGCAGTTGTAGAAGCTGAAAAAGTAGGTGAAAATGTGAATGTGTTGAAACTACAAGAACAAACACCACATGATAGAGATCTCGGTCATTATATTCAGTATTATAAGAAGAACAAGGAGTATTGATTATGGGTAAAAAAAAGAGTGGATGTAAACCAGGAGAAATAAAATTCAACGATAAATGCCTTGATAAAATGTTGAGTAGCGATGCATTAGATGTCAAACTCATAGAACTGAAAAAGGGCAAACATGTGATGATACTCACATCAAAAAACAAATATGGTGAATATCTGGTAGAACAGCTAAAAGGTCGAGAAAAAGATTTTGTTAAATGGATGAAAAAGGAGCTGCCAAAATATGGGAAAATATCAGGAAAAACTAAAAAAAGATAACCTCGAGTATAAAATCATAGAAAAGGACGATGAGATTGTTATAATCTTTGATGTTATAAAACCATTAAAAGGACAGCCTAAACGGTTCCTGGAACTACATGTTAGCGAGGATAAAATAAAAGCAGATCTGAACTCGGTTAACTGGTTTCATATAATGAAGGCTTCCCTTAATGAAATAGACTGTGAAATAACGTGTTGATAAATATGACTAAAAAAAAGGGATGTAAACCAGGTGAAATCAAAATCGATGGTAAATGCTTCAAAAAAGACCAGGTTTCCAGAGTTATAGACATAGTATTAGAAAAATTTGGATATCATTCACTCCCCGGTGGTTATCTTGACTTCCGATGGGATTTAGAAAACAATGTAGAAGTAAATGGTTTTTTTAATGAGAAACTCAAAGATGTATTTGTTATCAATAATTTTTTTAAACCAACAAAAGAACAGTTGTATGATATTGAAGATATGGAAGAAGAAGCAAATACGCAATTAGATGAATGCAAGATTGTCCCCGCAGAGGAATATATCAAAAAAAACGCAGGTCATCTAACGGCTGAACAAGAAGCTAAAATACTTAATGATGAAACAATGAAAAAATCCAATGCAAAAACCATTCAAAAAACTAAGATTGATGATACTATTGATGTGCATGACATCCTGACGAAAAGCGGACAATTCAAACAGATAGCTACTAAACCAGGTAAAGAACCAAACCTTACTTTTGAAGATGCTGAATACAAATTGAGGAGAGCAGCTGAAGCAAGTAAAAACTACTCGAGGTATCCACTATGAACAATAAAAAAGGATGCCCAGCTGGTTCAAAAAAAGAAGGGGACCTCTGCGTCCTAAAACCAAAAGGAGCAAAATTTGCCCTATGGAACAGTGAATGCGGAGATTCAAGAGAACGATTCAACGAATGGATATTCTATGATGAAAACAAAAAAGAAATAACCCGTAAATGCTCAAGGCTCAAACCCTCAGAAGATATAACTCTCATATCACCCATGACCTATTACGGATGGATGAAACGAAAAGAAGCCATTCCTAAAAAAACACCACTAACAATAGCTGATAAAAAAGCAGCACTTAAAGAAGAAATCAAACAAATGACAACTATCGAGCTTTTGAGGAAAAAAATAAGAGCATATGACAAACTAACCACGGATCTAAAATATTTGGAACATGGTCAAAAAAATAAAGAACAAGAAGATATTGATTATATCCTTAAAAAGAGAAAACTACCCAGAGCAAAAGATGCTGTTGATAAATATTACAACCAGTTGACCGCAGATCCTAAGTTCAAAATGGAGACAACAAAAGATGGTTTTATGCTAAAATACAAAGGGGATTTTGTTACACTAACTAAAAGAGTTGATACGGATGAATAAATCAGGCTGTCCAGTAGGCATAAAAAAACGACAAGGAAAAAAATGCGTTCCAGATACAAAAGGAGAAATATATACTAAATCTTTTAAAAACACAAACGAAAGAGATACATTTATAAAAAAATACTTCCCGGATAGAAAACCTACTGAAATACCCGGCACATATGTCTTTAAAATACCAGGTAAAAATACCGGTAACCAACGTCTCTATGTTGAAATGAATCAGATCTGGTGGCATACAGGATTGAATCCAAATCATCAATATGACTGGATGAATCCTTTTACGGAAAAACCAGAAGTAGATGCCCCTGTAAACCGGCAAAAACCTCTCTTTTAATCTTTTTTATCACTGTTTTTAATATTGATGTAGATGGCGAGAAGCAATGCAGCAATAGCTATAAACAATACTGAGAGGAAGACGTTATCTTCATTTGTTATAATATCAATGAAAGCATGGAAAAAAACAAATTAAACACAGGAGCCGCATCCATAGTCATATCCCCCCAGAGAATACCTATATCCGGAAGCATCGCGATAAAACCAAACAAGGGGATAAGGGCAAGATCATACCTGCGTAACTTCTGCTGCAACTTGGGCAATGGTAATAGTAAAACAATAAAGGCGATACATGCCCCAAATGCAAAATGACCAATCGGATACATACACTGTAATCAAAAACCTCTTATTTAAAATAACGTAATTTCACTTATAACTATAGATGCAAATACAAATACAAATGCAAATGCAAATACAAATGCAAATGGGTGTATGTATATCAAGTGATATACAAGTGATTAACAGTATTGACCATCAATACTGATAGTTAATACTGACCACCAATACTAAAAGGTGGTGCAGTTTTACCTGTGTAAAAATGCATCAAAGGGATAACAGCAAATATTATAAAAGCCATCAATATTACACCATACAGCCAGTAAAGAGATTAAAAACAGATAAAATCTGCAAACCATTTTGCTTATCTAAAACATTTTGCTTTTGTAAGCCATAACACTAATTAAAAACATCTATACTTTGCAAACCAAAAAGAATCTCAAAAACAGTCTCAGCGTGTAAGCCAATGAAAAAATTTAAAAACAGGTAAAATTTGCAAACCATGGTAAAAATTAAAAACAGACCAACTGTGTAAGCCAATACAAAAGTTTAAAACAATCGAATGATGCATAACAGCAACTTTTATAATAATCAGCATAATGCTTAAATAATCACAATGCATACCCCTCTGCAACAATCTGCAAAAGTAGATGATAAACCTCTTAGAAGGTGTCTATTATTATGGAAAAAAACGAACAAAAAGCCCTATCTTTTTTTACAAACCAATTGATAGATAGGATAGAAAAAAACGCAGTTGAACACTATGAAAACCAGTTAGCCTTAAAAGAAATGCAGCAACATCTTAAAGAACAACGAGCTGCAAATAGTGAGATCACTGAAGCTGCTAATAATTATCGTCTGATGGTAGATGAACTTGAAAGTCTCGTAGATATCGCATCACGTAGAGCCAACCGGTTATCTGAAAAAAACAGTTATCTTACGAGAGAAAATGCTAACCTCAGGGCGCAAGTAGCAGGGCAGAGATCCAAAGTCCGTGAGATGAAACAAATATTTGACAGTAGAAACCCGATACCTGTTAGTGACAAAACTTTGAAAGAACCTTTCAGAGAGCTTAAAAACATGATCCTTAATGTTCGTTGCCAATAGAGACTTTATCTTTTCTTTTAGAGGTTTTTTTAATTATCTATCCGGCAGAGGAGATATAAGAAAAACATGAAAGGAAATAATACAACAACAATTTTAGACGCAACTGAAGACATAGATGAAGATGAGTTATTGTTCGCATCTGCAGGGGACAACCTGGATCCAGATAACAATGATACCATCATGATACCTGCTGATGATAACGGGGAGAACCTGGTGCGTAACCTTGGGAAATTGATAGCTCCACCATATTATGCGTTCCAGAAAGCTCGTGTGGCTCAGAGTAACAGAGTCAGAGATGTAATCAGAAAGAAAATACTTGGTATCTCAGATCTTACACCTGAACAGAAAAAAAAGATAATAAAAGAATACAACAAGTTCAGCGACAAGGAACTCCCAAAGATGCTGCAGGATCTCATTGATACAAAAAGAGTAACAGGTTCAGAGGCAAAATACCTTAAAAAACTAATGGTCACCCTCAGCGACATGGCAAAGATCGAGTATCAATACAAAAAAATGATGGAACAATACCTGCCCACCGAGATAATCTGGAATGAATGGCTAAGTGGCATCCATGGCATTGGACCTGTTCTTGCAACCAACCTTATACATCATTATGGCGATACTGGGAGGAAGATATACCGGAAGGATATCATTAAACCAAAGAAAGAAGGCGACCAGGAAAAAATCAATCTCATCCTCATAGGCCAGGAGTCAAACTACCCGGAGTTTTTAAAAGCCCTGAAACTCTACGTAGAGGATACTAATGTTCCAAAACAATATGTCTACAAGGGATACAACCGTGTAGAAGCATTGAACAGCCATAGTGGTATGACACCAAAAGGTGCAAAAGGAAGGAGACGTGGACAGAACGGTGAAAAAGGAATCACCCTCGAGTATAGCCCCAAACTAAAGGTTCTCGCATGGAAAACAGCGGAGAGCTTCGTAATGAAAAAAACAACACCATATAGGGGAAGATATGAGCGTTCAAAAACATATGAGTTGAACCTCATGGAACAACATGGAAAAGGAGAACAAATATATCTCGGACCTGATGATACCATCCCGAAATATACTTGTAAAAACCCGAAACAAGTGGAACTCAGATCTCAACGATTGGCAGCAAAATTATTCCTCCAGCATTACTACCTGGTAGCAAGGATACTCAGTGGGTTAAAAGTCACAAGACCATATGCTTTCAACAAACTCGGTCATGACTGGAAACATTTCACATATCCACCAAATTTCCCGAAAAAAAGAGTAGATGAATACCTCACAGATCCAAACAACATATTACCTGATGACGAACTCAAAGACCTGCTATAAAAAACCAAAAAAAGTATTTGTAAGCCAGTAATACCATTAAAAACAGATGATTTATGCAAACCACAACCTCTATAAAAAACAGGTTAAAATTGCAAACCAATAGGCACATCCAAAATAGTAAAATTATGTAAGCCAAAACCATCAAAAACAAATCATCAAACTGCAAACCATTTACTGCCTTAAAAACATCATCAATGTGTAAGCCACCATGTTCATAAAAAACAGAATGGGGCTGCAAACCATATCAAGACTTAAAAACAGGCAAAAGATGTAAGCCATCCAGAGAGTTTAAAAACTTGGAAAAAATGCAGACCATAGTGTATCTTAAAAACAATCGAAATGTGTAAGCCATTTACTGTGTTAAAAACATCACGTTTCTGCAAACCAATATTGACCTTAAAAAACATCACAAGTGTGTAAGCCAACTTCTCACTTAAAAACAAACCCAGTGTGCAAACCTAAATAATTATTAAAAACATTGAACCCTTGTAAACCATATCTGAAATCAAAAATAGAATTAACTTGTAAACCAATAAAAGTATTAAAAACACAAAACAATTGTAAGCCAACGGCCACCTTAAAAACAATTCAGCTGTGCAAACCAGTGAAAGAATCAAAAACAGGAAGCATATGTAAGCCATCTAAAATGTTAAAAACACCGCCCTTCTGCAAACCATTATGAGTATTAAAAACAAAAAAGGTTTGTAAGCCATCCAACCATTCAAAAACAGTGTTGAATCGCAAACCAGGAAATATATTAAAAACACTCAAACTTTGTAAACCAAATAGTAATTTAATTACAAACGAATCATGTAAGCCACATAACAAATTCAAAACAAAAGCTATGTGCAAACCATTATGACCATCAAAAACATATCGAAATTGTAAGCCAACATAAATATTAAAAACGATTACAAATTGCAAACCATCCGTATAATCAAAAACAGAGAAAAATTGTAAGCCGACCAATGCATTAAAAATTCATTTGTATTGCAAACCACAAAACTGATTAAAAACAGTTCAATATTATAAGCCAATCCACAAATTAAAAACAAAATAATGTTGCAAACCAAGTAAATACTTAAAAACAGGAAATGATTGTAAACCACCAGTGACATTAAAAACACCGAATAATTGTAAGCCATTGCACGAGTTAAAAAACAAGCTATACCTGCAAACCACACTAATAATTAAAAACATCTTAGAACTGTAAGCTAAGACCACACTTAAAAACATGTGAAAATTGCAAACCATAGAAAAAATTAAAAACACTATCAATTTGTAAGCCAAATAGGATCTCAATAACATCAAAATATTGCAAACCATACTTAACCTTAAAAACAACTAAAGGGTGTAAGCCAATACCGGGATTAAAAACAGGCGGAAATTGCAAACCAAAATAATAATTAAAAACACGGTGTTTATGTAAACCATATCCGAAATCAAAACCATAAAAAGATTGTAAGCCATTGTAGCATTATAAAAAACAAATTAGATATGCAAACCATTTAGCCAGTAAAAAACATTGATGAAATGTAAGCCATTTTATAAATTGAAGACATATAGACTTTGCAAACCATAAGGACATTCAAAAACACTAAACATATGTAATTTTATCCATATAAATCTACGTGGGTTGAATTTTACTGAGTTAAACATTGTGCTTAACACCTTTTTTTGTTTTCTCGTAGAAAACGTCCGAAAGCTGGTGGGCCCTCCATTTAAGTTGGAATCTTAATTCTGTAAAATCCACAAAACAACCTCATATGCAACTTTTATTTTTATAAACATTACATTTAAATACATCCCTCGCATTACATTCCTACATGCTTAGGGGATCTGAAACATATGACTGGGGATTTTGAAAACAAAGGGAATGAATATAACTGGAAATTGCCACCTGCAACTGAGTTATTCAATTTATTTTCAGATGGGACCACTACCATTAGAGAAGTTGCAGACCAATATAATGTAACATACTGTGGTGTAAAAAATAAGTTGAGTAGGAATGGTTTTAAGGTTAAAACAAAGGATAATTCACCGAAATATGCAAATTTAAATCACTCAGATTTAGATTTCATTAATGGTTTGGTGTTAAGTGATGGAAATTTAACCCTTCAAAGCTATGGAAAAAGTGTAATGTATAGACATGGCGATATTAATAGAGATTATCTCGTATGGTTAAAACAAAACTTGAAATTGAATTTCGGAGAGATTAAAGAACGTGATGACGGCGTATTCAATATGGCAAGTTGTTATTATAGAGATTTAGTTGAATTATATCATTTTTGGTATCCTAATGGTAAAAAAAGAGTTCCGAACATAAAGCTAAAACCCATCATATTGTTTAATTGGTATATTGGGGATGGTTCATATAGAAAGGGTTTGCGGAACACTAAAAGTGCTGAGAGGGTAAAGATTTGTATAGAATTTGATATTGTAGGGCGAGAAAATTTAAGTAAACAGTTGAATGGTTTAGGTGTTGAAACAAGCATCTATCTTGATGGCATTTATATAAAAGCATCTGGTAGAAAAAAGTTTTTTAAATTCATGTTATCAGCAGATGTTTCTACCCCCTGCTGTTATGAATACAAATTTCCGGAGGAATATTTATGTTAAATGATAAAAAGAACAAGATGTATGGTGGTGTCATCACTTGGAATCCATTTAAGGGTTGCAAGTTTGACTGTGAGTATTGTGAAGTGTCTTTTAGAAGACAGGCAAAACGACAGAAACAAAACTGTATAAAATGCTATAATTACGAACCTCATTTTCATCCTGAAAGGCTTAAACAATACTTGCCTAAAGACAAACTGATTTTTGCATGTGGCAATGGGGATATCGCTTTTGCAAAACCAGAATGGATAAAAGCAGTCCTCGATGAAATGGAACAACGTCCTGATCATACTTTTCTTTTACAGACTAAACAACCTAACTGCCTGTTTGGTTTTAAAATACCAGATAACTGCATAGTAGGGACAACAATAGAAACAAACAGGGACACTTCATTGATATCTAAAGCACCTAAACCTATCTGGAGACAATATACTTTAAATCAGATAGATCATTCCCGGAAGTTTGTAACAATGGAACCGCTATACGAGTTTCATCTGCAGTCAATGGTCTCATGGGTTAAACAACTAAAACCAGAGTTTGTATACATCGGTTATGCTAACAACTATGAGACGGATCTAATGAAAGAACCAACACCAGATGAAACACAAGAACTAATAGCAGAGCTGGAAAAAATCACAGAAGTAAGACTCAAAACAATAAAGGAGGCATAGTAATGAATAAAACAGGTTATAAAAAACCAACTGATTTCAAAAATTCATTTCAAAAAAATGTTTTAATGAGATTAGATGAAATGATTGAATTACTAAAGGAGTCAAAAAAACATGACTGAAATAAATCTTGACCGTTTTGCTACACAAATATGGAACTTAATCTTTATTGTTATTATCTTCGTTTCAATCTTGATGACACCAGTTGCATTTGTTTATCTTTCTAATCTGCACCCAGAAATAGCATTTCCCGCGATGATTCTTTATGTCGCATATGTAATGTTATTCACAGGATACACTTTTGGTAAATATGGAAGGCATAAAAAAAAAACTACAATATAAAGGAGGAAGGTTAAAAATGTATAGAATAGAAAAAGAAGATATCAAAAAAAGAACAATGATAGTTCATTATACTACGTGTCCTGCCTGTGGTGTCGAAATAGACGACCTTGAACAATCACTAACAGGCAACCCTATCATATGTAGCCAGTGTGAAGCTGAAATACATGTAGGGCCTCTCTGCGAAGACAAAAAACTCGAGATGAAAAAATGAATGAACTGATATCTGAATTGAACAAAATAATCGCAGAAGAAATGAAACCCAACTGGTATTGGATGTGTATGTTCTGTGGTGAACATTCAGGTAATGGTAACTGGATGGCAGAGCATATACAGAAACATTGTAATGAACATAATCATCTATTGATGGAAGGTGAATGGGAAGACCATACAATTACTGTTGAACCAACAATAGATGGATTAAGAGCAGGTTATTATTATCTTGGATTCAGACAATAGGAAACTTAAAAATGAACAAAAGACCGATATGTCCCTTTTGCTTTGAAAAGGACACTGTGAAAAAAGCTGGATACGTCAGATCTAAAAAGAACCGGATAACACCCCGATACAGATGTATTATGTGTCACCGCAGTTTTACAGATATCAAAAAATATACTCGCTCTTGTGTAGAGAGATATAAAAAACTCGCAGCATCCTGGTATAAAAAAGGGAATTCTGAGAGAAATATTACACGCATCCTGAGAAAACATGGAGTAGACGTTACGAATAATATTACACGAGCATGGTTACATCAAGAACCACGCATACTTAATCTGCCAAAAGCAAAAGATGAAGATACTATGTTTCCTGAATGCCCATATTGCAACAAGAACGATGCAGTTATAAAACGTGGCAAATATATCTCAAAAAATAAAGGAACAAAACAGATGTATTTCTGTAAAAGATGTAAAAGACGTTTCAAAGAGAGAGACAAATACAACATGTATTACGAGGATAAACATGTGAGTCTTGCATTGTCACTACATAACTGGGGCGCTTCTCTCAGAGAAATTGCAGAAACCCTGAACAACAAATATCATTGTAACATTTCGTATGTTACAATAGGGAACTGGATTAAACAATTCAAACCTAAACCTAAACAACACCTATTACAGATTCCAATGGATGAAGAAAACTGTAACGAGATTCACGGTTGTTACGATCATAAGACAGGTATGTGTGAGGTGTTACAAAACATATCTGAAAATAAACAAGTTGTTGATAGATTCTTTGGAGAGGTAAAACATCCAGAAAATATGGACGTCGATGCGGTGAAACGACCTATACCGCAACCGCCAAAGGCTATGTTAACAGCCTGGTTTTTCTTTGACAATACTTGCCCTGTGTGTAAATACGTTCTGGAAAATGTAATGTTTCCCCTCGGGCAAAATGATATCATTCAAGTAAGACCTATTGAAATATCTAATAAGGACACGCCAGAGGTAAAATGGTTCGAGCAGTATTCCAATAAAGCTGGTGGTATGATTACACCAACTATTAGACTTATCGATATGATACCTATAAAAGTAGATGTTGTTGTAGCACAACAAGTTATGGTGTTCCGATTATGGTCAACCAAAGGACAAACAGTAAAAAACGAGGATCTGGAAAAAACACAACAACTTCATGAACAGATACTTGCAGCCGTGGAAGGATACCACCGGAAACCGATAGCGACTTATCAAATACCACAGCATCCAGATAAAAAGAAAGTAAAGGCTTCGATAAAGGTCCTTAGTTGCAAAGTGCCCGATAAAATTTATGATATTGTAGACAACATGAAAGGATCACATTCTGATATCGTGAGAGAAGCAATAGATCTATATCTTGAACCGGGGGAGGAAAAGAAAGAAAAACAGACTTCTCCTGCAAAAAAGGATATTGAATATATATTGCGACCTAAGCCAGGTTACGCTGTTGAAGATGTAATAACAAATCCTTCAATTGAAAATAGCTGGATAGAAGTCCGCAGAGGTAGTGAAATACTCGATATGATGCCTGCGACAGATCGTCTTCTTAGCAATCCGAAACTGCAGCCACCACAAATGGTGTTCATACAAGAGAACGAGATTGAAATACCAAGCGATGTAAAAGAAATAAATCTAACAATAGACATAACAGAGACAACTGTAAAAAAACCATCGAGGGATTTCTTTGGTATCGGTCATGGATTAGCATGAAGCAAACTACATTATTTGAACAGAAAAAAAAGAAAACACAAAAGGCTGTTAGATGGCCCTGTGATGAAGCGCTCAAATTCCCAGTGGGTCAGAAGCGTTTAGATCACATTGAAAACTGCGAGGTATGTGCACAGCTACTTCATGACCTCGAAAATAGTATAGAGCTGTAATATATACGGTTTAAATTAGCAAGATAGGGAAGTATGGTTAACCCGCCAGGCCCATAACCACATTGATGGTGTGAGAAAGCAATGGCAACTAACGGAGGCATCTGATATGTGTCAGATTCTTTGAGCGCATCGCCAAGGACCCAGGTTTTAAGCCTCGGTTAATCTAAGTGGGTCCACCCATTTACACCTCCTGTGTGTGGGAAACCTGGAGACCGGTGGTTCAACTCCACCTCTTGCTATCTATGGATAAAAAATGCCCCAAATGTAAAAAAACAAAACCAATTTCTGAATTTTATAAAGATATGTCAAAAAAAAGTAAATTAACATGTTGCTGTAAAGAGTGTATTAACATACAGAAAAAAGAATATCATCATAAGAATAGAACAAATATATTAAAAGCTAAAAAAAAACATTACCAAAAAAATAGAGCTGAGATATTGTTAAAAAAACAAGAATACAGATGTAAAAATATAGAAAAGTGTAGAGAAAGACTTAGGAACTACTACAAAAACAATAAATTGAAATATATCGAAAAAAAACAAAAAAGAGAGAAAAACTATGGTTTTAATAAAATACATGAGAATGTTGTTGATGAACCTGTTCATTGGCATCATACAAACGATGATGATGTAGTTGCAATACCTGCTGATATCCATGTATTATATTACAACAATAATAAAGAAATTCATCGTGAGGAATTACAATATATTATTAACCAAATCTATGAGACTCATGAAATACAATTTCATGTTGAACAAACAAAAATTATATGAGGTGATAAAAAACATGGAAAAAAAGTCAAAAAAGCTTAATAAGAAAAAAATAGGAATAATAGTGATTGTAGTAATTGTTATGCTCTGTGCATTCTCCGCTGCTTATTTATATATTGATGGATACAATCTTTCAAATATAGTAAAGGATATGGATACTTCATCTTACATATACCAGTCTAATAACTCTTCAACACTGCTCTTATATATCGGTGATACGCACCCTTCAGATGTTGTTCGCGAGATAAATCATATAATGGATGATGGCTTTGAATATGTCGGATCATACACTACAAAACTGGACTATGATTCTTATGCAAACGAATGTTACCTGTTATTCAGGAAAACATCGAGGTGAAAACATGAAAAAACCAGAATTTAAAATAATTAAAGATTACAACTTGTTTTATAAGGATGGCCGAGAAATCTATGCTGCAACAGTTTATTGTGTCAACTGCAATAAAAAAGTTCAAACATGGTATTATGAGGTTGAAAAGGATAAAAGTGTCGGTGAAAACATAGACATTGAGGGACATAATAGCCCAGTATACGTAGACCCGTCTGAAAAAGCCATGCTTGAAATTTATTTTGAAGATGGTTGTGATCAACCAGAGGTTCATTTTAAACCTAAAGATCTTAATTGGCCGGTAGATACAATAAAAAGCATTCTTGAAGAAACATTTGAGGAACATGATAAATTAATTACTGAAACAGATAGGATGGACGCACCAGGACCTTGTTACTGTTCAGAGGACTGTTTAGGAAAATATATACGTAAAAAACTAAAAGAAAAAATAACAGTGATAACGCGTTCTACAGCTCTTGCAGCAATAACAGCACTAAGGCAGTTCAACCATCTACTTAAACAACAAAAAAAGGATTATCAATCACGCCCCGATCATGGTAGTTTTATAGAAAGCGTGGAACAGTTCCAGGAGCGCTCTAAAAAGGCTTTTGATGAACTGCAAAAAGGAACCAGTGACACCACACCTTGGGAGATAAAAACATGACCATTCGTTGCAGAGCACCATGTTGGAATCGGACTTATGGAAAATATCGGTCATCAAGAGGCGGTGTAATTTTAAATAAAGATAGGAGGGATGAAGGTTCTTGTGGTCTTTCACTTGGCGGAGGCATCTACCTTATTGATAAATCCTGCAAATGCATAAAGTTTGACCATTGGGACAACCATAAACCAAATAAAAACATCGAGGTAAAAACATGAAAAAACCAGAATTTAAAATAATTAAAGATTACAACTTGTTTTATAAGGATGGCCGAGAAATCTATGCTGCAACAGTTTATTGTGTCAACTGCAATAAAAAAGTTCAAACATGGTATTA
>Ga0255055_10001711_pt1 | contig 15727 bp, 14 predicted proteins | sample JV7_2_27_MG_FD_188633 | JGI IMG/M metagenome (GOLD analysis project Ga0255055, IMG submission 188633) | Seawater microbial communities from Jervis Inlet, British Columbia, Canada - JV7_2_27 | ecosystem: Environmental > Aquatic > Marine > Inlet | place: Canada: British Columbia | collected... | reverse complement strand
ATCGACTGCCGTTATGCTTGCGTCACCCTTGCCATAGATCTCGCCAATCTCTGAGTGCCCATGCCGCATACGCAGCACGTCACCATCTGGTAGCAGCCATCCTATCGGGACATCTCTTACTTCTCTTGTAACTGGAAATCGCTCACGGGCCTGGGTAATCCAAGGACTATCTGCCCTCCCTTCCATCTGGGAGAAGTTATAGATAATGTCGTTGCTGTCCAGTCCTTGCCGGAACTCAAGGAACTCCGGTATCGTCATGCCTAGCGCCTTAGCCCTGGCCTCATAGATAGCCACGACGCCATCGGCTACCTCTCCACCTGGGAAGCCTTCCTGCTCCATGTGAAATCGGATCTGTTCCTTGATCGCCTCGGGTGTGATCGCTTCGATAGGCTGCTTGCGTAGCCGGTTCCTGCGTGCCTCTAGCCAGGAGAATATAGCCTCCTTCGGCATGAGCCCGGCCTCTGATAGGCCGTTGTCCTCTGCTATCCTACGGAGCTTACGGCTGCCAATGTTGTCAATCCCACCCTCTAATGTTGACAATGCTTCGACTGAAAGTTGAGTAACTGCGCTCTCCTGCCGTAGCCTATTGCGCTCCACTGCCCTGTTCTGTAGCATCTGGCGAGCCTGGCGTAGCCAATCCTGCCCACCTAGCTGCTGTTCACCCGCCTTGCCCTTTAGGTTCTCGAGATCTGCTAAGCTCCTGAGCTTATTTGGCGTGTCATTTAGCCCCAGGTCTTTATTGAGTGCGTTGAGCAGGTGGCCGTCGAATGGCCGGCCATCCCTTGTAGCAGTAGAGATCCCGGCGTCCCTGGCCAGTGCTCGGATCTCGTCAATGGTCACGTCCCTGCTTATGCTGATGTCAGGTGTAGTGCCGGCTGCCTCAGTCTCAGCTATGCCCATAGCGTCAGGCTCCCCACCTTCGGCTAGCTCTCGTACCCTCTGTGCTGACTTCTGGGCACCCTCGACCTCTGGTGTGGTTCTCTGCTGCTCGGGCAGCTCGGCAGTGGTTGGCTTATGCTGTGCGTCAGGGCTCATTACCTCGAGCATCCCGTCAGCTCGCAGCTCGTAATACGCCTTGATATGTTCGATCTTCACTTCCCGGCTCCATATGTCGTACACCTGGCGCCGGAAGGATCTCAGATCTTTGGTTGTTACCTCGCTTGACCGCTTGCTCCATCGCTTGATAAGGGTGTCAAACGCCCTTAGTAGAGTAGGCATCCCTGCGAAGTTACGCTTGAGTACGTTGGCTGCCTCTGCACCTGTAGTCAAATTCCACAGCTCATGCGCTGCGCCACGTATTGCCTGCTCGTCAGCGTACATCGTTGCCTTGTGCTCACGGATCTGCTCGAGCAGTGCATTGAGTACCGTGGCTGCACGCAGGTTGATCTTGGCTGTAGCCTGGACGATCTCGTTATCCATGACTACCTGGAGATCGATGTCGTCCTCGATCCTAAGCTGGTATCTGCCATTGAGCTCATCGACAAGCTCTGCGTATCTGCCTGTCTCAAGGGTGCCGGCTTCCCGCTCAGCTCCGTATTCTTTCCATAGCAGATCCCGTGTCTCGAAGAAGGATCTCCACTCAGCCGTGTTGAGGCGCATACCTAGTGCGTACTTCGGGCCCACGTCTACGCCAGCTTCACGCAGCCCTTCAACCAGACCATCTATCACTGCGGTCTGCATGTCCATGATCCGGTTAGCTTCTAGCCTGGCAGTCTCGAGCCTGGTAGCGTACAAAGCGTTGGCCGCTCCGCCCGCACCGTCACTGTGTAGAGCGTCGGCCTCTTGCACCACGTTGCCCCATTCGATGACGTGACTTGTCCACCACTCAGCCATACGTGCGTTCAGGTCTAGCCAGGTGTCGTGAAGGCCCGTTAGATCTCCGGCCTTGACTGCTTCTGCTACCTCGCCGGCCTTGCTGATGAGATCCATCGTGTGCAGCTCGTTTATGTAAGCACCGATAGATCGCTCGACCTTGGTGTAGGCCATGTGCAGATCGTCGGTAGTCTTTGCGCTGGCCAGCTCTGCCTCAAGGACGGGTAGGATCTCGGCGTCATCCAGCATGGCCATGATGTCGGCTGCACTGTATTGATCGCCCATCGCCTTAGCCACACCCTCTACGAACTGAGCTGGGTTGGCGTCTATGGTTCCATCTTCCAGTAGGAGCTTCTCGATCAGCTCATATTTCAGGTTGCCCTCGACAGCACCGTAGATCTTCTCCGCTAGATCAGCACCGAGAGCTGCCTCTAAGCCGGGTGACATCTTATCGTAGCCGATCTCCCGGCGCCATGCCCTGCGCAGCCATGACTTCGTGCCCTTGTAGAATGCGTTGGCACCCTGAGATCTCTCGACTGAGCCACTGAGCCTGGACATGATGAGTGGGCTGTACTTGCCCGGCCCCTCTTGCCCTGCCTTCTGACGTAGCCCGCCCAGTGCATCATCGATCATCCTGATTGCACCCTGGCCGAGTGTCTTTTCACTGATGGCCTGGAGTGCTGATACCTCTCTTGCCTTCACCCAGTCCAGCTCGGATACGCCCTTGGCTATCGCTTCCGGCAGTGTCAGCCCTGCGATCTCGCCTCTAGGTACCAGGCCGGCCTCTCCTATGGCGCCGGAGGGCCCACCGAATGCTTGCTCTAGCCTGGATGGTGACAGTCCGAGGGTGTCCTCGAAGTAGTTGACAATGTGATCTATGCTGCGGAATCCCAGGTTGCCGTCAATGGCTGCGGTTGATATGTTGTTCCAGAAGTTAGCGTACAGGTAGCCTGGGTTGCCGTCGAGCAGGACGATTGAGGCACCCTGCTTGAGTGCATTGCTGAGCCTGTAGAGAGACGGCTCGAGCTTGACGTTGAATGACTTTATCACCCATTCGCTTACGTGAGTGAGCCAGGCATCGTACACCTGGTAGCGGAAGTGATCCAAGGTCAGTGGTATCTTGCCGGTCAGAGATCCTGCCAGCGCATCCTCAAATACCGTCTGCGTAAAGATCCCATCCATCACCGCCTGGGATAGACCTATTGCCTGCTCGTTTCCTTCTGCTACTCCCCTGGCTATCGCATCTGTCAGCTTGCCCCAGGAGGCATCGCCATAGTCACGCAGCATTCTCGTGGTCTGTCGCACATCCTCGTGCCCGAACATCTCTGACACCTGGTTGAGTAGTGCCCGCTGGGGTGTGGCTTCCCTCCACTGCTCGAGGAAACCGTACAGCTTCTCGACCTTGAAGTCTCTGGCGGCCAGCACCGGGTAGTGCCCATCTGGTGTGCCCAGGATAGCTAGCCCTGCCTTCTGCCAATCCGCTGCGTTGCCGGTAGCCATAGAGTCGAACATCTTTAGGATCGCTTCGGGCGAGTCTCCGAGAGACATGATGAGCTTGATTACATCATTGGATGTGAATACGAACTTGGTGGCTCGAGCCTTGGGAGTGAGCCCGAACATCCTGCCAAAGATCCCGGTCGGTTCTGCTGCGATCTTGAGTGTGCCCTCTGGTGTCACCCCACCCAGGAAGCGTGCAAAGCCTGACATGCCTGATACCGTCTCCATCTGGCCGAGTTGGATGTCAGTCCTCAGTACGTTAGCGAATGTGCTGATGACTTCTCGCCCTCCCTTTTGGAGATGGTACTGGCCGGCCTTGAGTGCTGACTTGATACCACGGATGTCTGTTACCCCTATCCGGTCTCTCTCGATTATCTCTATCGCCCTGGCGAGAGCTGCCTGCTCATCTGCCCCTATCCCGAGGATCTTGGCGAGCCTACCGCCTACGCCCTTACCCTTCGCTGCCCCTCTGGCTACAGCTAGCTCTACCTTGGGTGTGAAGTTGAGGGGATCTAGCAATGATTGGAGGAATAGATCTGACAAGATACCGCTGATGCCGAACCGAGATCCTATGCTCAGCACTGCATCTCGAGGCGCCATGTCTGTCTCCATGAGCTCACGCCTGGCTGATGTCAGTGCCCACTTCCACACGGCTGCTGCTGTATCTGGTGTGTTGGGCCCGATCTTCCGAGGCTCAGTACCGCCGAGATCCCAGATCTCATCCGGTCTCTGTAGCTGGATCTCTTCCACGCCCTTCTCCCCGGCGAGGAATGGTATGTGACTCAGCGCATAGCTTAGGTACTCCAGGCCATGAGTGATGACCATTTGCCCGCCTACCGCTGTCTCGTAGGCTAGGCTTGCAGCTTGACCAGTATCGCCAGCGATGTATGGCAGCCAGTCAGTCTCTCCGGCGCCCTCTCCCATCTTGAACTCGAGCCCACCAAATACCTCAGACACAGGCCCGTACTTGTCAGGATCTTGCATGGATGATTGGAGCTGCGCCCCTACTCCGATGACACGCTCAGCGTTCTCAGCAAAGTAGTTTAGTGTGCCGAGCAGGTTCTCAAGCATGTACTCGAGAGGACCGTCGATGCCTATGGACTGATCTTGAGCTCGCCGGGCCTGAATGGTCTGGAGCCCTACCTCTGATGCACCACCTATGAGTCCGGTGATGAGCCCGCCACCCAGTACGCCAGCAGGTCCAGCAGTGAAGAAGCCTATGCCGGCGCCAAGTGGCGCTCCCTTCACAAAGCCTCTGCCAAACGACGCTAGACCAGATCGCAGCTTCGAGCCCAGTATCCCACCACGCTCTATCGGATATGGCTCGAGGATGCTGGGGCCCTGGCCAAACACGGACACCATGACCTTCTGCCAGATGTCTAGCTCCTCCCACTCCGCACTGCCTGGTAGCGGTGGCCCGGCCAGGGGCTTGTCCATCACGTTCTCGCCTGGGGTATAGAGTAGCTCCTCTGGGTACAGTGCCTCGGGTGGAGGCGTCTCAAAACTCTGGAGGAACTGCCGGCCTGGATCTTCGGGGTGTAAGAACTTCCAATCCCACCACGGCGTACCTTCGTTGACCTTCTCGAAGTATTTGTAGGCTGCCGTTAGCTTGTCCTTATCGATCCAGGAAGGAGGCGTAGCTGAGGCGGGAAGCAGTTGCATCTTGTGGAACCACTTACCTATTCGCTGAGGATCTTCCCAGTAGGTAGGTAGGTAGCCGAGCCTGCCTTGAATGAACCCATCGACAGGTCCACCAGGCGGATCGAACCCCTGCATCTGGCGCCCAGCGCTGCGCATAAAGAAGTCCTGCATCCAGGTCTCGGGAGGATGGTAGCCCTCACCATAGATAGGCTGCCAGGACTGGTCTAAGGATCGCTGATATAGCTGCTCTTTGGTGGCGAGATCTTTACGCTGCTCATCCCACGGACGACTGATGCCGGGCGGATTGATAGGATGCTGACCAGGTTCCAGTGGTGCGCCCACATAGGTAGGCGGATCTGGTAGATCCAGGCTGGGTGGTACATAGTTGTCTGGGGCTTGTTCAGGTCCAGGCATGAATGCTCCTAGATGATCCAGCGCACCATGTCAAGCCAGAACCTCGGATCTGCTGGGTCGTAGTCACCGAATGAAGGATAGCCGTAGTAGCCTCCGCCGCCACCGCCACCGCCATAGCTGGGGCCAGTGTAGCCGGATGTCTGGTACTTATCTTCTGCCATAGCCAATTTATACTCTTCAATCTGCTTCCTCAATTCCTCTATCGCCCAGGTGTTCATGCCGGGTGATGTTACGTCTGTGCCTAGCGCTATGGACTCACGCTTGAGATCTTCGTAGGTCTTGACACTGCCGTCAGGGTTGGTAGCAGTGGAGCCGTCCGGGTTTATCACGGGCTCGTCATTGAGACCGAACGCATCCATCACGGTCTGCCCAGGCTCCAGCGTCGTACTTGGTGCGCCTGCCTGCTGGCCCTTGATATTGTACGGGTCGGGTATGTTCTCTGTACCTGGCAGCACGAAGTCTCCGAGTGATTGAATGATACCGGGTATTCCGCCCTGCGTCACCCCTGCCCCTGGTTTAGGTGAGAATAGCCCTTGGATGTAGCCTAGTATCCCTTCCTTGGGTGTTTGGTTGCCCAGGCCGTAGCCACCGTAATCGAAGTTTAGACCTGTGCCTGCATAGAATGGGAATAGGCTGTGAAGGAGCTCAGGTATCAGGCCCTTCTCGGGAGCGGCTGGCACATCGTATGCGGTGTCGTAGGGCTCGACGTATGGTGTGCCCACGGGTACGTTGGCGCCACCACTTAGATTGCTCATAAGATTAGCGAACCATCCCTCATCGTCATCGTCACCACCTACCAGTGCGCCCAGTGTGTCTAAGACGTTCGGTGCTCCTTGAATGCTTGCGCCCTGCTGGCCTGGGTATGGTCCGGCGCCGCCGCCCGCTCCTGTGCCGGGTAGCACGAAGTTACCGAAGCCATCCATCCAGTCACGGAAGTCAGAATTGATACCGCCCCAACCCTCACCTGGGGGATAACCGAAGTCGCCCTCTTGGCCTTGTGCGGGCTTAGGTGCCCAGAACTCACCGATTGTATCTCTGATAGCGTTGGGTGTGTTCCCCTTCTCCCACCAGTTACCGATCTCTTCCCAGAATGGCGTTGGTCCGTAGTTGTCCTGGTAGAAATCGCTCTGCCCTTGGTATTGACTTGCTCGGTTGACATCAGGCCGACCGTAGCCAGATCCTATTGTGAAGCTGGGCTTTGGAGGGGGAGGAGGCTCATACGCTGGCGCCATGAGGGTGTAGTAATCTTCCTCTTGGCCCTGGTCTCCTGTCTGTGGAGGCTGCCAGGGTGCGGGTGTGGGCTCAGGTGTGGGTGGGGGAGGGGTGTAGCCAATCCACCACTGGCCTGTGTTCTGTTCCCACTTGCCAGTAAACGGGTTCCTTACATAGGCGCCGCCTTGGTCTCCCATGCCACCGCCCGACATGCCGCCACCACCGCCGCCTCCGCCACCACCGCCTGCATCATCAGCCATTAGTTTCCTCCGATAAGAAAGTAGCAACGGACTAGGGGGAAGGCTAGCCCGTTGCTATGGGATTGAAAGGTTGAGGTTGGCATCTGCCTACCTCTATGCTGATCTCGCTGTGCCTTCGTTGCCCGAGAGCTTCGTGGTGATCTTGGCTCGGATGGCTGCTACCTCTGCGGCTGACAAGATACCGGGTGGGTTCTCTGCCAGCAGTGCGTTGAGTATCACGATCTCTGCTGAGTCCAGATCCAGTGCCGTGATGCTCGCCAGGTTAGCGCTGATGTCACTATCGTTGGTGAGGATAGCGGCTGCATTCACGTTGGCGTCTGACTGAGCAGCTACTACCGCTGCCGAGTTAGCCGAGATGTCGGAGTCGTTAGCTACCACAGCAGCGGAGATGGCTGATGTATCGCCTAGTCCACCGATGCTAGCCAGGTTGGCCGAGATGTCTGAGTCGTTAGCCAGGATCGCTGCGAGGTTGGCGCTCACTGAGCTGTCCTGCGTTAGCTGCTCTGCCACGAGGGCGGAGATGTCGCTATCGTTAGCCAGGATGGCTGCGAGGTTGGCTGAAATGTCGGAGTCGTTAGTCACTCCGGCTGCGGAGGCGGCTGTAAAGCCTGCCAGGTTGGCACTGATCGAGCTGTCCTGGGTGAGCTGTTCCGCTACCAGCGCTGAGATGTCGCTGTCATTTGTCAGGATCGTGCCGGCGTTGATATCGGCATCTGACTGAGCTGCGGTCACTGCCGCCAGGTTAGAGCTGATGTCGGAGTCGTTGGTCAAGATAGCTGCAAGGTTGTCGGAGATCCCGCTGTCCTGGGCTGCGATGGCCGCTACTTCTGCGTCATCCGTAATGTAGACCACACCCTCGAACTGCACACCTGTTGGATCTGTCGCCCATGCTGGGAACACCACTTGGATGCACCACTGATCGCCTACTGCAATGTCGTCAGTTAGGGCTACATCCAGGAAGGTCGCCTCAGCGTCCAGCCCGTCTGTCGCACCGACCAGCTCTGCACTGGCCTGCGTGATGTTATACACATTGACCGAGACGGCTTCTGCTGATCCATAGCCGGAGGCGATAGCCTTGAACCTGGCCGCCTTGAATAGAGATGCGAGCGGTGGCCCTGCTATAGCATGATCGGCAGCCGTTGTGGTAGGGGTGATCGACGCATCTACTCCAAAGTAGTACGTGGTCCCATCTGCCGGGCTGATTACCTTAGTTTCGCTGAACTGGACTGCATACATAGTGTGCCTCCTTGCGCTGTCTGATACCGTTCTAGCTTAGCACCCTCTCGATATAGATGCTAGCTCCTTGCGGTTGACGTTCCCGGTGCTCGCTTCATGTTTGTCAAGGACCGGAGCGTTGCTGCTTCCTCTGCTGTGAGATCTCCCTCTGTCACTAGCAACAGGTTGGCGGAGATGTCACTGTCGTTCGTGAGGATCTGCGCCTGGTTGGAAGAGATGTCACTATCGTTAGTCAAGATCGCTGCCAGGTTGGCGGATATGTCGCTATCGTTGGTAAGGATAGCTGCCAGGTTGGCGCTGATGTCACTGTCATTGGTCAGGATCGCAGCCAGGTTAGCGGATACGCTCGAGTCTTGAGTGAGCTGCTCTGCTACCAGGGCCGAGATGTCACTGTCATTCGTGAGGACAGCGGCCAGGTTAGCGCTGATCGAACTATCCTGCACCAGGTTATCGGACGTATTGCTGGCAATGCTTATGACGTTGGCTGAGATGTTGCTATCGTTGGTCAAGATCTGCGCCTGGTTGGAGCTGATGTCACTATCGTTATTGGTTATGGCATTCGAGTTGGCGGAGATCGAGCTGTCTTGCAACAGGTTGTCGGATGTATTGGATGCAATAGAGATCAGGGCACTAGACATCGCTGACTCTTCTGCGTCATCGGTCATAAAGATCGTGGCTTCAATCACGCATTGCTCTGGGTTCGTCACCCATGCTGGCGTGTCGAAGCTGATGACCCACCTATCTGCTGCTGCAAGAGCAATCGATCCGGTCATGTTGTGCTGGGAGGGTGAAGCGTCCCACGTTCCATTGACGAGAAGGGTATCGCTGGTTTGTGTGATGTTATGGATGTTGATTGCTACATTCTCAGCGGTGCCGTTGACGCCATGAATGACGGCAAGCCTGGAGGCTATGATCTTGCCTGCCCGTACCTGCTCTACCTCTCGATGGTTGAGAGGATTGGTTGTAGGCTGGAGCCCATCCGTCCCGAAGTAATACGTGGTGCTATCTGCGGGGTCAAGGGTCAGCGTTGTGCGAAACTGGAATGAATACATGGCTGTCCTCCCTATACCTGGGTCACGCCACGGAATGCTAGGTTGGCGGAGATGTCAGAGTCGTTGGTGAGGATCGCAGCTAGGTTGGCTGAGATCGAGCTGTCTTGCGTTAGCTGCTCAGCCACCAGGGCAGAGATGTCAGAGTCGTTGGTTGCTATGCCTGCGATGGACGCCGAGTTAGCGGAGATCGAGCTGTCCTGTGTTAGCTGCTCGGCCACTAGCGCACTGATGTCGCTGTCGTTTGTGGCTATGCCTGCGATGCTGGCCAGGTTAGCGGAGATGCTCGAGTCTTGCACCAGATTGTCGGATGTGTTCGATGCAATGGAGATCAGGTTGGCGCTGAGCTCGCTGTCGTTAGTGAGGATGGCCGCCAGGTTGCTCGAGATGTCCGAGTCGTTGGTCAAGACTGCCGCCGACACTGCCGATACATCGATGGCTGCGATGGAGACGACATTCGCACTGATGTCTGAATCGTTAGTAAGGATAGCGGCAAGGTTAGAGCTAATGTCCGAGTCGTTATCCAGCACCGCTGCTGACACCGCCGATACATCGATAGCTGCAATGGCAGCCGAGTTAGCTGAGATGTCGGAGTCGTTGCTCTCGATTCCGTTCAGCCTTGTTTCCTCGCTTGTGATCTTGAGTAGGATCGTGCCCCAGAGGACTACTTGAAGGGGGTTAGTGGCCCAGGCCGGCGCAGTAAAATACAGGTTCCACCTGTCCAGGTAATTCATGGTGATACCCATATTCGTCTTGGTGTGTACGGCGTCATCATCCCATCCATCTGATGCTATCGCCTGGCTGGCACCATCGATGTTGTTGGTCACGACAGATACAGCTTCGTCCGTGCCTACTGTGCCTTGAGTGCATTGGATCGTGCCCTGCATAAAGCCGTAGTTACTCGGCTGAGTGGGTATCACATGATCGCCCTCGGTCGTGGTGGGTTGGACACCCTGATTGGCAAAGTAATAGTTACTTGAATCTGCCGGGTCAAATGCTGCGGTCGGTAAAATCTCTACTGCTATCATGGCTTATGCCTCCCTGTCCCTGAGCGCTTCTACCTTCTCTTCTATCTGGTTGTACTCTTCCGGGAACTGGCTTTGAGCTGCTTGCTTCTGCTCTGGGCTCATAGTGTCCCACCAACGCAGCACTACTGCGTTCATCAGTGGTTCATTCCAGGTCTCGGTAAATCGGTCTAGCCATCTCTTGAACCGGGCTTGACCTACGAGTATGGCGCTCTCTGCGTGCGTGATATTCAGCATAGCACTGCCTCTCTAAAGATGCTAGCCCTTTTGGCCAGCTTCGTTGCCGTATGGTTCATAGCTCTTGGCGTTAGGTGTTGGCTGATCGTTGGTTGATACGAAGTCATCCGGTCGCTGCTCTTTGGATCTGCCGGCTGGCCTCGTCTGTCTAGGATCTCCGCCCCCGCCCCCACCACCGCCACCGCCACCTGGCGCACCTTCTTGTGCTGCCTGGGCCATGGCCTGCTGCTGGGTAGCTGCAAACATCTGTAGCATCTGCTCAAAGAAGAACTGGCCGGCTGTCTCTCCCCATACTTCCTCTTGCATGGCTTCGCTCTGGCCTACGCCCTTCATTAGGTTCTCTCTGATCCAGCGGTTAGAGACCTTGCCCTCGAATGCACCGACCACACCCGCTACTTCTCTTACGTCCTGGGGTAGATCGATCTCGAGCTTGGCCTCGAACTGGACATCTGCTGGGATCTCGGACGCATTGATACTCACCGTCTGTCCCATCGTGCTGAGCGTGAGCTGCTTACCCGTCGCCTTGAGCCATAGAAATGCGAGCTCCATGGCTGAGGCTATTGCCCACCCGGTCAGGATCTTGGGTGACGTGAGTGGTAGCCGGCCAGCCTGGTGCAGCAGTGCCACCATCGAGAAGGGAGCATTGGCGCCGAGTGGTTCACCTAGCGCCTGGCTGTAGATCGTGCTCTCTGCTATCTGTTGGTTGGCTATCTCCAGGGCCGTCAAGATAGCGGGATCTATCGCACCCTTGCTGAGCATAGGCGTGATGTCCTCATCGCTTTCCATCTCGAACACACTTAGCGGTCCCACCATCTTGACAGTCAGCCCCTTGTCCGGGTTGTTGGCTGGGTTCTTGTGCTTCCAGGTTGCCGACATAGCGATGGCTTTGATAATTGAATAGATCGCCGTCAGCGCTAGTGACTTCCGTTCGGGTAGGTTCGACTTGTGAGCTGTGTATAGGAATGGCCTGGCGTGGATGCTGGGGTTGCCGAACAGCATAGATCCCTCGGTGATCTGGCTGACGATAGGTACGATCCCCTTCTTATTGTCAGCAGCATAGAATGGCCGCTTGTCTCCCTCGAGCCAGGCGTAGCGCTTGGCCTCATTGATCCCGTCCAGTACAGTGATCCGGTCCAGTGCCTTCTTGCCTTTCAGGAAGGGCAGCGTATCTATGTCCGACCACTCTTCCCGGAACTTGGCTACTGATGTCTCGTACACACGGATGTAGGCTTGCAGCCCGTACTTACCTCGCAGCGCATAACCCTCTCTCACTGGCCATACCTCGAAGTAGATCGGTGTCTTATTCTTTGCGTTCTTCCGGCGCCAGTAGGCTATGTTCTCTGTGTCCTCGACCTCGGGCTGATCGCCGTCGATTAGGTTGGTCAATGCGATGTCCACCTGGCCGCACATCAGGGCTGAGAGTACGGCTTCCTTCTCGAGAGGCATCCCACCTTGCTTGCCGCTGGCCTTCCACATGATCTTGGCTGCCTTCTCCATCGGGCTCGCTACTGTCAGGGTCTCGGGCTTATTGGTGTCCGTAGGTACTGAGAACTCTGGCTCGGTAGCTGTGAGTAGACGGTGCGCACCCATCAGCCTGTTGGTCATGTCGGTATCGTAGGTTACAGCGGTGGTGTTGTCGGTCTTAGATATGGGGTTCTTCCAATTCATCGACCAGTATTGCTCCATCTCGTCCAGCATGATGTCCCGGTCACGATAGTCAGCTCGCAGTGACACAGATAGATCCACCATCTGCTTGAATGATCTGGGTTCGTATGCTGGGTAGCTCTCGTCGGCCTTGGTCATGCGTGCTTTTCTCTTGGTCATCTAGCCCTCCGAAAAGGTACCGCTGAACGAAATCGTCAACATCGAGTCATTCCCATGGTCATCTTGCCAGTCAAGAAGGAAGTCAGAGATGTCGGTCGCAGGTGAGTGAGGTATCCGAAAGACAAGATCCTTAGCGTCTTGAATCACCGGGTAGTCTGTGCCGTTCACATCTATCTCGCCCTGCTCTGTTTCCAGCAGGCCAGGTCTAGCCACCCTTACCATGAAGTATGCCATGATGATCTCCTATCCGAATGCTCTGCCCAGCGCTTGTGTGTTCCTCAGCCAGGCTTCGTTAGCCTTCTTATTATCCGGCTTTTTGCCACTAGGCGCTAGGTCACTTAGGATGTAGCGCAGTGCGTCATATGGATGGTCCTCTGATTCGGTGTCTACATCCTCTTGCTTGCCCAGCTTCTCCGAGTAGACCAGGGCCGGCAGCGTGCGTATCAGGTTCTTGCAGTTACGGAACACCACCAGGCCAGGCTCACCATCTGCCAGTGGCGCCAGCATACGATGGATCTTAGCCTTGCCATTGAGCCGTCTGTTGTCACCCTTCACCACAGGTATGCCCTCACGCACGAACTCATCGGCGCCGGACGAGATCCTACCTTCCATGTTCTTTGGCTGCCACAGTGCGGGATCTGCAAATGTCACCTGGTAGATCTCGTTGCCGCTGTACTCATTGATCGTCTTGGCTATGCCCTTGTCTGTCACGCCAGCTCCGTATGCCTCTCGATAGATGTAGACCCTGCCAGTGCTGGGATCTGTCGCACTCCATAGGCAGCAGGCCGGCGCTGAGTAGCCAGGATCTATGCCCCTTCGTCTTGGCCAGTGATCCGGGATGTCGAACTTCTCTACGATGTGCTCTGCCGGCACCCACTCTCGGAACACCTGACCCTTGAATGCTTCCCATGATCCATAGCGCCACGCCTTCTCGAGCTGCTCATCCAACGTGCCCAGGATCTCATCGTAATACTTCTGTGTAAGGAATGGGTTGTCGTTAGGTAGTGCCCGGACGAATGCGAACTTGTCCCTGATCTTCTCGAGTGGCTTGTGTGCAGAGAAATCACTGTCAACAAATAGAGCCTTGACCCACAGGTGGCCTATCCCGCCTGGGTTGGTGGCTCCGAGGAACTTGGGATTGGGTATGCCTGGGAACCTCATCGATCCACGCAGCTCATCGAATGTTTCAAACGGGTTCTTGGTCAGCTCGTCCACCGCCACCAGTGCGAACTCTGCCGATTGGTACTTGCTTGGATCGTCAAGGTTGCCCAGGTACAGGATGCCGCCGCCCAGACTAGGGTTGATATGCAGCGCCAGGCCGTGCTCGAGGGATGTCTTTACCTTGCCGACTGATTGCGGTACTTCTTTGGCTATCTTGGTGAGCTGTCGTTGCTTGAGTGCGGGGAAGGTCTCGCAGAAGAGGCCGCCAGTTATGCCCTGGATCTTGTACGCCTCAGCCCATCCAATAAGCATGGCGATAGCTTGCCACCGTAGCCAGTAGCTCTTGCCTGGCCCACGGCTGCCACCGTAGAGCACATAGTCATGGTCCTCGAGTAGATTGCTAGCCTTCTCTTGTAGGCTGAGCCAATCACTCGGAGGGACTTTCAACTGCAATTCCGTCATTCGACTCCAGTGGTATGTGGGTGTTCAGGTGTACGTGAACCTCGCCGGGTACGACTTCGCCCTTCTCGTACATATGCTGGATCTTGGCAGCCTTCTCGATTGCATTGGTCTTGACCTGGGGCGCTGTCTTGCGGTCGGTGATGATCTCGTGCAGCTCGGCCAGTAGCCAGGTCCGGCTCATGTCTGGTAGGAGATCCTGCTTGATCCGGGAGATCTCCTTGATTACCCTTCTGTCCTTGAGTAGGCGGTGTGCGTTGCCCCTGGCAGCATCGCCCGGCGCATACCTGGCCCGCTCCGCTGCCTTCTGGGGATCGAAGTCGATTAGATATTCGTAGCAAAATCTCTGCGCTTTCTTTGTCAGCTTGGCCATTCGCTTACTCCCATACCTCACGGATCTGCCATACCTCACGGATCTGTGAGCATTGAAGGTATCAGGCTAATTGTTTCCTACACAACAATAGCGAGCTTACGCAGCTCCTTGTATAGCTTCTTTGCGTCATTGTCCTTGAACGTCACCACCCTGCCGCCCTGGAGCTCGAGCCTTAGCACTAGCATATGGTTTACTCCGCCGCTGGATTTGTCATCGAGCGTGAAACCCGTGACGTTTGCCAATGCGAAGCCGGCTGCTTCCTTGTTTCGCTGCTTCTCGTCAATGACGTAGATCTCTGGAGCTTTGTCAGGTGGCGGCATAAGAAAGAGCCCTCGGTGTGAGGGCCCATAGTACCATCATGTTCGACTCAACGCTACGTGAGCTCCTACCTATTCGAGTCTCCTTGAGTCCGAGTCTCCACGCACGTCTCACAGGGGAACACATCTATCTGCATGTGATCGGCTATGACCTCCGGCACTATCGTCGTGCGCTCATCCAGCGTCAGGTTGAGCTCAGCCTTTGGCTGCTGCATGTACTCGCCGCACTCCACACACAACACTCTCAGCACGGGGATACTCTCTGACATACGCACGAGCTCGTCCCTTGCTGCGATGGCATCCGTCACGTCTCTTACTTCGTCAGCGCTCAGCAGTACCCTTCCGAACGGTCTTGGCGTACCTAGATCCATGTCTCGTCGATCCATGTCTCGTCTCCTTCGTTAGCCCACTGGGCTACCCTTCTCCAGGCCCGGTCCCAGATTGGAGGGCCCAGTACAAACATTGCTACGATAATACCCACTACCAGCTCGTCACTCATCGGTCACGTCCTAGCTTCCTCTTGTGCTTGCGGCCTGCCCTGACCCCTACGCTCAGCCTGTTGTCCCGGTACGGCTCCATTGTCCCAGGCTCCATCTCCTTAGCTGGGTAGTCCTCGGCAAGTGTACCTTCCAGGGCTGCGTCATCCCATGCTTCCCAGTAACCCTTGGTTGCCTGGCTCTGGACCTGCTTCTTACTCTTGAGGGTGATGTGCTGTTCGGGGATTGGCTTGCGTCCTTGGCCGTTGAGTATCTCCTTGATCTTGGCGTCGTACTCCAGATCTTTGCGTCGGCGCCAGGCTACCTTGTTCTTGGTGGTGCCTGCTTCTCGGCACGCATCCTTTAGTGTCATCCCTTGGCGTAGGGCCTGGAGCACTGTCGTCACCTACTGCCACCGTCTAGGATCGTGCTCGTGATAGATCCCATCAGGATGATAGCGAACAGGTGTACCTCAGCCAACAGGACCACATCCAAAGGCAGCCATAGCAGGCTGAACGGGAAGCACACCAGGGTAGTCAGGATGATCGGCGCCTGGACTAGCACCCAGATCAGCCACATTGCGAGGAAGATAGTGGTAACTCCAAACAGTATGCCTACGATTGACCGGCCTATACTCATTAGCTCACTCCTTGTACCCACTCCTGGACACGCCTCTCGGGCTCGCCAGTGTGAGGGTCTATGTTACGACTGCCGTTGCAGCCGTCCTTGAAGTC
>Ga0255055_10001710_pt1 | contig 15738 bp, 11 predicted proteins | sample JV7_2_27_MG_FD_188633 | JGI IMG/M metagenome (GOLD analysis project Ga0255055, IMG submission 188633) | Seawater microbial communities from Jervis Inlet, British Columbia, Canada - JV7_2_27 | ecosystem: Environmental > Aquatic > Marine > Inlet | place: Canada: British Columbia | collected... | reverse complement strand
GTCATATCCAGCAGGTTCTTCGAGTTCAACTAATGCATAACCATTTTCATCTGTATAAGCACAACCAAATAGCTCGTTATTTCTTGAAATAGCACACAATGCTCCTTCAACACCTACTACTTCTACTTCTAATGACCAGGTTTTTACATCAATGTTTCCATTATGTCTTGTATCCATTTCACTTGGAGTTTTTGTTCTTACCTGAACTGAGGGATCTCCAAATAAATGCCAAGCATCGGTTTCTGAATCTCCTGATGAACCATATTCATCGTTCATATGCATACATCCATTGAATGCTGCTGCTCCAAATGTTGTTATTTTGTTATCAGAATATGTTTCTATAAGTAGATCTACAATTTCATCCTGTGCGTCCATTGGAGGATTCCAGCTTTGACTTTTAGAAGACATAAAGTTTGCAATTGAACCAGTTGGTTCTCCGGCATTTGTTGCTCGCATCCAAGCCTCTGCAAAACAAGTATAACCATCAAATTCACCGTTGTTACAAGCAACACTTACAATAAATGGAAGCATATTGTCATTTGTAAGAGCATCTACATCAGAAGTACTAAAACCACCACCATTACTCCAAGATGTTGGAGATCCATGACCACAGTAGTTTGTAATGCTTCGACCTTCATTTAGAGATTCTGCTATATATTCAGTGCTTCCTGTTGGATCATAACTTTGATCAACCTGGATATAAGAGTATGTCATTATTTTCTCGCGAATATTATCTATATGTTCATCATCATATTCACCATCATCACCAGGTCCCTGATTCGATGCAACACCAAGTCCTTTAATATACCATTCCTCTTCAACTTGAGGATATTTTTCATATTCAAGTGTTCTTTCAACCTGTGTATGTACTTCATCAATATTTTCTGCTGAAAAACGACCAACAAAAAGATCAGGATAATGGTCATTTCCAACTATATATGAATAGGTCGGGTCAGAAGCATGATATGATGGATAATAAGTTGGAACTTGAGCAGCATCACCTACAAGTAATACAAAAGTAAGACCATTTGTGTTATAATAATTTTCAATATATGTTTTAATATCCTCAGCATCACCAATTTCTGAAACCTTTATCATCTCTGTTGGAATACCTTTCATATTTTTCCAATTGACAAAAGGAATCATTTCTTCCCAAAAATTATCATAAACTATCACTAGCATATTTCCACGTTCTGATACTGGAGTATATCTGCCTTGTTTTGCAAAGTTAATGAAATGATGACCATAAATTTCCTTATAATCATAATCAACCTTTTCAGGCCATGAATTTCGATATATACAATTTATTGTATCTGTTCCATCAGGATAAATTTCAACCTCAATGTTTGAATAGACTCGCATTTGTTTTTTTACAGGATTATATTGAACTGGATAAATTTCTACAACTTGTCCTCTGAAATCTCTTATAATATATGGATCTCGAAGACTTGCAATTTCACTTGGGAACCATGCATCTTCAAAATAAACATCTCCAAAAAGATATGGGACATCATCAGGATTTACACTTCTCAAGAGATTTCCTTTAGATGGTGAAATTAAAACATTATCAAATACTTCATAATGTTTGTCAACTATATCAAATTTCATCTTTGCTGTGTCAGGAATTACTATACTACGACAAATATTTGGAATATCTGGTATCCCTTCTAAGAGGAGATTTGACTCTTCACCAATAACAATACGGGAATATTCAACTCCATCTATTATTACAGGAATTTCATTAAAATCATTTATCGTAAAAGTGATTTCAATATTCTCACCAGATTGATAAACAGTTAATAAAACAGGTTCGCTTGATTTATTTATCTTTCCAGTACTCATCGGTGCAAAAGTTGTGATTAGAAACAGCATTATACATACTACCACGCCTTTTTTGAATAATACATTTTTCATTGTTTTTTTCCACCCCAAATTAACAATTGCTAATCTATAACATTTCTTTCTATTTAAAAATATCTAAAGGTTAAATGAGGGCGAAATTGAGTCCAAATCTATAAAAAAGTTATATCACCACTAACAATCCTAACTTGATCCTTATCGGTTTTTAAAATAAGGCATCCACTTTCATCAACATCAATAACTACACCCAAAATATCTTCATTTTCATAATCAACTTGAATTTTTTTACCAATAATATTTGCATAAGAAAACCAGAAATTTCGTATACTACTATAATCTTTGGAAACCAATTTTACATAATTTTCATCTAGATGCTTAAGCATCGATTGTAAAAGTTTTACCCTAGAAATCTGTACCCCAACTATAGATTTTAAGGAAATTGCTATACCTTGTAGATCTTCTTCTATTTCATTGTTTACATTAATTCCAATTCCAATAATTGAATAGTTAATTCTATCCATTTCAGCTTCAATTTCAGTAAGAACGCCGCATACTTTCTTTTTATTTAATAAAATATCATTTGGCCATTTAATTTTAGGATTTAATCCAGTTATTTCATTTATTGCTTGAGCAACAGCAACCGATGCTGTCATTGTTACAAGCATACCTCGTTCTGGAGGCAATTTAGGATATAAAACAATTGAAAGCCAAAGACCACCAAAAGGTGAAGACCAATTTCTGTCTTTTCGTCCACGACCGCTGATCTGAATATCAGCAACAACAACAGTTCCTTCACATACACTCTCTTGTGCTAATTGTTTTGCATATAGATTTGTCGAATTTATCTCTTTGAAATAATGAATTTCATTACCAATAACATTTAAATCAAGACCATTTTTTATTTCCTCAGGAATCAAAATATCTGGTCTTGAAACTAATCGATATCCTTTATTTTTAGAAGAATCGATTTTATAACCTAAATTCCTTAGATAATCAATTTGTTTCCAAACTGCAGTACGAGTAACACCAAGATTACTAGCAAGTTTTTCACCAGATATAAAATGATCATCAACTAACAAATCAAGCAAGCGAATTTTCATTTTTAGAGTCCAGCATCTGCTTCTTTGCCATAAGCACTTTTTGGAGTAATTCCACTGGCAATTCCAGCAGCTATGACTGCTTTAATTACATCTGCAGCAATGAAAGGTAAAACTGCCATTGTTAACAATTCCCAGAAACTTACTGAACCACCTATCCATAAATGTAACTGTATAAGTCCTGGAATGTATATTAAAACAAATGTAGAAAACAGCATTAAAGCAAGCATTCTAATGAAATTTCTTGATCGAATATATCTATCTACCAAATATCCAATGAAGAAAGCTGCAATGATAAATCCAATTAAGTATCCGCCGGTTGGACCAAACATATAACCCATACCGCCATTAAGGCCTGCAAACCATGGAACGCCTACTGCTCCAATTCCAACATACATACATTGACTAATGCCACCCCATTTTCCCAACAAAACTCCTGCTAAAATAACACCAAATACTTGTCCAGTAACAGGGACTGGTGTACCTGGAAGATAAAATCTTAACTGCGCAAGAAGTCCAGTTAATAATGCAAAAGTAAGTGCTAATGAAATCTTATAAACTACATCTAATTCAAATCTCCATCTAAAATAATTATATCTCAGGTTTTTATACTTATCAACATACATTGTGATCTCCATTGCTTAAAAACCCCCATTGTAAACCATAGCGGGTTGGATGGTTAACTGTTTATATATAATTTTTCCCAGCAGTTTGTATTCAAAGAAAAAAAATATTTATATTGAGTAAATTAAGTTTTATTTCCTTTTCTAATTGCCTCTAAATTTTTATCTAAATATTTTTCAGGAGTGTTCTGTATTATTGCTTCTTCTACTACCTTCATTGGTATAATATCTGAAATTGATAGGAGTTTTCCTAACATCACGAAATTTGCACCAATTGGATTACCTATCTCCTTTGCAATCGTTGATGCTGGTAAAGAAATATAATCCCCTTGGTAATTCAAGTTAAAATCGTTTACGCAATCTGAATCAATAATAACCTTGGTTTCTTCAACCATGCTTTTTCCAAACCTAGTAAAACCAAGATAGCTCATCACAATAAAGAAATCAGGTTTTTGTACAAATGAAAATTTAATTGGTCTATCTGAGATGACAATTTCAGTTCGAACAGGTGTTCCGCGCTGTGAAGAACCATGATTACTAACTTGAGTTGCATACATTCCATTTAGTGTTGCTGCTTTACCAAGAATGCCACCCATAAGAATTATTCCTTGTCCTCCTGATCCACCAATTAAAATTTCGACTTGCATTACTTCATCCCGATGAATTATTTTCTTTTATCGTATTACGAATTTTACCTACAAATCCTTCTCTTTCTATATCATTGAGTTCTCCCATACTAAGCATATTTTTTGCTTCATGAAAGGCTTTCAAATTCTGACGTGTAAATTGTGTAGTACAGGGTGATATAATTTCAACAAATGCAAAACCTTTTTGTCCTTTCTTCAGTGCTTTTTCAATGGAGCTTTGGAGTTGGTTTTTATTTAAAGTTGTCCATCTTGCAGAATATGATGCTCCGGCATTCATAACTAACCTTGCTAAATCAAAAGGATACTCAATATTTCCGTCAGAGGTTGTACTTGTAATTGCTCCTCGTGGAGTAGTAGGGCTCAACTGACCACCAGTCATACCATAAACTAGGTTATTTACACATATTACAGTCATTTCGACATTTCTTCTAGCTGCATGAATAAGGTGATTACCACCAATTCCTGCAAGGTCTCCATCTCCACTTATTACTACTACTTTTAAATTAGGATTTGCTAGTTTTACTCCAGTTGCAAAAGTAATTGGTCGTCCATGGGTTGTATGAATAGTATCTGCTTTAATATGAGGACTAGGAATCCAAGCAGCACAACCAATACCACTCACAAATACAAAATTATCTGTACTACCATATAACTTTTCAATTGACATAAGTAGGGAATCAATTACTTTTTCATTTCCACATCCAGGACAAAATTTTGGAGCCACCCTTAGAAATCTGCCACGGGTTTCTTCATTCATGATAAACTCACCACTAAATCCAATATTTCATCTGGAGTTATGGGTTCTCCACCTCCAATTTTAGATAAGGAGTGAACTTTGGTTGCACCGCTATTACATCTCTCAATTTCTCTAACAATCAGTCCAGAATTCTGCTCAGGAACTATTACATTTTTTAATCCATTTAAAAACGAACGCACTTCTTTATCTGGAGAAGGCCAAATTGTAATTAATCTAAGATGAGCCAGATTTATATTTTCAGCATCTGCTAATTTTTGCATCTCCCAAACAGCACGAGAAACAGATCCATAACTGATAATACCAATTTCTGAATTAGTAGGTTTATGTTCCTCGATTTTTGTAATTTTTTCTATATTGTGATTGATTTTATCAGCAAGTCGATGTATTAATTTTCTATGTATTTCTCCATTTCTAGTATGTCTAAATCCTTTGAGGTCATGTGTGCTGCCTGTTACTAGCACATTATATCCTTCACCCAAAGACGGCATAGGGGGGACAAGATCATTATCAGATATACATCCAAAGATAGGATCATCCTTACATTCAGGTTTTTTTCTGTTAACAATAGGTAGTTTTTCAGGTATGTCAATTGTTTCACTCATTTGAGAAATATGTCCATCTGAAAGAAAAATTACTGGTGTTCGATATTGTTCAGCAAGGTTGAAAGCATGAATTATTAACTCGTAACTTTCCTTTACAGTACTAGGTACAAGTGTAATTATTTCAAAATCTGCACAATGTGATCCATATCGTGCTTGATAAACATCCCCTTGACTAGCAAGAGTTGCTTGTCCAGTACTAGGTCCAACACGCATTACATCAACTATTACACATGGTGTTTCTGTCATGGCAGCATAACCAATATTTTCTTGCATTAATGAAAAACCTGGTCCAGATGTAGCAGTCATTGCCTTAACACCAGTCCAACTTGCACCGATTACAGCACCAATAGAAGCAATTTCATCTTCCATTTGTACAAAAATTCCACCAATTTGAGGTAACCTTTTAGAAAGACGATGCATAATCTCAGAAGAAGGAGTAATTGGATAACCTGCAAAAAAACGACATCCTGCAGCAATAGCACCTTCAGCTATTGCTTCATTTCCCTGCAAAAACATTCGTTTAGCAGGATCACTACCTTCAAAATTGTCTTCCATGTTATTCTTCTACTCCCCACTTTCATAAGGCTTATATTATTTTTTTCTTAATTCCCTTTATCGCATAATCATTTGTTAAATTTGCGATTTTCGGGATACTTTAAATATCAATCATTCTTGCGATTGTTTCCTTTCGCCGATAGTCCGGCAGTAGCACTGGAGACATTTTATCTATATTGATATTTGCTGCCTTCAATTCCATATGATATTTTTTAATATGATTTAGAGTAAGTTTTCCACGTTCGTTTTCTCTTGCTTTTAAAGCAGCGTTTTTTCCTGCACGTCTCCCAAATACGATACACTCCAACAAAGAATTACCCATTAATCTATTACGACCGTGAACACCACCTTCAACTTCACCAGCTCCATACAAGTTTACTACTCTTGTCTCTGCTTTTTCATTAACAATTATCCCACCATTCTGAAAGTGTTGGGTCGGATATACGAGGAGGGGTTCCTTACTCATATCTATATCAAATCGTTGATATTGCCTGTACATTGCTGGAAGTTTCTTCTGAATTGTACCTTTGCCATGAATAATATCAATCATAGGCGTATCAAGCCAAACTCCATGCACTCCAGTTGGTGTTTTAATTCCTTTATCTCTCTGAACACATTCTTTAATTATTGCTGCAGATTCGACATCTCTTGTTTCAAGTTCATAAATGAATCTATCTCCGTCGTTATTTACCAATTGTGCACCTAGTCCCCTACATTTTTCTGTCACAAGAAGTCCAACAATTTGTTCAGGATAAGCTGCTCCTGTTGGATGGTATTGAATATTATCCATGAAAATAACAGGGCTGCCAGCCCGATATGCAATAACAAGTCCATCAGCTGTTGCACCATAATGATTTGAAGTTGGAAAATCTTGCACGTGTAATCTTCCAGCACCACCCGTTGAAAGTATAGTAGTTTTTGCACGAACTACAGCATACTCGTCAGTCTCAAGATTATAAAGAATCGCACCGGTGCATTTCCCATTATCTGTCAATAGCTCGATTGCAGGTGAGAACTCTATGACTTCAACGCCTCGGTTTTTTACCTCATCCCGCAAATTTTTCATTATCTCTCCACCAGTATAGTCTCTTGCAGAATGCATTCTTTTTCTTGATGTACCACCACCATGTATAGTAATCATTGTTCCGTCACTTTCTTTATCAAACATTACACCGAGTTCCTCAAGCCAAATAATTGCTTCGGGTGCATCTCTAACTAAAGCGTTAACTAATTCCGGTGTGTTACTAAAACCTCCACCACCTACGACATCCAAGTAATGTATAGGTGGGGAATCATTTGGTTTATCTGCAGCCTGAATGCCACCTTGCGCCATCATAGTGTTTGAATCACCTAATCGAAGCTTTGTCGCCAGTAAAACATTTGTTTTGTTCTCCTGAGCCGTCAAAGCAGCTGATGCACCCGCACCACCACCTCCAATTATCAATACATCAACATCAAAATCTATTTCTGAAATATCGAAATTAGTCTGATCGATTTGGCTATGGGCTTCAAATAAGTCAGCGATTTCCTGTATTACTTTCTCGCCTTTATTAGGACCAACTTTTAGTTCTCTCAAAGTACCTTTTTTATAATCTGGATGGAATTTGTGTAATAAATCATATTTTTCTTCTGATGATAACAGAGATAGTTCTTGTTTCATCCTCTTAGAGCGAGTTTTTTCCAAGCGATATATTGATTCTATCATATCTTGTGTGTACATCTTTGTCACCTCTCACTATCCTCCGGTTCTGTATCTCGTTCAATATACAATTTTTTAAGAGTTTCCTTATCAGAATTCATCAAATTCTTAAGTTCAGTATCAAATTTACCATCAGAAATTTCAGCTGCTCTAGTCCTAACATGCTCTGCCTTTGGTGCTATATGTTTGCCATACAACCGACGACAAAGTATCGCAAGGTTATATTGTACAATCTCAGCTGGACATCGAACTGCACATAATCCACACATGATACAATCAAATGATATGTCCGCAGCATTTGTGATATCACCTTTTAGTGCGGCCTGCATATAATCCATAACTTCAATATCTTGAGGGCAAACTTTAGTACAAGTATTGCAACTAACACATCTAGCTAGCTCAGGATATAATTTAAGGAGTGTTCCACCCATGGGTTTGAGCTCTTCCAGAGAATATTCGGCTTTATTCGCAGGAAAAAATGGAATCTGGACTAAATACATATTCTCTTCAGCTATTGTTTGACAAGCAAGTCCAGATTGAAGCTTATAGTCGTCTTTAAATCTATAAACTGTTCCACATCCACCGCAGAAACCGCCTCTACAGCCACAACCTCTAATATATCTATAACCTGCATATTCCATTGCCTTCATGATAGTCAGACCATATGGAACTAGATATTTTTTTCCTGTAACATAAATCGGAATCATTTTTTTATTTTCAGACATATTTTATCCTCCTCCGTTAAAATATACATCTATCATCGCATACAGTTGATCGCTTTTGAATCCTTTTTGTTCCATTGCACCAGAAGGGCATACTGCCGCACAGGAACCACAACCTTTGCAGAGCGCTTCGTTTACCTTTGCCTTTCCCTCATCCAATTCGATTGCTGAATATGGACACATAGAGACACAAAGTCCACATCCGCTGCACAAATCTTCGTTTACAGTAGAAATGTTGGCTTCAGTTTTGTATTTATCATGGGATAACAGAGTGCATGCCCTTGAAGCAGCCGCATTGGCTTGAGAAATAGATTCTGTAATAAATTTGGGAGAGTGACATGTACCTGCAACAAACATCCCTTCTGTAGAAAAATCAACAGGACGAAGTTTAACGTGTGCCTCTAAAAAGAAACCATCAGCATTTAGAGGTACTTTCAACATCTTAGCTATTTCTCTATTATCTAAACGTGGTTTGAGTCCTGTCGATAGGATAAGGTAATCAGTTGGTATTTCAAGCACCTCTTGCATCATTGGTTCATAAATCTTAACTACCATACTATTTTCCATACTTACCTCTGGTTTTCTATGTTCATAATATTGGAGAAACATGATACCTTTCTCTCTAGCTTCTTTATAGTATTTCTCTTTAAAGCCATATGTCATCATATCTCGATATAATACGAATACTTCAGATCTAGGATTCAGGTCTTTTAATTTTATAGCATTCTTCAAAGCCTGCATACAGCAGACACGGCTACAATATGGCCTGTTATTATCCCTAGACTCAACACATTGAATCATAACATATGTTTCACCGTTTTGGATTTCTTCGGGCTTAGTTGAACTCAATTTTTTCTCTAATTCTCGCTGTGTAATAATCCTTTGGTCTTCCCCATAATGATATTCTTTTGGAATGTGTTCCTCTGTTCCAACGGTGACAATTGTCACACCATGACTGAAATCCTTTTCTCCTTTTGGTGTTTCTATTATTGTATTATAGTTTCCAACAAAACCCTCAATGTTTTTCACTGTTGAGTCAGTATAAATCTTTATTAGTTCATGATTCTGCACTTTTTCTCTTGTATCTGTAAGAAATTTTTGTACATCCGGATCTTCTAAGGTATAACAAATATTGTTTAATTTTCCACCTAATGATGATTCTCTTTCCACAATTATTGTTTTAAAACCTTGATCCGCTATTGAAAGTGCAGCTGTCATACCCGACACTCCTCCACCAATGACTAGAGCCTTCTGTGTCACATCGACCTCGATATCTGAAAGGGGCTGAAGAAGTCGGGCCTTTGCAACACTCATTGCAATCAACCTCTTTGCCTTCTCAGTTGCTTTTGCATGTTCCTTCATATGAACCCATGAACACTGCTCCCTAATGTTCACCATCTCGAAGAGATGAGAATTCAATCCAGCTTCCTTTAGACTTCTTTTAAATACTGGTTCATGTGTTCTTGGTGTACAGGCAGCTACTACTACACGGTTCAAATCATGTTTTTGTATTGCTTCAGCGATTTTTTTCTGAGTATCTTGTGAACAGGTATAGATATTCTCTTCGGCGTAGACAACACTATCAAGTGACTGGGCAAATTTAACAACATATGGAACATCAAGGTATCCTCCAATATTTATTCCACAGTCACAAACAAATACACCTGTTCGAGGCTCTTGTTGAGATACATTTTTCTCAGAAGGATATGTTTTTTCTTTTACTAGTGTACCCCTTACATCTTTTAGTAAAGCTGCTGCTTTCGATGCTGCAGCTGATGCTTGTATTACAGATTCAGGGATGTCCTTTGGCTCAACAAATGAGCCAGCAATGAACACACCTGGCTGAGCAACAGTAACAGGATTTTGAGGATTAGCTTGAACGAAATCAAATTCATTCCTCTCTAAGCCCATTTTATCCATGAACATTTTTCGAGCATCAGATGCGCAAAATCCGATTGAGAGGACTACTAAGTCAAAAGTCTCCTCTTTTAGTTCTCCTGTTTCATCCTCAAATCTGACGATTAGATTCTTTGATTTTTTGTCTTCAACTATCTCCGAGAGTCGTGAACGGACATATCGTATTCCATGCTCTTTTTTTGCTCGATTGATATACTTATCAAAATCTTTTCCAAAAGAGCGGACATCAATAAAAAAAACAGTTGGTTGAATATTTGAATCATGCTCCTTTGCAATAATCGCTTCCTTTGCTGTATACATACAGCACATCGCTGAACAATATTCGTTACCGATAGATTTATCACGTGAACCTACACATTGAACCCATGCTATTTTCTTTGGTTCCTTCTGATCACTTGGTCTCACAATCTTACCTTGGAATGGACCAGATGGGGAGAGAATCCTCTCGAATTCTAAACTAGTTACAACATTGTCAAATTGTTTATAACCTAACTCAGGTTTAATGATTGGATCAAATGGATGAGCTCCTGTTGCAATGATTACAGCACCTACATTTATTCTTAGATTCTCTGGTTTTTCATCATGTTTTATGGCACCTGCTTCACAGACCTTTATACATTTACCACAATCAACGCAACCCTTATGCTCTCCATCTCCCTCTTTATCTATAATAAATGCATTTGGAATTGCTTGAGGATAATATTTGTAAATGGCTTTTCGTTCAGAAAGTCCGTGATCGAACTCGTTTGGTAAAGAAATCGGGCATGCTTCTGCACAATCACCACATGATGTACAAAGCTCAAGATCAACATATCGTGGTTTCTTTAAAACCTTTACAATTAGGTTACCTGGTTCACCTTCGATACCTTGAGCTTCAGTATTTGTAATAATTTCAATATTTTCATGTCTCCCACAGTCTACAAGTTTTGGAGAAAGAATACACATAGAGCAATCATTAGTGGGAAATGTCTTATCGAGTTTGGCCATGATGCCCCCGATTGCAGGTGTTTTTTCTATAAGATACACCTTGAATCCCATATCGGCAAGGTCCAAGGAGGATTGAATACCTGTGATACCTCCACCGATAACTGCAACTGCACCAATCTTACCTGATTCATTTCCCATTTTTTACCTACCTTCTTGTGTACCCCTCTTTAATAGCAATGTTTCTTATTGTACTCATCAATCTCGGAATTTCAACTCCCTGTGGACATTGAGTTATACAACGATAATGTGTAGAGCAGATTTCTACAAATTCATTAGAAAATACATTGTCTTTCATACCCAGAAGAACGTTTTTGATAACCTTTCGTGGAGAATACAGGGAATCAAGATCACGCTCAGGACAGCCTGCTGTACATGTTCCGCATGAAAAACAATTGTAGATATCTTTACCAGATTCACAACCAACAATCTTATACTTGAATTCCAAATCAAGATGTTTTTTTGCTTTTTTTCCAGTTGCATCCTCAGTTTGTTCCTCTAATAGTCGCTCATTACGAACTGTATTCATAACTCCTTTGATATTTACCTCTTGAGGACATTTTTCCAAACAGCTATAATGGTCTGAACATATCCAGATAAATTCATTTGACAATACCTCATCTTTTAGACCAAATAATGCCTTTCTTATGATAACACGTGGATTCCACTCTTCCTTTACTTTTTGTTCTGGACAACGTGCGGTACAAGCACCGCAGGCAAAACATTTTAAGATACCTTCGCCACCCTCCTCTTGTACAATCTGATATTTTAATTTTGAATCGATCTTTTTACTATCTATATCATCCATTCTACTTTTCTCCAACCTCTTGATATTCATCTTCTTTGTAGATTACCATTGGGACCTTTTCTTCTATATCATTTCCAGGTGAATAATCAAATTCTTTCTGAACATTTTCACCAATTGGAATTATTATTTCCATCAACGGAATATCACTTGGACATGCTTGTTCGCAAAGTCCACATCCAACACATGAGACGACCATATGATTCATTCTTGTTGTATGAAACAGAAGGGAATCATTGGGCATCTTGAATAATCCCTTTTTTTCAGCTTTCCCTATGTATTTGTTTGCCTCTAAATTAAAAACAGATGAATCAAAAAGGCATTCCTTACAGTAACAGATTGGACATACCTTCATACAGTTATGACAATTTACACATTTATCAAAGAATTTCGCGAGTACGTCAATTCCTTTTATATTGCTTACTTCCTTGACAAAATCACTGCGGTTTTTATTCTTTTCTTCTCGAATATCCTTAACAGCTTTTTCCCTATTTTTTATATCTTTTGCTGCCTCTAAATTGATTCCTTCAAATAATTTCTTACCTTTTTCACTATTTATTTGGGTTAATAACTCTTTCTTTGGGTCCATTCCGTACAACCCAATAATTATGTCAGCATTGCCTGGTATAGGATCCTTACAAGTATGGCATGATGATCTAAGATATTTCTCAGCATCACTATTCTTTTTAAAAGTGTTAAATAAATATTCTGTGGGAGATTCTTTTTCCGGGAAATCTGAGTAGACATTTATTGGAAAAGTTCCAAGGCAATCTACTCCAATTATCACAATGTTATCGATATTTGCCTGATTCAATTTTACAAGTTCTACAAGTGCCCGTATCTGGCAAGATCTAATAACAATGCCTATTGGTTCACTTGAACTTTCAATTTTTGTGATTTTAGATATAATCGATGCTGTTGACACAGGTAGGACAGGAGCAAAAACATTTGAATTCAATTTATCAGGATCAGATATTAAAACAGGGAATGATATTGACTTGGATGGTACTTCCTGCATAACCAGTAAGGCTTGTACCTTCTTTGATTTGAGTATTTCCTTTAGCAAATCATTAACAGATCCAACTGTGTCTTCGTTTTTAACCTTCAATATTTTGTCTGTCATTTCATATCACCCTCGTTAAATATTCCAATGTTTTGCAATCGGATTTGGGCCAAGTTTTTTGATCGCGTCCGTCATCTCCTTCATTGTATCAGCAAATTTCTGACCCTCAGATGCAGAAACCCAGCGAATCCAAATTCTTTCTTTTTCCAAACCTAAAGTGTCTAAAATAGAACTCATTAGTACTGCTCTTCTCCTTGCTTTGTAGTTTCCATCAAGATAATGACAATCACCAGGGTGGCAGCCTCCAATGAAAACTCCATCAGCCCCCTCCAAAAGAGCTCGTAAAATATAAACAGAGTCTACGGATCCTGAGCACATTACTTTAATAACTCTAACATTTGGAGGATATTGTATTCTGCTTGTTCCAGCTAAGTCTGCCCCCGCATAACTACACCAGTTGCATAGAAAGCCTACAATCTTTGGTTCGAAATCTTCCATTTTAATCACCATTTAATCTCATATTTATCACTCTAAACAGGCATCAATCATCGAAATCACCTGTTTTTTTGTAAATGTGTTCTGCTGTGATACACCACTCGGACATATTGCTGAGCATGAACCACAACCTTGACACAAAATTTCATTTACTTTTACAATCCTTTTTTCTTCATCAAATTCTATAGCATCATACGAACATACATCGATACATAGCTTACATCCGGAACAATTTCTAGATGTAATATGGGCTATGTTGCCCTTTGTCTCAAGATAAGGTTTAGATAGAATCGTTGCTGCTCTTGCACCTGTTGCTTTTGCTTGGAGAATGGATTCCTCAATAAATCTTGGTGAATGTGCCAAGCCGCAAAGGTAAATGCCATCAACAGAAAAATCAACAGGTCTAAGTTTTACATGAGCTTCTGCGTAAAACTTATCCTCATTTAATGGAACCTTCAATTGCTGTGTTAATCTTGAATTGTCTCGGGGAATAATTCCTGTACTTAAAACTAGTTTATCAGGATGAAGTATTACGTTTTGCCCAAGGATATGATCTGTAGTCATTATCGTTATTTTTCCTTGATTAAGTTCGACTTTTGGTTCATCATCTTCATCAAATCGAATAAAGATTATTCCTTTTTTCCTTGCTTTACTATACAACATGTCCTCTTTGAAACCATAGGTTCGAATATCTCGATAAAGAACATACACCTCAACATCAGGATTAATCTCTTTTAATTTCAATGCGTTCTTCAAGGCTTGAGAACAACATATCCTACTACAATATGGACGCTCATCATTGCGAGATCCAACACACTGAATCATCACAACTTCTCTAAGATTCTTTAAATAAGGTTTGTTATCAAATAAATTCTTCTCAAAATCTGTCTGTTTTACAATATTTTCATTATTATATTGATACTCAACAGGCTCATAAGGAACTCCTCCTGTTGCAACTATTATTACCCCATGTTGAATCTCTTCAATTGTCTTCTTATTGTTTGGTTTTAGTTTTGTGTTAAAATTACCAACATACCCACTAACAGATTCAATTTCAGTACCCGTGAATACCTCGATTTTGGGATGATTGTTAATATTCTCAATTGTCTCTTTTAGTAAATCTTGTGGTTTCTCTATGTCTACTCCAAGGAAAATTTTCTTTAAATGGCCTCCAAGTTCATTTTCTTTTTCCACAAGAAATACTTCATACCCTTGATCTGCAATTGATAATGCGGAGTGCATTCCAGCAATACCCCCTCCTATGACTAATGCATTTTGAATTACAGGTGTCTGAAAATGATAAACAGGGTAAAGCTCAGATGCTTTTGCAACAGCCATTCTTACAATATCTATTGCTTTTTTGGTGGCTTTTTCGGGAGAATCTTTATGCACCCAAGAGTTCTGATCTCTAATATTTGCCATTTCAAAAAGATGAGGATTTAATCCAGCTTCATGAAGGGTGTCTTGAAAAAGAGGTTCATGTGTTCTTGGAGTACATGATGCAATTACAATACGATTCAAGTTAAATTCCTTTATTTTTTTCTTAATATCTTCAAGTGAATCTTGAGAACATGTATAAATGCCATCATTTGAATATACGACATTTGGTAATGTTTTTGCAGAATTAACAACCTTTTTGACATCGACTATACCTGCAATATTTATACCACAATGACAAACAAAAACACCAATTCTAGGGAGTTCTTTACTTATATCTTTCTCCTTGGGATACTCCTTTTCTAATATTTCTGTCCCTCTGACAGCGGTAATATCTATTGCTGCTTGTGCTGCAGCAGCTGAAGCCTGTGTAACACTTTCAGGAATGTCTTTAGGTTCAGTTACTGTTCCAGATGAATAAATCCCCTCTTTTGATGTTAGTATCTTTTGGTAAGGATTCGTTTCAACAAAGCCA
>Ga0255055_10001709_pt1 | contig 15738 bp, 12 predicted proteins | sample JV7_2_27_MG_FD_188633 | JGI IMG/M metagenome (GOLD analysis project Ga0255055, IMG submission 188633) | Seawater microbial communities from Jervis Inlet, British Columbia, Canada - JV7_2_27 | ecosystem: Environmental > Aquatic > Marine > Inlet | place: Canada: British Columbia | collected... | reverse complement strand
TCGGGATCATCCTGCTCGATGAAATAAAAATCATTATTGGGATCGAAGCGTTCAGACTGCCCAAAAGACGGCAGATCCCCTGCATTGATCTTATGTGCGTTGACAATAATACGGCTGGCTTTAGCTTGACGGAATATTTCATTCAACTCAATGACGGCAACAGATCCGGATGTGATAATATCATTAAGCACGTTGCCGGCTCCTACTGACGGCAACTGGTTCACGTCTCCGACCAGAATGCAGGTGGCGGTTGCTGGAATTGCTTTTAAGAGGTGATACATCAAAATGGTATCGATCATGGAGGCCTCGTCAACAATCAACAAGTCGCAATCAAGGGGGTTCTTTTCATTTCTTTGAAACCCATGCTTTTGAAGACTGTATTCGAGCAAGCGGTGAATGGTTTTGGCTTCATGGCCGGTCATTTCACTCATCCGTTTGGCGGCTCTTCCGGTGGGTGCGGCCAGCATCATATTGATATTGAGTTTCGAATATATTTTTAAGATCGCGTTAATGATGGTGGTTTTACCGGTACCCGGCCCTCCGGTAATAACCATGACTTTATTTTCAAGGGCGCATTGAATGGCGGCTACCTGATTTTCGGCAAGGTCAAATGAAAGTAGCTGCTGGACCCACTGGATGGCCCGGGTGGAATCAAACTCGCGAATCAATTTCGGTGCCGAAAGCAAGGCCTTCAATCGGTTCGAAATACCGGTTTCACATTGATAAAATCGGGTCAGATAAACAGCTTTGTTGTTTGGCTTAAAATTTTCAACACCTTGATTTATATCTTCGATAATGATCTGTCTGTCTGTATTGAGGCGGCTAATGGCCCGGACAAGGGGCTCACGCACGACACCCAGAATCTCACGGCATTTTTCGACCAACGGATCATATAGAAAATATACATGCCCTTCTTCGGATAGCTGGTGCAATGTATATATAACGCCGGCTTCAACTCTTACTTGGGAGTCATCTGAAAATCCGAGTTCTTTCGCAATGCTGTCAGCCTTTAAAAATCCAATCCCAAAAATATCCGTCGCCAGGCGATAGGGGTTTTGTTTCACCACTGCAATCGATCGATCACCGTAACGCTTGAATATCTTGGTAGCATAGGCTGAGCTGACACCATGGGTTTGCAAAAAGATCATCACATCGCGGATCTCTTTTTGAGCCTCCCAGGCTCTTGCGATCCTGGCAATACTTTTCTCTGCGATGCCCTTAACTTCAGCTAACCGCTCGATTTCATTTTCAATGATGTCCAGGGTTTTTTTGCCGAATTTATCAACAATGCGCCCGGCCATGACCGGCCCCAGACCCTTAATCAGACCGGATCCTAAATATTTCCGGATACCGTAGACCGTCGCCGGAACTTTTGTTTTAAACTGGACTACCTTGAACTGCTCACCGAATTTGGAATGACGGGTCCATTCTCCCCGCAAGTCAAGAATTTCACCGGGCATCGGTGACATCAAATTTCCGACGACGGTGACTAAGTCCCGCTTTCCTTGAACCTTCACTTTGGCAATCGTGAATCCGTTTTCTTCGTTGGTGAAGGTGATCCTTTCTATCTGGCCGGAAAGATCGGTGAGCATAACTCCAATCCGATTAAGGGTTGCTGTAAAAAATGTTTTGATTAAATACTCTATCCACAGGTTGTTTGGAATTTTTGCATTGGAGTGATGGAGTGGTGGAGTAATGGAGTATTGTTCAAATATTCTGAACCGCAACCATTATTATGCAATACTCCAGTACTCCAGTACTCCAAGTTTAGACTCATATTGAGCTTCATACCCAATCCGGAACCCGCACATTCGCTTCCGAGGTTGAGCCAGGTATGTAACACTTGATATCAATAACCGGCGTGCCATCAAAAGCGTCAATGTCTTCGATTTCTATACGCCTGTTCCGGATCGATTTTATTTTACATATGGTTATACCGATCAGGTTGGGCCGCAGGGGAGAATGGGTGCCGAATACCCCGGTCAGGGGAATTTTTTTATCTTTGCGGGGATGCACCCTCAAAGTTTTACGCCGGTCGGCTGTGTCGTTTTCGTGAAACCAGAAAAACACCTGGATATGGGAAAAATCCTCCAATCCCAAAAGTGCGTCGCCATAGGGTTCAAAGATTTCAATCCGGGTGGCTTCTTCTTTTTTGCTAACCACACCCACAGGAAAAATCTGAAAAGATTCCGGCATGGGATTTCTCCATTCCGATAAAGTTTACACAAACTGGTCTCAGAGGGTTTAGATTTTGTTTGATGTCTCCCGCTAAAACGCGGGATTTCACCTCTTGATATTATATATTAAAGTGTTCAAAAGGCTTATATTTAAATTGGTCGGATGACATTTTGGCCAGATTAACCAGTTCAGAAGGTAATTCGGTCTAATTAATGACCGGTCAACGGGCTCAACGGGCAACCGGCCTAACCTTTTATAGTAGGTGAGCATGCTTCTCCGGCGAACAACGCAGTCATCGGGCAAGAGATGACAGTTTTCAAAACAGTTTTAAGGTTCCTGGAGTTCTTTGATATCCACATAATAATCCAACGCCTCCGGATTGCCGAGCGCATCTTTGTTGAGCACCTCCTGGCCCTGGATAATTTTTTTAACCGCCAGTTCCACTTTCTTCATGTTAAGGGTATAGGGAACATCGGGCACACTGATGATCTTGGCCGGGACATGCCGTGGCGAAGCATTGGTCCGAATGGTTTGTTTGATTTTATTTTTTAACGCATCGGTGAGTTCAACACCTTCTGCCAGCTTGACAAACAGGATCACCCTGACATCGTTGTTCCAATTCTGCCCGACCACAACGCTGTCATCGATTTCCTCCATCTGTTCCAACTGTCGATAAATTTCAGCCGTCCCGATACGAACGCCCCCCGGATTAAGTGTTGCATCCGATCTTCCGAGCATGACAACACCGCCATGCGCTGTAACCGTAACAAAGTCACCATGGCGCCAGATATTTGGAAACACATCAAAATAAGCATTGTGATATTTGCTTCCGTCCAGGTCTTCCCAAAAGTAGATCGGCATCGACGGAAACGGTTTACAGCAGACCAGCTCTCCTTGTTCATCGATCAACTCGCTTCCCATTTCGTCAAATGCCCGCACATCCATTGCCAGCCCCCGGCATTGGAGCTCACCGGCATAAACCGACCCCATAGGATTTCCAAGGGCGAAACAGCCGTTTAAATCCGTGCCACCGGCAATCGACGCCAGCTGCAAATCAGTCTTGACCTCATCGTATATAAACTCAAATCCCTCAATTGAAAGGGGGGATCCTGTGGAGAGCACAGCCCGTAACGGTTTTAAATCATAGGTCTTGCCGGGTTTTACGCCCGCATTTTGAAGGGCGGCGATATATCCCGCACTGGTTCCAAAAACGGTAACTTTCTCTTCCTGAGCCATCTCCCATAAGGCACCGGAGTGCGGGTGAAACGGATTGCCGTCAAACAGGACCAGGCTGGCACCAACGGCCAATGCGCTGGTTAACCAATTCCACATCATCCAACCGCAGGTGGTGAAATAAAAAATAGTATCCTCACGCTTTAGATCGGAATGCAGCATGAGCTCTTTTAAATGATGAATGAGAATGCCACCGGCACTCTGCACCATGCATTTTGGCAGACCGGTGGTGCCGGAGGAGTACATGATATACAGGGGGTGATCAAATGGAAGTTGCTCAAATTCAATCTCCAGGCCGGATTCTGATGATCGGAATTCTTGATAATGAACTGCATTCGGAATCCCGCTGATATCCGCTTCCTGTTCGGTGTAAGGCACAACGACAACTTTCTCAATGGAGGGCAGTTGTTTGAGAATATTTGAAATGCGTTCCAGGGAATCTATTTTTTTACCTTTAAAAGCGTATCCATTGGCGCTAAACAGGACACGCGGTTTGATCTGTCCGAATCGATCCAGCACGCCTTTAATACCAAAATCAGGCGAACAGGAAGACCAGGTCGCCCCCAAACTGGTCGCAGCCAGCATGGCAATAATGGATTCCGGCATGTTAGGCATAAACCCCACCATCCGATCGCCCGGCTGAATCCCCAGATCCTTTAAAGATCTGGAAAGGCGCGCCACTTCATCATAAAGCTGGGCATAGGTCATCCGGGTTGAGGCCTGCGCTTCGCCTTTGAAGATTAATGCGATTTGATCATCCCGGTAGCGGAGCAGATTTTCGGCAAAATTAAGCTGAGCGCCCGAAAACCAATTGGCACCCGGCATTTTTGTGACATCATCTACGACCTGATCATACGGTTTGGAGTGTATAATGTCCGCAAATTTCCAGAAGGCCGCCCAAAAATCCGAAATGTTTTCAATCGACCAGTTATAAAGGGAAGCATATTCATTAAAATTTTGATTATTAGTTTCATTGATAAAATTCATGAAACGGTACATATTGGTTTTTTTAATTTGCTCCTGCGCAGGTTTCCATAATAATTTGGCCATGATCAACCCCCTCCCTTTATTGTATGGAATATGATCGGATCACATTCGGAAATAATCGTGTTTGCAGGGACGACTGCAACTATTTCTTTACCTTTAACATCTTTGATAAGTCAAGAAAATGCCATAAAATCTGTACGGGTTAGCGCTTTAAATCTTGAAGGACGGCTATATTTCATATATCAGTTAAATTCGTTCAAATTGAACCAGCAGGCAAAACAAACATATTCGTACTGGTGATGAGCAATGAAACTTCGAGAGGAGGAGAAATATTATGCGCATTGTTGATTTGCGATCTGACACGATGACAAAACCGACAGACGCCATGCGACGGGCGATGGCCGAGGCAGAGGTGGGCGATGATGTGTTTGGTGAGGACCCAACCATAAATCGCTTGGAAGAAATGGCAGCAGACCGTTTAGGCAAGGAATCCGCTTTGTTTGTAAGCAGCGGCACAATGGCCAATCTGGTTAGTCTACTCGCGCATTGCGGTCGTGGCGATGAAATTATCCTGGGCAGTCAGGCCCATACATTTTTAGCTGAACAAGGCGGATCTGCTGCCATAGCCGGCATTCATCCACGAACGCTACCCAATCAGCCGGATGGCAAGCTTGATCTTGATGATATCAAATTTGCCATTCGTGGTGATAATATCCACTTCCCACGAACCCAACTCATAATTTTAGAAAATACTCATAATGGTTGCAACGGTTACCCCCTGGATGCAGATTATATGGAGGCAGTCGGTGAAATTGCGCGTAGTCAAAAATTAAAAATTCACGTCGACGGCGCCCGTATTTTTAATGCGGCCGTTGCACTAAATGTTAATCCAAGAGATTTGGTGGCTGAAGCCGATTCTGTTTCTTTCTGTCTCAGCAAAGGTCTGGCAGCTCCGGTGGGATCTTTGCTATGTGGCACACAATCTTTTGTCGATGATGCCCGTCGCGCACGAAAGGTGATTGGCGGCGGGATGCGTCAGGCAGGGGTATTGGCTGCTGCAGGAATTGTAGCCCTTAACGAAATGGTCGACCGTTTGGCAGATGATCACGCTAATGCAAGAAAGCTGGCTGAAGGGTTGTCCGCTATGGAAGGATTGGATATCGGTCCCAATGGCATCAAAACCAATATTGTCTATTTTGAAATTACCCGTAAAGATTTACCGGCAATCGAGTTAGAAAAGCGCCTTAAAGAGGGAGGAGTCAAAATCTCGGCATTTGGACCCCGGCGCCTTCGGGCCGTGACTCATTATCATATCACAGCTGAAGATATCGAATTCGCTTTAGGCGTTTTCTCGAAGATTTTGAAATAACTCGATAGGAAATTTTTAAATTTAGTTCGCCTTATTTCAATTGCGCTCAAGCCACCGCGATAGCATCTATCTCAATCAGAAAACCCATCGGAAAGCGGGCGATCTGCACAGTAGTTCGCGCGGGGGGGCTGTCGCTAAAACGGCTTCCATAGATTTCGTTAACATCGCCAAAATCATCAAAGTTCGCAAGAAAAATACCGACCTTTACCAAATCATCAAATCCCATTCCGGCTTCTTGCAATATGGCCCCAATATTATCCAAAGCGCGTTCGGTTTGAATTCGAATGTCACCATCCCCCACCAAACTGCCGGTTTGAGGGTCAATCGGAAGCTGGCCGGCGATATACAAGGTACGACCCCCTTCCACTAAGACGCCTTGACTGTATGGACCTAAGGCAGCGGGCGCACCAGCCGTCTTTATGATTGTTCTTTTCATATCATGGGTCCTCACTTTTCTTGAAGAATTTCCATTATAAGTTCCATCCCAATGCTACCCCCGGTCACCAGACAAACGCTTTTGCCTCTTTGTTTCGGGGGCATTTGCAAAGCTGCAGCCAGCGCGAGCGCACCAGAAGGTTCCGCCAACATTTTATTATGCCATAAAATTGATCTGATGGCAGAACGCACCGATTGCTCTGAAACCAATAATACATCATCAATCAATTCACTAAGAAGCGGAAACATTTCATCCGTGATATATGGCACTGCCACCCCGTCACAGATCGTTTTACATTCCACTGTCATCGGTTGACCCTGATCGACAGACGCATGCAGTGCCGGACAGCCTTCGGGCTCGACAGCATAGATTCGTGCAGACGGATTGACGGCTTTGATTGCGCTACCGACTCCGCTTAACAACCCGCCGCCCCCGACCGGTATAAATACGCTGTCAACATCAGGAGCATCTTCCACGATTTCCAGGCCGAGACTCCCGTGGCCGATCATGACTTGTCGATTCGTCCACGGGTGAATAAAGGAATAGGCTTCCTTTTCCCAGAGATGTTCCTTTAAGAAGCGAAAGACTTCCGGCATGGGGATAAGTACGGGAATACCGCCGTATGCTTTTACGGCCTCAATCTTGGGAAGTGGTGCCGTTTCCGGCATAATGCAATGCGCGGATGTTGCAAAATATCTTGCGGACCATGCAAGTGCCTGCGCGGTATTTCCCGCACTGACCGTGCTGACACCTCTTGCTTTTTCCTCCGCGCTGAGCGAGGCAACGGCATTAAAAACACCCCGAAGTTTAAATGAATTTACTGCTTGGAGAATTTCGGGTTTAAGCAAAATCTGAGTATCATGATCGCCACCGCGGTAAGGTATCAAGGGTGTATGGACAATTATCGGTTCAAGGCTGTTTGCAGCCGTTTTGAATTCATTTAATGATGGTCGATCAACCACGCTTACCCCCCTGCACCGCTCTTAGTGCTTAAAAGACCGTTGACCCGTATACACCATACTCACGTCGGCCTCATTACAGGCCTCGATGGACTGATAGTCGTTTGCGGAGCCCCCGGGTTGAATGACCGCTGTAATCCCTTCGCGGATGCCCACATCCACCCCGTCTCTAAACGGAAAAAAAGCATCGCTGACCATGGCAGCACCGATGAGTCCGCCTTTTTCAGCGGCCACCCGGGCGTCAAGCGCCGATTTTTTTTCGGCATCCGTCAATTCATTGTACGGAATGCCGTGGGTTTCAAAACAATACCTGTCGGCAAGTTTGCGATAGGCTTTATCCCGGGCAATTTCGGCAACACCGACGCGGTCCTGTTCACCGGTACCGATGCCCACTGTGACCTCATCTTTTACATAAATGACCGAATTTGACGTGATGCCGGACTCCACCAGCCATCCAAAAATCAGATCATCATATTCGTTTTCGGTAGGCTGACGATTGATCTTGTAAAGCGTACCCTTGTATTCACACTCGGCAAGCCTGAGGTCTTGCCTGGAACGGGTTGCGGGTACAAACGACCACTGTGCAATAATACCGCCATCGATAAGGCTTTTAAATTCAACGCATCTTTGCCCCACAAATGTTTGCAGGCGCTCAATATTGCCGATTTTAATCACTCTGAGGTTCGGTTTTTGAGAAAACACACCCAGCACCCCTTCTTCAAAATCAGGCGCGACGACGACTTCGGCATATTGCTGAATGACGGCCTCGGCGGTGGCTCTGTCTACCGGCTGGTTTACGGCGATGCAGCCCCCGAAGGCCGCGACTCTATCGGCCATATTCGCTTTGGTATAAGCTTCTACCAGCGTATCGGCCCGGGCAACGCCGCAGGGATTATTATGTTTGACGATGACCACCGATGGTTTATCAACAAAATAGCGCAGGATGTTGAGAGAATTATCCGCATCGGTCAAATTGGTCTTGCCCGGGTGTTTGCCGGACTGCAGCAGTTCAATATCGGATGCCAGAAATTGTCCGGGTTGAATCGTTTCGGTTTCGCCCAGCACCAGGTTGCCGTTGACCAGTTTGTAAAGTGCTGCTTCCTGACCGGGGTTTTCACCGTATCTGAGGCCTTTTTGAACCTCATCGACGACCCAGACGACTTTTTCATAAAAAAGCGTCTGACGCTGATCCTGATCGATAAAACTGATTTCCATCTGAGGCGGAAAGTGGTCATCCATTACGGTTCGATACATCTTTTTGAGGTCTTCAGCCATAGCATCACTCCTTATTTTCCAATTTATAACAATTATTTACAGCATCGATCGCTTTTGAAGCCAGGAAATCAGCAATTGTGCGGTCATAGACGGCCGTGTGATCGAAGGCTTTGCGGGCCAGTTGGAAACGAAGGTCCAGGCTTGTCGAACCCTGGTTCTCTTTGAGAACAGAGAGAATCTTTCCGTAATCAGCGGGATCGACGACGGATGCAACCCGGATGTAATTTTTAGCGGACGCGCGAATCATGCAGGGCCCACCGATATCGATATTGCCTCTGGCCTGCTCCACGCTTACATCCGGTTTCGAGATCGTTTCTTTGAACGGATATAGATTGACCACCACCATATCGATCGGGACGCTACCGGTGCGTTTTAAATCACCTTGATGTGCATCGTTGTAAGTCTCGGTCAGAAGTCCAAGATAAATTTTAAAATCCAGGGTTTTGACCAGACCCCCCTGGGTCTCGGGCTGACCGGTGAAGTCGGAAACCTGCGTCAGGTGTGCGCCGGCAGATTCTCCCAGGATTTCACTGATCCGGCCATAGGTTCCGCCGGTTGAAAAAATCCGAATGTCCGGGTTGATTTCAACCAGTTCCGGAATAAATTGATCGAGCCCGCTTTTGTCGGAAACACTTACTAGAATATTGCGCACTTTTACTAGACTATCTATCCTATCAACGACATTAATACTCATAATGGCTACCTCTTTCCTTCATATTCTTCTAAAAAACGGTTAAAAAAGTCATGCATGAACGCATGACGTTCTCGCGCCAATTTACGCCCTGCGACGGTCAACATTTGATCCTTAATTTTACAGAGCTTGACTTTAAACTCTCTATATCCGGTATCGTCTGCCGAGTAAGGCTTGGCGTCTTCAGCATCAATGTCTGCGTTATGCAGTCGGGCCCCCACCTCGCCGGCAAAAAGAAAGGCGCGGGCCACGCCTATGGCTCCGATTGCATCCAGTTTGTCGGCATCGAATAAAACCTTCGCTTCAGGTGTGCCGGGTGTATGCTGATTGCGAAAGCGATGGGACCGTATACAATGAATGATATTTTGTTTTTGTTTTTTTGTGAACGCAAGTCTTTCGACAAACGCTTCTGCTATTTGGGCCCCTTTTACCGCGTGGCATACGGCGCCGTTCGACGCATCCTGTAAACCGCGTCCGATATCGTGCAGGTAGGCGGCCACCCGTAATACATCGATGTCTACATTTTCAACGCTGCCGATCATCTCGCACAGCCGACACACCCGCAGGGTGTGCTCCCAGTCATGGCTCCCGGAAGCTTTATCAAAGCACGCTTGGGCAAACGCTTTAACTTGAGTGAGCGCATTTTCCGGATCAATACCGGCGGCGGATTGATCGTCAGGCGCTTGGGGGGGGATGGAGCTAGTATTCAATTCCTTTTTGTGTGATAGCATTCTAGACCGCTTCTAGTATATCATTATTGAATTTGGGATTTTAATCGAAACTGATCTCTTTTTTTGAAATCCAGAATAAAGAGGAAACTCGGAAGAAAAAATTCATCTGGACCATATACCAAATTCGTTTCATCTTGCAATAGGCAAATTCGGAAAAATATCTGATTTTATTTTTCCGGGCAAACAGGACAAGGCGCAAACGGGCCAAGGGAACAAAGCGCTCAACCCAAATCATGTGAGCATTTTGAAATTGCTGTTCTGTAGATTATTCTACAATATTCAAGCCGGATAAATCAGGATTGTAGGTATTTATACAATCTCATATAAATGGAATTCTATGGCATGGATCGTATGAGCGCTATCCACCGATCAGAAAGACCTCTGGAAATCAGAAAAGGCCCAGCAAAAAAATTGTGTAAACTTTTACTTAAAAAATGCCGATTAAAAAACCACCGCTGATAAGATCACCGGCATGTTAAACCAAACGCTTGGAGTTTAAGGGCCACGGATGCCTTTGCAAGAAAAAAATTACATTCCCATAAGAAATTCCCAGATTAATTATTACCGGGAAGTCGCCCTCTTTTATATTGAAAGCGGCACCTTTGTATTATACAAGCCGCCGGGCAAATCAGTGACAGATATGCGACTGAACCAGGAAAGGCACCCGACGGAACTTTATATTCATCAAAAAGATCGGATAACTGCGATAAAAGAGCTGCAAAAAGGGTTTAATCGACAGATTGCTAAAAGTATTAAAACCGGAAATGTAATGGAGGTAAAATCTACCCTTTGTAACCTGGTTGAGGAAACCCTGACGGAACCGAGGAGCGGTACCCTGAAGGCGCTGCCCGAGACGGTTGATATGCTGGTATCCGGTTATTCGAGAAGTCCCGAAATTATCAAAACATTCGCCTCGATTTCATTTAAAGATTACACCACGGTTATCCACTCGGTCAACGTTATGGCATTGACCCTGGGTTTTTGTTTCCATTCGAAATTATCTTTGCATGAAACCAAACGGCTGGGCTTAAGTGCCTTGATGCATGACGTTGGCAAGACTGAAATACCCGACAGCATTCTTAAGGCTTCCCGGAAATTAACCCGCAAAGAATTTAAAGTTATGAAGCGCCACCCCAAAATCGGGGAATTTATCATTAAATTCAAAAGTGGAATTGACAGCGGGATCGCTCAGGGAGCACTCGAGCACCACGAAAAGCTGGACGGCAGCGGTTATCCTCGGGGCATTAAACATATATCTTATGCCGGGCAACTGCTGGGTATCATCGACTGCTATGAAGCTTTAACAAATGAGGAAAGACCTTACCGCAGGGCTAAAAGCCCCCTGGACACCCTAAATCTTATTAAGCAGGATGTCGAGGCCGGCAAATTTGACCGTAAAATTTTCGAAAAGTTTTGTTATAGTCTAATCTAATCCCAAAACCCAGGTCCGATTTTCAAACAACATACTGGTAAAAAGTTGCGGTTTTCGTGTATAATCAGCTGTCGGTTAACAGATGACAGAAGACAGAGGTCAGATGTCAGAAGACAGATTGCCCGACCTCGCTGATAAAACAGAAAATTCGCTTTCTGCTTTATATCATCTGTCTTCTGTCCGCTGTCCTCTGTTTTCTGTTCGCTTAACAGGATACGGTAGCCCCAAATCATGGATCTGAAAATAAAAATACGGCTGATATTTCCCACGGCGAGGCAAATTACAAAAATTCTGTTCATCTTATTATTTGCAGCAGCCAGCTTACAGTGCCAATCCCTGCCGTATTACGACCAGGCCATTAACGGTCACACGGAAATTCTGCGGAGCCGAGAGCCGATTTCCGATCTGATCGATGACCCGGACACACCGGCCAGTCTTCGCAAGAAACTTATATTTATTCAGATAGTTAGAGACTTTTCCGAAAAGCAGCTTCATCTTCCGGTCAATGATCATTATTTAAGTTACGCGGAGCTAAACCGTCCTTACGTTGTCTGGAATGTATTTGCCGCCCCGGAATTTTCGCTGACACCAAAGACCTGGTGTTTTCCAATCGTAGGGTGTGTCGCCTATCGTGGATATTTTTCCGAGCAGGACGCGCGGAACTTCGCTGATTCTTTGAGACAAGAAGGCTATGACGTGTTCATCGGAGGTGCGATTGCCTACTCGACGCTCGGCTGGTTCGATGATCCCGTTTTAAGCACCTTTTTATATCTCAGCCCACCTGAAACCGCTGCGCTGATCTTTCATGAACTGGCCCATGCAATTCTATATATACAGGATGACACGGCTTTTAATGAAAGCTTTGCAACCGCTGTCGCAGAGGAAGGCCTTCGACGCTGGCAATCCTCGGCTAACGATCTGGAGGGCTATGAAAATTGGTTGCTCAAAGGTCAGCGGCGCCAGCAGTTTATCAGCCTCGTTTCCAAATACCGGGCCAAACTGCAGGACTTGTATCAGGGCAAGCTTGCATTGACCGAAAAACGAAACCAAAAGGCTGCCGTTTTCAATCAAATGAGATCCGAGTTTTTGGATTTGAAATCAGACCATCGTGCCATGGCGGCATATGACGCCTGGTTCCGTAATCCGTTAAACAACGCCCAGATCATCAGCGTTTCAACCTATCATAACTGGGTACCTGCTTTTCGCAAAATGCTGTCTGCATCCGGCGGGGATCTTGAAGAATTTTACAAAAAGTGTCGACAGCTGGCGAAAAAAGACGCAACGGAACGGGATCGTATATTAGAGCATCTTATCGACAGCAATCCGGAGATTGAAGGTTGACGATCGGCGGTTTTTCAACTAAAATATTTTAATGATAAAATGATAATTTTTAAAGGATTTCAAATCGTTTACAAAGAGACAAGTTCTTTCGATTCATCTGCGTATTCAAGCTGGGACCTCAGAACGAACACTCTAAAAACTGCGCGCTCACACGAATCTAATTGCATTCAAGCGGAAAAAGTAGTTTAAGCGTTTTTATTTCCCCACTAGAAGTCATATCACCGTAATTGAGGCTTATTTTAAATGTATAACAGGTTTTTTGGATTTAAAGAGAAACCATTCAAACTGGTGCCGAACCCGGCTTACTTTTATTTGAGCAAAAGCCATGAGGAAGCGCTGGCCCATCTGAATTACGCCATCTCCCAGGGAGACGGCTTTGTGGAAATTACCGGAGAGGTTGGAACCGGCAAAACCACCCTATGCCGCACCTTTCTTGATAGCTTGAACGGCATCGTTGAAGCGGCCTATATTTTCAACCCGAAACTAGGCCCCAAACAACTCCTGCGAACGATCAATGAAGAGTTTGGAATCAGATCAGAGGGGGATGACACCAAAAATCTCATCGATACCTTGAATGCATTTCTCATGCAAAAGAAGGCCAGCGGGAAAAAGGTCATTCTGCTGATTGATGAGGCTCAAAATTTAAATCGAAATGTTTTGGAGCAACTGCGCTTGCTCTCCAATCTGGAAACAAATCGGGATAAACTTTTGCAGATTGTACTGGTGGGTCAACCGGAACTGTCGGCAATACTTAATTCCTACGATCTCAGGCAGTTGGGACAGAGAATAACATTGAGTTATCAGCTGGGTCCCTTAACTTTTAATGAATCCAAAGAATATATCCAGTACCGCATCGGTATCGCTGCGAAAAAAACAGCAATTAAATTTGATCGAACTGCATATCGCCAAATTTATAAATACTCAAAGGGCATCCCTCGATTAATTAATATTGTTTGCGACCGGGCGCTTTTAACCGCATTTGTTTTAAATCAGTTCAAAATTACAGCCGGCATCACCAAAACATCGATTAGAGAAATTACCAGCCGGGGACAGGCAAAAACCTACGGGCTTTCGAACAGCACATGGGTGTTAATGAGCCTGTCCTTTTTAAGCATTCTGTTCCTGGGCGCCGTACTCTATCAGCCCATCAGCGAAAAAATAGCCGCCCTATTGGCCAGCCCCGACGATCAGAAGACCGAACAAATTTCCCAGACCGAAAAAAACGACCCGCAACCTCAAATTTTATCACAACAACAAAAACCGGCCGATCAAAGCAGTTCAGTGGCGACACCACGGATAAAAAGCGATTTGCCGGCGATAAGTTTGGCTGCTTACCTGATGAATATGGACGGACGAAGCTCGCGCCATCCTGCGCTAATGCATGCAATGCATCTGTGGAAAACAAACACAGAATTTACACCCTATCTGAACGATATTGATGATGATCAAACCTATTTCCGTCTCTCTGCAAAGTCGAGCGGCTTGTTCATCCATCGGTTAGAAACGGATATCACTTTTCTAAAAACATTAAATTTGCCGGCCATCCTTGAATTTTATCCTCCCGGAAGCCCAAACCCGGGGTACCTCACCTTAAGTCGTATAAACGGCGAAAAAATTATTCTGCAGGGCAAGGATAATACCGAATGGATTGTAACGAATCTGGAAGAATTGGAATTCTACTGGTCAGGGGTCGCCTATTTGCCCTGGAAAAACTTTCATTCCATTTGGGGCACAATCCCGGCGCAAACTTACAAGGATTCGGTCATCACCTTGAAATTACTGCTACAGGATCTTGGATTTAAGAATGTCACAATTGATGATCAATATGATGATTTCACCCAAAAGGCGGTGGAAGCCATTCAAGCTAAATATGGGATTCCCGTTGATGGATATGTTGGCCCTCTCACAAAAATCGTCTTATACAAGGAAAAAGATCCCTCTGAAATGCCCCATCTGATCAATTTAGGAAAAGAACAGGGCATTCACCAGACAGATTAGGGGGGGCAGACTCGTCCACGCGACCATACCACCCACCTGCCCCGGGGTAAAACTGACTGCATAAAAGGATTTAGCAAGTTTGAGTACGATTTTAAAAGCGTTAAAACAGGTTGATCAAACGGCTCCACCGGAAGATATTCAGTCCTGGCCGCCGGAAATTGATACAAAAGAGACGGTAAAGGCCCGTGTGAAAAAAATACGGCTGAACCGAAAGGTCTATCTGACAATTGTTTTGGTGCTGATTATTGGGGCAGCCGGGTGGCTGGTTTACAACCAAAAAGACCTGCTGCTGGCCAAGTTATCTTCCGGCTGGACCTTAGCAAAGAATAAGTTGACGTCATCGGCGTCATCAGAAAACGGTCCGATTTACAACGCCAAAATTGATCCGCCCGCATCCAAAGAAACAGCCGGCTCCGCAAAAAAGGATTCCCCCCCAAATATGGGAAACCAACGGGCCGGTTTGAAATACGAGCCCAAGCAGACGGGGACAGATAGACAGTCGCGACTGTTACCGAAAAAGCCTGTACGGAAAAATATAGATAAAGATCAGAATCTTACGCCATCCAGCAAAACGGGATCGCCACCAAAACCGGCGCTATCCAAATCTCGGATTTCCCGATCTCAAGCTGCGGATCCTAAAAAACCTGTTCAAAACCAGGGCCGCGCCTCGGTAACGCCACCAACGCAAAAAGCAAAACCAGCGGTTAAACAGGTCTCAAGATCGTACAGACGCCTGGATGATTCGAAATTAAAACTGCAAGCCATTGCCTGGTCAGATGACGCAGCTCAGCGGATTGCGGTTATCAATAATCACGTCGTGCGGGAGGGCGAATCGGTAGAAGGCTTTTCCGTCAACCAAATTCGCCAGGATGACATCATCGTTAATGATGGCACAGAATCGTGGCGACTCGAATTCGGACTAAAATAAAAGGCCCTATGAACCGGATTGTCCTTAGCATAAGGCGGTTCGGTTTTTTTATTTCACCCTCAATACGCTATTACCCCATTGAGTTAAAAACCAATTGGGCATAATCTGTTATTCGTTATGGAGTTAAAAAAAGCAATCCGTTCGCGCCGGTCGATTTGTCTTTTGCTGATGGTGGCTATC
>Ga0255055_10001708_pt1 | contig 15739 bp, 13 predicted proteins | sample JV7_2_27_MG_FD_188633 | JGI IMG/M metagenome (GOLD analysis project Ga0255055, IMG submission 188633) | Seawater microbial communities from Jervis Inlet, British Columbia, Canada - JV7_2_27 | ecosystem: Environmental > Aquatic > Marine > Inlet | place: Canada: British Columbia | collected... | reverse complement strand
TGAGGCTTTTCTTGACAGTTGTGATGCCATAATTGTTGACCATACAGATGAGATAAACTCAAATCATATCATCGATGCCATCAAAGGATCAAAACATATTCTTCTTGAAAAACCACTGCAGTGGCAGGATGAGGAGCTTGAGTATCTATTCAAGCTGGCGGAAGAAGCCCAGACCCTTTTCAAGTTCAGGGAATCTTTCCTTTTTCATCCCGTGTTAAAAGCCGCTGAACCCTATATTCAGAATCCTACGTTTATTGATTACCAAATAGGGATATCATCGGAAACCCCATCAGAGCATTTACCTGATCTGATCATACGTGCCCTTGTCCAATGCCTGGATGCTATATTTTACCTGAATCCTGCCCGAATTAAAAAAACAAGTACGGTTTTTTCCCCGGACCTGTTCGGCTTTCCGGGTGTTATCCATGGCAGGCTTGAATTCGATAACGGCTGTATCTCGAATATTACCTGTAATGGATATGCAGAACAAAATAAATCAGCCTGCCTTATCTACCAGGAAAATCGTCACGCGAATTTAAATTTCCTTAATAAAAAGTTGGTCATCAAGGACAAAGTTCCTGAGGAAGTTAAGTTGAAGTCATATACTGTACCCATAAAATCCAAGGATCCGGTTGCTGAAGAGATCTGGAATTTCATTGATATGATCCAGAACAAGAGTTTCTTTCTTGCCCCCTTCCATAATTACTATCAGTCCTTTATGCTTGCCAGGAAAATGATCGAGAACCTACCAATTCATTCCCTGGCAGAATAGGCTATCGAGCCCTGGAAAGACCTGTTGTAAAAAATCCGCCAATGGACAATTAATCTTAAAAAAAACAGTTAATATTGAATGGATCATTCTGTTCCATTCAAAATCAGAGCTTATCTAACAACTTCCATTCTTTCGTGAATAAAAAAAGCCTGGTAATACTATATGTCCTGTTTGATTTTATTTCAGCTTCCCTGAGCTGGGTCATTTTCTATATCTATCGCAAAATAGAGGTAGAACCACAGGTATTCGGATATGATATCCCTTTTGAACTGGGTATTAAATTCTATACCGGCTTAATTGCCATCCCGCTTTTCTGGCTGACATTGTATTACCTTGCTGGAACCTATCGGGATGTAATTGTGAAATCCAGGCTCAGAGAACTGGGTCAGACATTCATCCTAGTCCTGATAGGCGTAATTATTTTATTCTTTGCCTTGATCCTTGATGATGTTATCCAATCCTATAAGGATTACTATACCTCATTCTTCGTACTTGCAGGATTGCAGTTCATTCTTACCTATATTCCCCGTATCACCTTGACCACCATCATATCGAAAAAGGTACAGCAAGGCAAGATCGGATACAATACATTAATGATAGGAAGCAATGAACGAGCGGTTGAGATATACCACGATATTGAGCAGGGTCAGCTCCTGGGAGTCAGGATAATAGGATTTATCAATGGTGATTCTACCGGGGAATACAAACTGGAAGGGCTTACCAGTCACCTTGGATCACTTGAGGATGTAAAGCAGATCATCAAAGATAATGATATCGAAGAAGTCATTATTGCTCTGGATATGGCTGAACATGAGTCCATCAGTAATATTATCAACACACTCGGTGAATGTAATGTCAGGATCAAGGCCGTACCCGACATCCATGATATTGTAACAGGTAAAGTGAAAATTACGACCATCTTCGGTACGCCCCTCATACAGATATCACACATACTTCTCCCAATCTGGCAGGAAAATATGAAGCGATCGATCGATGTGCTTTTCTCCACACTGGCCATAATCCTGCTTTCACCACTGATCCTGTTCCTTATCATTGGCGTTAAAGTCAGCTCAAAAGGTCCGGTTCTTCTAAGGCAGGAAAGGATAGGGCGATATGGAAAGCCATTCACCCTATATAAATTCAGATCCATGAAAACGGACGCTGAAAAAAACGGTCCGGAACTCAGCAGGGTAAATGACAGAAGGCTCACAAATTTCGGTAAATTCATGAGAAAGAGGAAACTGGACGAAATACCCAATTTCTGGAATGTATTGAAAGGTGAGATGTCGCTGGTCGGACCAAGGCCCGAGAGAAAGTATTTTATCGACCAGATCGTGCAAAGAGCCCCCCACTATATCCACCTGCATAAAGTGAAACCGGGGATCACTTCCTGGGGACAGGTAAAATATGGCTATGCTGTGAATGTGGATGAAATGATCAAGCGCCTCAAATACGACCTCCTCTATATAGAAAACATGTCCCTGTTCGTGGATTTTCAGATCATGATCTTTACCATCCTCACCCTTTTCAGGGGGAGGCATATTTAAACCCGGCGCTCTTGATCACCTTGTATGTCGGTCCCGCGCGACCCAAGATACTTTCGTAAAAGACCAGTTTCGGGATGGTGCTCTCCTGGAAGTAATAATCCCTGTATGCATTCAGCAGATCCTTCAAGGCCTCCTTGTTCTGCATCAATTTAATCCGGGCCAGGGTAAGGTGGGGCTGGAAATCCCTGCGCTCTATCCTGAATCCCAGGCGTTTCAACTCCCTGTCAAGTTCAGCTTTCATTTTCTGTATTACAGGGTCAATATCCAGGCCAATCCACAGTACCCTGGGGTCCTTGATATTCCTGAACAGGCCCAAACCTCTGTATTGCACAACGGGAGCATCATAAGCCGGCACAACCCGGCTCAGCATTTGCCCGGTGAGATTTATCTGGTCAGTGCTGGTATCACCCAGGAATGCCAGCGTAATATGCAATTGTAACGGACTGATCCATTTTATTCTCTCACCTTTAAGGCAAGTCTTACTGTGAACAATGCAATCCCGCATCTTCTCTCCAGGTTCTGTCTTAATAGCAATAAAAGTCCGCTTCATTACCTGATTTCATCAAAAATGAATAATTTTAAATGGTAAATAATCAAAAACATTTATAAGTTATGAAAAAGATTGCAGTTGTACTATCAGGATGTGGAGTATATGATGGCGCCGAGATCCATGAAGCAGTCCTAACCATGTTTGCCATAGCTGATAATGGTGCTGCTTATGAAGTTTTTGCACCGGACATTGACCAGCATCACGTAGTGAATCATATCACTGGATCAGAGATGGATGAAGCACGTAATGTATTGATCGAATCAGCACGCATAGCCCGGGGAAATATCAAAGCACTGAGTGAATTCAGCGGTAAAGAATTTGATGCCATCATATTTCCTGGAGGATTCGGGGCCGCAAAAAACCTTTCAACATTCGCATTCGATGGCAGTAATTGCCTGGTCAACAGCGATGTTGAAGCTGCCATCAAAGAAATGGTCTCCCTTGCTAAACCGGTGGGCGCATTATGTATATCTCCCGTCATCCTGGCTAAAACACTGGGAGATGTGGAACTTACCATCGGTGATGATGCCGGAACCATCCAGGCCATTGAGGAAATGGGCGCAACCCATAAACCAACCACTCATGGAGAAGTGGTGGTAGACCAGCAACATAAGATCGTGACAACACCCTGCTATATGCTAGATGCCACGATTACGCAAATAGAAGAAGGTGCCCGGAATGTCGTGAAAGCAATTCTTGAGATGGTCTAGGGAAGCCTGCTCAGAGTTGACCGTTTTCAATCAGTACAACAATTTCTTCTATCAACCTGTCCTCCCCCTCGGGTTCATATTCTGATTTCAGGTTGGATCCAAACAACCTGGCGAGGGCCTGCCAGAAGACTGCTGAGATTTTACCCCTCAGCTCTCTTACCAGTTCATATGAGGTATCACCGGTTTCCCTGTCCACCAGTTTGATAAGGATTCTCCCCTGGGTCACAGTCAACTTTTTAAGGTCATCCTTGTAATCCTTCAGCAACTCCTTTTCGACCAGTTTCATAAAGTCTTTCTGCTCCTTCTCTGTTTCGAGGGACAACATATGAACCTCCATCTCCGCCAGTTTATCTCCGGCCAGTTTCGCCCAGGGGTAAGCCTTTTTCACATTGTAGATCAACCTGGTATAGCGCCTTCTTTCACGCCTGTTCTTGAACTTCTTTGTCGGGAATATATAGACCTCATCCAGGTCAGCCACCCACAGCGTATCCCCGTCAATAACTACTGCCCTGGCGACATATATGTCCTGGGTGGTAATTACACTGTCTTCAGCATTGGCCGTGATATCAATAGCATGCAGGAGGCTGTCAACATCACCCAATATGCTGTCCACATCATACAGGACACTGTCCTGGCCATTGGTGACCAGTCCGGTCATCATCAATAAGCATAAAAAGCTCAGTTTTATCTGTATTTGACCGGGTCTCATAGAATGTAAAATACACCATTTTTTTCTTTTAACCAGAATCTGCACTCATTATTGTATCAAGAACCCTGTTTGTTCCAATTAATGGGAAAGCCTGGTCATTTTTACCCATTTTTTATCACTTTGAGGGCTTGTAGAGTATATGCTCATTTCAATGCTAAGATCATGAAAACCAATATTTTACTCTTTATCTTTTCTGCAGCTATTACTGCTTTACCAGGTTGCCATCAAAAACAGATCAAACCCTGACATTACGGTTCTTATACCAGAAAGATTGTTAAATAAACAACAGGTTGGCCAACATTGTCTTCTCAAACTTGTTAATACCTTTGTGATCATGGATCAGAACAACAGAAAATATTCAAATAAGGAAATTACGGTTCACTGGAAACCGGCCACATGTATCCATGCTACCACGTGCTACCGGGAACTCAATGAGGTATTCAATCCCAGGGAAAGGCCATGGGTGATAATGGATGGTGCATCAACCGAGAAGATCATTGACATTGTCAGGAGGTGTCCGACCGATGCCCTGACATATGAATGGAACGAAGAGGGCAAAGTTTCCGACAAACCCCCCCAATCAGCACCGGTCGAGGCCGACAAGTTAAAAGAGGCTGAAAACCATCCAGCTGAGATCAGAATCATGAAAGACGGTCCCTATGTCGTGGAGGGGGACTTCACCATGATCGGAAGTGACGGACAGGAACTGAAGCGAATGCTGATGACATCCTTTTGCCGGTGTGGTGCTTCCGAAGAGATGCCTTTTTGTGACGGTACCCACAGGATAAGAGATTTTACAGACAGCTGTGATTAAAATGGAAGAAAATAGCAATAACAAAACCGAATTCAGGGTCCTGAAAAACGGCCCCCTCAAGGTCAGCGGGAACTTTACACTGAAATGTTCCGGTGGTAAGGTGATGGAGACAAAGGAGATGATCTTTCTCTGTCGTTGCGGTGGTTCAGCCAATAAACCATTTTGTGACGGTTCACACCGGAGAGTTGGATTGCGGGACTGAGTTACCGTGGGACTTACCCTCTATACATGCTCCTTAACAAGATCTGCTGCCTCCTGAAGGCTGATCGCTGAATAAACTTTGAGCCCGGACTTATCTATCAGGACTTTTGCTTCTTTTGCATTGGTCCCCTGCAGCCTGACGATAACTGGTACCCGGACATCCCCGATGGAATGATAGGCATCCACCACACCCTGAGCCACCCTGTCACATCTTACTATGCCGCCAAATATATTGATCAGGATAGCTTTCACATTCGGATCCTTGAGGATGATCCTGAATCCGGCTTCCACGGTTTCCGCATTGGCTGTACCCCCTACATCAAGAAAATTAGCGGGATCCCCCCCGGAAAGTTTGATAATGTCCATGGTGGCCATAGCCAGTCCTGCCCCGTTGACCATACAGCCCACATTCCCGTCCAGTTTAACAAAATTCAGGTTGTATTTGCCCGCTTCCACCTCAGCGGGATCTTCTTCCGTGATATCCCTCATTTCCAAGCAGCCAGGATGCCTGTAAAGTGCATTATCATCAAGGTTGATCTTAGCGTCTGCTGCAAGTATTTTATTGTCAGATGTTTTCATGACCGGATTGATCTCGATCATTGAAGCATCAGAACCTATATAGGCCTGGTATAGCGATAGCACGAAGCGGGTCATCTCCTTGAATGCATTTCCCGACAATCCAAGGTTGAACGCCACCCTCCTCGCCTGGAAGGCCTGGATGCCTATGCCCGGATCAATGGTTTCCGTAAAAATCAGTTCAGGCGTGTTTTCTGCGACTGCCTCTATATCCATTCCCCCTTCAGTAGAGTACATGATGATATTTTTCCCGCTTGTACGGTTAAGCAATACACTTACATAGAATTCCTTGATTTCACTCTCCCCAGGATAGAAAATTCCCTGTTCTACAAGTACTTTATGGACTTCTTTACCTTCAGGACCTGTCTGGTGGGTAACCAGGTTCATCCCGATAATGCTTTTTGTATGTTCTTTAACCTCATCCAGGGATTTGGCAATCTTGACACCCCCGCCTTTCCCCCTTCCCCCGGCATGGATCTGCGCCTTGACTGCCCAGGAGTCTGAATTGGCATTCTTTCGGATCTTTTTTGCAACCTCAACAGCTGCATCTGGAGAATTAACGACGCCACCCTCAGGAATGGCAACATTGTACTTTTTCAGGATGGATTTTGCCTGGTATTCATGTATATTCATGTGATTGGTAATTTGAAGATGGACCAAAGACGAATTTATCTATTTTTTTTAACTTCGGCATGCCTGCCAGGTTGTTTTCCGGCAAATAATTATCATCAGCATGCGCAAACTAGCCAATAATGAATTAAACCGCCTATCCATCCCTGCATTTAAACAGGCTGACAAGATCCCGGTGGTGGTGGTCCTGGATAATGTACGGAGCCTGAATAATATCGGTTCCGTTTTCAGGACAGCTGATGCTTTCCTGGTTGAACGTATCCTCTTATGCGGCATTACAGCCACTCCTCCTCACAAGGACATACACAAGACTGCCCTGGGAGCTAGTGAATCAGTGGATTGGGAGTATTTTCCTGAGACAGGTAAGGCCATCGAAAAACTCCAAGATGAACTTTTTTACATAATGGCTGTGGAACAAACAGAGGCAAGCATTTCCCTGGACAGGTTCCGGGTTAAAAGAGATGTAAAATATGCCTTTGTTTTCGGACATGAGATCCGGGGGGTCAGCCAGGATATTGTAGACCTGTCCGATGCCAGCCTGGATATCCCGCAATTTGGCACCAAACATTCACTGAACATCTCTGTATGTGCCGGCATGGTGATCTGGGAGGTGTTCAGTCAGCTCAGGCTTTAGTTATCCTCAAAAAAAAACGGTCCGGGTAACCCGGACCGTTTTATCATATATAATATTTCCAAGTAATTACTGTACTATCCCCTTGAAGGCCTCGTCCTCGAAATAAGCAGCAAATTCAATATCCTTTGAAGCATATTCCTTTAGATTGGCTTTCTTGGATACAGCTGCACGCAATGCACCGAGCATGGCATCCTTATCATCTCCACGGGCAGCAGCGACTGCCATCAGGTAATCTACCATAGGATGGTCGGCTCCTTTCAGCCCGTTCAACATCTCATATGCTTTGTCTGGCTGACCTTGCAGCAGGATAACCAGGGCATTGTTGTAGCTCTGGCTGGCTCCAAGAAGGCTCTTGGCAGCATCATAGTCACCCTGAATGATCTTGATAGCAGCAAGGTTCTGGTTAACTTCATCTCCGGCACCGGAAGCTGCTGAGAAAAGCTGCTCAGCTGCATCAACATCGCCCTCTCTTAAAGCAATAACACCGAGGTTGTTCTTAACAATATTATGATCTTTAATGGCTTTGGCAGCTTGAAAAGCTTGCTTTGCACCAGCCAGGTCCTTCATGGCAAGCTTGGTGACACCTACATTGTTGGCAGCACGTATGCACTTAGGATGCTTTTCCCAGGCCATACCATAAAGGGCAAGTTTTGTTTTATTGTCCTCGAACAAGGAAGCAGTATATAAAAGCTCTTCGAGTACGAGGGTGTCCATATTGTCAACAACCCATTGCTTGAGTTCTGCATCTGACCAGCCAATCTTTTCAACCTTGACGGTAAATACTGACCTTCTCAGCTTGGGAAGGATCTTTACCTTAATCTCTTCGAAAGCTTCGGCTATGTTCTTGATCTCCTTCTCGCGTACAACCGGATCGGAGTACATGGAAAGTACACGCAGGATCAGGTCTTTATCCTGGATATCAGATTCTTCCATCAGCTTTTTGAAACCATCCCAGTCTTCTGGAGTTGTCAACATGCTGAAGAGTTCTTCATCTTCAGGGAGTTCAACTTTGGCTGTTTTCAGGTCACGCTTTATGAATCGTGATGCTGAACCTTCCCTGTTTCCTGAGAGTTTAGTATTCAGGTCGAGTTCTCCATCAGGAGAAGCGTAAGCTGAAACTTCGATACCTTTCAGATCAATCCGTTCGTTTTCAGTGACTGCCTTTACATAATCGGCCATACCAGCTACATCGTCCTCCTTCAATTCTGAATTCCGTACATCATACCTGTTAATAATATAATGTATGTCGGCAACATATTCATCGGGGACAATCCTTTTAAAATTATCACCAAAAGCTATGGTTTTGCCATATTTGCTCACCAGCAACGGGGTGGTAATTATCCCGTCCGCAATTTTAATTGGAGGTAGGTCAGCTTCTTTGTTTTTTACAGTAGCCTTACCTTTTACATAAAGTTCGGAACGCATCATTTCTGGCGTAAAGTCGACTTCATCGGCATAACTAAAACTGCCGCCAGAGGTAAAGGAAATAACTTTATTGTTCTCCTCGACCTGCTCTCCCTGTAGGGTTTCAGACTTTAGTTCTGTTACTCCACCTTCATATTGCAGGTAAGGAATAGCAGTAACAATAGCCTTTTTGTGAAAATACTTTTCAGGATAGCTAACATTGACAGCTACCGCCACTTTGCCTCCATGGGTCTCAAGAGGATCAGGGGTTACCTTGTAATCCACAAGGGAAGCATTATCTGCCATCTTTTGTGGTCCACCACAACTGACGGCAATAAGGGCTGCAGCAATAAATGATGCAAAAATGTTCAATCTTCTCATAATTACTTGGTTATTAGTTTAGTACTTAATGCTCTTTTGAATTGCTTCTACAAACTTAATAATGTTTTTCAATTTATGAAAAAAATGGATACAAATCCTCGTGAATTCAGGGTAATTGAATACGGTTCATTCCATTAGCATGTTCCTGGCGGAAAATAACATCCTCGATAATTGAATAATGCCTTTTTACGGAAATAAAGTCAAAATGTTCCAGATCAAGCACAAGAATTTTCTGATTTTTTAATGAACGAAGGTATTCAAAGTATCCATGTTGCACATTTTCAAGGTAGTCAGGCGTGATATCCTGTTCATAATCCCTGCCTCTTTTCCTGATATTTGAGACCAGTTTATCAACACTCATGTATAGATAAACATACAGGTCAGGCTTTGGCAATTGTTGGTGTATGATATCAAATAATTGCCTGTAAAGGTTGTATTCATCAATCTGCAGGGTTATCTTGGCAAAAATCAGGGACTTACTGAAAAAATAATCCGCCACCGTAAATGACCTGAACAGCTCGGGTGATGTTAACTCCCTGTGTAACTGATTATACCTTGCTGCCAAAAAGGATAGTTCAAGGGGAAAGGAGTACCTTTCCTGGTCCTGATAAAATTTCGGAAGGAAAGGATTATCTGCATACTGTTCAAGGATGAGCCTTGCATTATGCTTTTCAGCAATCATACTGGCCAGTGAGGTTTTCCCCGCACCTATATTCCCTTCAATGACAAGGTAATTGATCATTAATAGACAGGTTCAACCCCCAAATTATAGAAAGCAAAAGAATAAACATCGGCCATATTTTCGATTTCCTTGCTTACGGGCTTTCCGGCACCGTGTCCCGCATCCGTCTCTATCCTTATCAGGACAGGGTTCGGTCCCTTGTAATGTTCCTGCAAGGTGGCAGCGTATTTAAACGAATGGGCAGGCACTACACGGTCATCATGATCGGCTGTCTCAATCAATACTGCCGGGTAATTTAATCCGGGCCTGATATTATGGAGTGGTGAGTACCTGTACAGGTATTCAAATTGTTCCGGGTCTTCACTGGAGCCATAGTCAACCGTCCAGTAATAACCAATGGTGAACTTATGGAACCGCAACATGTCCATCACCCCGACAGCCGGAAATGCAACCCTGAACAGATCCGGACGCTGGTTTATGACGGCGCCTACCAGGAGACCTCCGTTAGAACCACCCGCTATCGCAAGTTTATCTGCCGAAGTATACTTATATTCAATAAGGTATTCTGCCGCTGCAATAAAATCATCAAAAACATTTTGTTTATTCAGGACCATCCCGGCTTCATGCCATTCCTCACCGTATTCTCCCTCTCCCCGGATATTGGCCGATACATAAATACCCCCGTTTTCAAGCCAAACGATATCGTCGGTTCTGAAGTCTGGTTTTATGGTAATGTTGAAACCTCCGTAACCATATAATAAGAGGGGATTATTGCCATTCAGTTCCACATCTTTATGGTGGACAATGAACATGGGTACCCGTGTGCCGTCTTTGCTGTTGTAAAAAACCTGCCTGCTAATGTATTGTGAATCATCAAAATCGATTTCTGTCTTGTGGTATTCTTGCATCTCACTTGTTTCAAGATTGTATTTGAAAACTGTTGGCGGGTTGATAAATGATTCAAAAGAATAGAATATGTACTTGTCGTCTTTATCGGTATTGAGCGAATTAATTGCACCCGGACCGGGAAGTTCGAGATCTTTTATATGATTTCCATCCAAATCATGGAGGCTGAGAAAGTCCTGTGCATCTTTCATAAACTGTACAACAAGCTTCCCTCCCGCGATGGAAGCTCGGGAAATGACTTTGTCTTCCTGTTCCGGGACAATCTCAATCAGGTCAGTGCCGGCTTTTAAATCAATTGCCGCTACTCTGTACCGGCCTGCATCTTTATCGGTAAGCAGGTATAAGCGGTTTTCCAGTACTCCGATTGGATTGTAATTATGCTTGAATCCCTTTAGTATTTCCTTGAACTTCCATTCCTTTTGTCCGAGATCTGCAATGATAATGGCGTTTCCGCTGGTACTTTCAAAGGTGTTCAGGAAAAGATATCTGCTTCCCCTGGTAATGCCGGGGATATAGGTCAGATCATTCCTCTCCGGATTCCAATATACCATCTTATCCAGATCCTGTGTAGTTCCGATTTTATGATAGAAAACCTTGTTATTCAAATTTTTGCCCGAAAATTCCTCATCTTCACCCGGTTCATCAAACCTGCTGTAAAAAAATCCATCCCCATGCCAGGCGAAAGATGCAAACTTGGTCCACATAATATGGTCATCCAGATTCTGCCCGGTTTCCATGTCCCTCACAAAGATCTCCTGCCAGTCACTCCCGGCACGGGCTACAATGTAAGCTGCGTATTTGCTGTCATCGGAAAGCTTTACGCTGGTAACTGCCGTGGTTCCTTCTTCAGAATATGTATTTGGATCGATAAAAACTTCAGGTTCTCCATCGATGTCCTTCATAATGTAATATACATCCTGGTTTTGGAGACCGGTATTCTTTTCAACCAAATAGTACTTTCCATCCTTCCAAGGCGCCCCGGTCTTTGGGTAATCCAATAATTCGGTAAGGCGTTCCCTGACCTTTCCCCTGAAAGGGATCTGGTCCAGGTAAGCAAAGGTGACCTCATTCTGGACCTCAACCCAGGCCTCTGTTTCAGTCGAACGGTCATCTTCAAGCCAGCGGTATGGATCCGGAACCAGCGTACCGAAGTAATTATCTACCGTATCTACTTTGCGGGTTTGGGGATAGTCAAACTTTTTTTGAGAACATGCTAAAAGTGAAGCCATCGCTAGAAAAATTAATAGATTTTTCATGATAGACAGGTTTTAGGGGATCAGGAAACTTAAATATAAAAAGAAAACCGCAAAGACTGCTTATCAATCCTTGCGGTTCTCCATATGGTTGCTTGGCTACTACTCAGGTTTCCTGTCCCGGTTGTCCCGGTTGCCTCTGTTGTCCCGATTACCTCGATTATCCCGGTTGTCCCTTTGCCTGCGGTCACCTCCAGAGGGTGGTTGATAACCTTCCGGTTTTGGCAGCAAGACTTTCCTTGATAATTTCAGGTTCCCGTTCTTCTCATCAATGCTGATCAGTTTAACTTCCAGTTCATCACCCACATTGACTTCATCTTCGATTTTTTCCACCCTTCTCCAGTCCCACTCCGAGATGTGCAGTAAACCTTCTTTGCCCGGCATGATTTCGACAAAAGCACCAAAAGAAACCACTCCTTTGACCTTGCCTTTGTAGATCTCACCAACCTCAGGTTCTGCTGTGATCTCAGCGATCTTGGCCAGGGCAGCTTCGATGGAATCCTTATTGTCAGCAAAGACATCTATTACGCCCCTGTTGTCAATCTCCTCAATTACTATTGTAGCTCCTGTATCGGCCTGTATGCCCTGGATAATTTTACCACCCGGACCGATCACAGCACCGATCAGGTCTTTTGGAATGCTGATCTGTACTATCCTTGGGACATGTGGTTTAAAATCTTCTCTGGGCTTATCAAGGACCTCGGTCATCTTGCTGAGTATGTGAAGACGTCCCTTTCTTGCCTGTTCCAGAGCTTCAGCAAGGATCTCATAAGAAAGTCCATCTACTTTAATATCCATTTGTGTTGCCGTAATACCGTCTTCGGTTCCGGCCACTTTAAAGTCCATGTCTCCAAGGTGGTCTTCATCTCCCAGGATATCAGACAAGACGGCATATTTTCCAGAGTCTGTATCGGTGATCAGTCCCATGGCAATCCCTGATACGGGCTTGCTGATCTTAATCCCGCAGTCCATCAATGCAAGTGTACCTGCACATACGGTGGCCATGGATGAGGAACCGTTGGATTCCAGGATGTCAGAAACGATCCTGACTGCATAGGGATTTGCCTCTCCCTGTGGCATCACCTTCTTTAATGCTCGGTGAGCCAGGTTCCCGTGACCTACTTCCCTTCGGCTGATGCCCCTGATAGGTCGTGCATCCCCGGTTGAAAAAGGCGGGAAATTATAATGCAGGGTAAATTTATCTGTTCCCTGGATCAATACCTCGTCGATCATTTTCTGATCCATCTTGTTGCCGAGTGTGACAGTGGTCAGGGATTGTGTCTCACCCCGGGTAAATAAGGAAGAACCATGTGGGGCCGGGAGGTAATCTACCTCGCACCAAATAGGACGAATCTCATCAGTTTTTCTTCCATCCACTCTTTTACCCTTATCCAGGACAAGGTTTCTAAGCGCCTTTTTCTCAACGTCATGAAAATACCGCTTGGCCATACTGGTTTTAGCGGCTGCCTCATCATCATCTTCAGGTATAAGCGCCTCAATGATTTCATCCCTCAGTTCAATGCTTGATTCATGCCTCTCATGTTTTGACATGCCTGCACCTGCTATTTTTACCAGCTTATCATACGCTTTTTCAGCAATCTGAGACCTGAGATCTTCGTCGTTGTTCTCATGATCATATTCACGTTTGATCTCCTTTTTTACTTCAGCAGCCAGTTCCTTTTGTATCCGGCAATGCTTCTTGATTTCCTCGTGTCCAAACTTGATGGCTTCGAGCATCTCGGATTCTGATACTTCGCTCATTTCTCCTTCAACCATGAGGATGTTTTCCTCAGTAGCCCCCACGAGGATATCAATATCCGCTTCTTCAAGCTGTTTGAACCCCGGATTGATCATAAACTTTCCATCAATCCTGGCAACCCTGGCTTCTGATATGGGTCCGTTAAAGGGAACATCCGATACCGATAATGCAGCTGATGCTGCCAATCCTGCCAGAGCATCAGGCATAACTTCTTCTTCTGCCGAGTAAAGGGTAACATTGACAAAGGTTTCCGCATGGTAATCATCCGGGAACAATGGCCGAAGGGCCCGGTCAACTAATCTTGATATGAGAATTTCGTAATCCCCGGGCCTGGTTTCCCTCTTCAGGAATCCACCAGGGAACCTGCCCGCGGCAGAAAACTTCTCCTTATATTCAACTGAAAGGGGCATAAAATCTACATCCGCTCTTGCTTCAGTGGCTGACACAACAGTCGCCAACAACATGGTCTTGCCCATTCTTACAACAACCGAACCATCAGCCTGCTTGGCCAGTTTGCCTGTTTCTAAGGTAATGGTCCTTCCATCACCCAGGTCGATTGTCTTTTGTATTACTTTTAACATTTTCTTACTTCTTTTATTCTTTACATTAATAGATACGAAAAAAGGCAATTGCTTAATTGCCTTTTCAAAAATATTTAGCAGGAATTATTTCCTTAGCTTTAGTGATTTGATGACCGCTCTGTATCTTTCAATATCGCGGTCTTTGAGGTAGTTCAATAAACGTCTGCGCTTCCCTACAAGCTGAACCAGGGCTCTCTGTGTCCCAAAATCCTTTTTATTCTTCTTAAGGTGCTCGGTAAGGTGTGCAATCCTGAATGAAAACAATGCTATCTGCCCTTCAGATGAACCGGTATCTTCATCAGATTTGCCATATTGCTTAAAAAACTCTTTCTTCTTCTCCGTTGTTAAATACATGGTAATTTATTCTATGATCTTTACTGTTCTCAGAAAACGAATTGCAAAAGTATTTATTTTTTTCGATATAGCAATAATTAAAGTATAAAAAATGAAATAAGGGTAGGTAAATTATGTGCCTGATGCAGAAGCGCTTAACTCTAAGGCTCCACTTCCTCGGCAAGAATGGTCTTAAGCTGGTTGATCTGATCTACAGTCCCCAGTACAAACAGCTTATCGGACGAAGACAGGATTACATCCTGGGAGGGATTGATGATATAAGAGCGGTCAGCTTTTCGCAGCCCGATAATATTGGCGCCTGATCGGTTCCGGATATCCAGTTCGTTTATCACTTTTCCATCGAAACAAGTGGCTAACTTCTCGCAGGTTAATTCCTCAAGAAATACATTATCCGGCTCCTGCAGCATAATAAAATCAACAAATTCAGCGACATCTGGTTGTGTTACCAACTTCGCCATCCTTTGTCCACCTACCCTGTCAGGCATGATTACATTATTGGCCCCTGCACGTTTCAGTTTGAAGTCACTATTCTCATTGGATGCCCTGGAAATTATTTTCAATTTTGGATTCATCCCCTTGGCAGTGAGCACTATATAGAGGTTGTCTGTATCTGCCGGAAGCGTGGTGATCATGGCCCGGGCATCCTGGATCCCTGCGTGTTCGAGAACTTCATCCTGGGTAGCATCTCCGTCGATATACAGAATATCCTGGTCATCCCTCAGATTTGCGGTGATTTCGGGATTGTTTTCAATTACAATAAATGGTACCTTATGCATGGCCAGGTCATAGGCTGCCTGGCTTCCGTTCCGGCCATAACCGCATATGATCACATGATTGCTCAGTCTATTTATTTTTCTTGTCATTCTCCTGTCCCTGTAATAACTCCTGAGTATCCCGTCAATAATGTAGCGGGCAAAGGAGGTTACTGCATAAACAAAGATACCAAAACTGATCACAATCAGAAAGCTGGTAAACCACATTCCAACCTCTGACAGGGGAGCAACCTCTTGAAAGCCGACTGTAGCAACCGTAATAATGGTCATGTACACAGCTTCTGTGAAGGTCATTTTCTCAATCACCATATAACCGGAAATACCGATGGAGGATATAATCAACAGCAAGCCAAAGGCGATGATTACTGACCAGTTACTATCTGTCCTCCATTTCCTGGGAGGTCTTAATAATTTGATTATCCACATAACAAGACGAACACCTCTTAAATTTACAGTATTTATTTGTTAATTGTAGTATGGCCTGAGAAGAAAAGCTATCATTG